>Ga0209292_1000012_pt1 | contig 312472 bp, 213 predicted proteins | sample GOMGulsemesocosm_2_FD_184634 | JGI IMG/M metagenome (GOLD analysis project Ga0209292, IMG submission 184634) | Methane-oxidizing microbial communities from mesocosms in the Gulf of Mexico - GOM9C Gulf of Mexico (SPAdes) (version 2) | ecosystem: Environmental > Aquatic > Marine > Cold seeps...
AGCACAGCCAACAAACTCACCACCATTTCAACCGAGCGCTCAACCGCAATACCCACTTTATCTTCCGGCTTAACACCTTGGGCAATTAAGTAATGTGCTAATTGGTTTGCTCGTTGGTTAAGCTCGGCGTAGCTCAGGTGCGCTTCTTCAAAAACCAGCGCCGTCGCATCAGGTGATAACTCAACTTGCTGTTCAATAAGTGTATGCACAGCAACGCTATTATCATAACGTGTCTCATTCACGCCCCACTGCGCTAGCTGTTTATGCTCAGCTTCTGACAAGCACAAAATACTCCCCACCGCTTGTTCGATATTATCAACCAACGCGGTTAATATACGATGATAATGTTTCGCAAAACCGGCGACAGTCTCTGACTTAAACAGCTCTTTGGCGTAACTAAAACGAACCGATATTTCACCATTTTCAGTTTCGGTGGTATCAAGGCAGAGTTCGTATTGCGCGCTTTTATCCCCCAACTCAGTAATGCTTATAGCTAAACCTTCTATTGAAGATAATGTTTGCATGTCTCGGCGTTGATGGTTGAACATTACTTGAAATAATGGCGTGTGGTTTAAACTACGCTGAGGTTGCAATACTTCAACCAGTTTTTCAAAAGGTAAATCTTGATGTTTTTGTGCACCTAACGTGGCTATCTTAGCCTGATCTAAAATATCAGCTAAGGGTGTTTGCCCATTAAATTGGCTACGTAAAACTTGTGTATTAACAAACAAGCCAATTACATCGGCTATTTCACCACGGTGACGATTGGCAATCGGCACGCCAATGCGAATATCTTCCTGATGACTATAACGATAAAGTAACATCTGATATGCCGATAATAAGACCATAAACACCGTAGACTGATGCTGATTAGCAATAGTTTTAATTTCCCGGCTTAACTCCATTGGCAAGACAAAGCTATGTTCTGCTTCGCTATAGTCAGCATCAATCTGCCTAGAAAAATCTGTTGATAATTGTAATACTGGCTGCTCACCCCCCAACTGCTCTCGCCAATAGCTCAACTGATTATCCTGCTCGCCAGCTTCTAGCCAATTATGTTGCCAAGTAGCATAGTCGATATATTGCAATGGTAATTTAGCCAAGCTAAGTGGTGTATTATTTTGCTGAGCTAAATAATAATCGACAAACTCATTTATAATGATTTGTATTGACCAGCCATCTGAAATGATATGGTGCATAACCAATACCATTTGCATTTCTGTTTCAGATAAACGTATTAACCCTATTCGAAGTAACGGCGCTGCAGTTAAATTAAACGGCTCATCATTCCATATTTGGGCCTGTGATTTAGCCGTCTTTTGCTGTGATTCACCACTAAGGTGAGTTAAATCAATCACAGGAATATCTAGCGTCACGTTATCTAGGATGACCTGCTCTGCTGAACCATCGCTATTTTCAGAAAAAATGGTTCGCAAGGATTCATGTCGTTCGATGATGGCATGAAAACTTACTTGTAGTGCTGGTACATCTAACAAACCTGAAAAGTTTAAAACGCCAGCAATATGATAAGCCGTACTTTCCGGCGATAATTGCCATAAAAACCACTGACGACTTTGTGCAAAAGAAAGCTTTGCCTGGGCTCGTTGATTTGAATTCAACGCTTTGATTTCAGTAAACTCAATCGAATTATCCGTTAGAGCCTGTGTTAACTCAGCAACAGTCTGATGTTCAAATAATAATTTTGCCGTAAGCTTAAGTTGATTTTTTTTCGCTTCTACCACAACCTTTAAAGTCAGAATTGAATCTCCCCCTAAGGCAAAAAAGTTATCGTGCCTACCTACTTTATCAACACCCAGGACCACAGACCAAATGTTCGCTAATAAAACCTCCGTTTGTCCTACGGGTGCTTCGTATTGATTAACCTGTGTTAACTGAGCATCAGGCAAAGCATTTCTGTCTATTTTACCATTTGGGGTTTTTGGTAAAATTGGTAATATCACAATAGTGGCTGGTATCATGTAATCAGGTAAATATTTATTAAGCTTTCTTTTTACTTGATTAACCTTAATAGGTGACTCTGCATTGGCTGATACATAAGCGATTAACTGTGCGCCGCTCTTATTTTCTTTAGCAATAACCACCGCTTCATTAATTTCATTTTGACTTAATAATGCGGTTTCTATTTCTGCTAATTCAATTCTAAAACCACGAATTTTCACTTGGTGGTCTATTCGCCCTAAATACTCTAATTCCGCGTCACTATTCCAACAGACTAAATCACCAGTGCGATATAATCGTTCACCTGAAGCACTAAATGGGTTAGCAATAAAGGCTAGCGTTGTCAGATCTGCTCTTGATGCATAACCGCGAGCTAACCCTGAGCCACTAATATATAATTCACCCGCTACGCCTTGTGGGGTTGGGTTCAATTCATTATCAAGAACATGTAACCGAGTATCAGCAATTGCTTTGCCTAATGAAGGGATATTGCAGCTAAGTAGCTCTACTGCTGACCAAATGGTGGTTTCTGTAGGGCCATACATATTCCAAAGTTCGACGCCTTGTGAACGTAATTCTTCAGCTAAGTCTTGTGGTAGTGCTTCACCGCCGCAAAGTCCTTTGAATGTATTAACATTTTGAGGCTGCCAACCACTGGCCAGTAATAAGCGCCATCCCGACGGTGTCGATTGGAATACCGTTGCCTGAGATTTTTCAATTAACTTTGCTAACGCATGTCCCTCATGCACATCTTCTCGTGTTGCCAATACTAATTTAGCCCCAGACAGAAGTGGTAAATACAATTCAAGTGCCGCAATATCAAAAGATAAAGAGGTAACGGCTACTAAGGTGTCATCACGGTTTAATCCTGGCGCTTCTTGCATACTATTAAGAAAATTACTCAACGCATCATGACGTACCATCACGCCTTTGGGTTTACCTGTAGAGCCTGAGGTATAGATAAGATAAGCAAGGTTATCACCTTGTAAAGTCACTTGTGGGTTAGTAACTTGTTCATTTGCCAACCCTAACTGATCAATACATATAGTAATGCCGACCGATAAATCAGGTAAGTTATTAACGAGTTCACTTTGGCTTAACAATATATTTATATTGCTGTCTTGCATGATGTAAGCTAAACGCTGCTGTGGGTAATCAGGATCTAATGGCACGTATGCGCCACCAGCTTTGAGTATTGCTAACAGGATCACTACCATCTCTGTCGAGCGCTCTACCGAAATACCGACTTTATCTTCAGGTTTAACCCCTTGAGAAATCAAGTAATGTGCTAATTGATTTGCCCGTTTATTTAATTCTAAATAAGTTAACCGTTCTTCTTTGAACACCAGTGCTGTTGCACTTGGTGTTAACTCAACTTGTTGTTCAATCAGCTGATGAACTGGTAAATTATTTGTATATCTCGTTAGATTTTCACCGTGTGCAAAAAGTGCCCTATATTCGCTGTCTGTAATTAAAGCAATATCACCTATGGCTTGGTCAATATTTTCTGTAAATGCTTGCACTATACGCTGATAACAATTAGCCATGAGTGCAATTGTTTCAGTTTCAAACAACTCTTTGGCGTAATTTAAACGGACTAAAATATCACCATTGTCTAATTCGGTAGTTTCCAAGGTTAATTCAAACTGAGCTGACTTGCCGCCAAGTTCATATTCACAAACCTTTAGCCCTGGCATATCTGATAAAAGTGAGTACCCATCATTTTGCTGATGGTTATGCATTACCTGAAATAATGGTGTATGAGTTAAGCTTCTTTGTGGCTGTAATGCCTCGACAAGTTTTTCAAATGGTAAATCTTGGTTAGCTTGCGCACCTAATGCCGCGACCTTAACTTGTGCTAAAATTTTATGCAGTGGCATTCTACTGTTTAGCACGCCTCGTAATACTTGAGTATTAACAAAAAAACCTATCAACCCCGAAATTTCGCCATGATGACGGTTAGCAACAGGCACACCGATCCTAAGATCTTCTTGTCCTGTATATCGGTAAAGTAACGTCTGAAATGCTGATAGCAAAACCATAAATACGGTTGACTGACGTTTACTTGCCACTGATCTTATTTGGTGACTAAGTTCATGAGGAAGTAGCCAGTTATGGCTTGCTTGTGTGTAATTAGCAGCAATAGGCCTTGGTTTATCCGTTCGTAAACGTAAAACAGGTTGATTGTCACCTAAATGTGTTTGCCAATAGGCTAGTTGCTTATCAAGCTCATCAGCACTGAGCCAATTTCGTTGCCATTTAGCATAATCTGCATATTGTATATCAAGTTCAGGTAAGACTAATTTTTCTTGGGTAATTATCGCCTGATAGTGGCGGGTGAATTCCTTTAAAAGTAACTGAATTGACCAACCGTCAGCAACGATATGGTGAATGACGAGTACCATAATGTATTGCTCTGCTGCTAACTTAATTAAACCGACACGTAATAATGGCCCTGTGGTTAAATCAAACGGCATTTTGTGCCAATTATCAGCTTGCTCTTGTGCAGCACAACGTTGTTGGTCGTCGCTAAGATGCATTAGATCAACAATCGATGTATCAATTGTAAGCTCTCCGTAAACAATTTGTCGGGCTAAGCCATCCCCTTTAACTTTAAAAGTGGTTCGTAGTGATTCATGTCGTGCTACGATCATATTGAAACTTGCTTTTACGGCAGATATATCTAATGTGCCTGAAAAACTTAGTGCACCAGAAATGTGATAGGCAGAGCTTTTAGGAGATAATTGCCATAAGAACCACTGACGGGATTGCGCAAATGATAACGCCCCTTCTTGTTTTTCGTCTGACGTTAATTTCGGTATCACAGACAGGCCTGCACCTGTCTGTGCTATTTTTATTTGTATACTGAGTGCAGCAATACTTGGGTATTCAAATACCGTTTTAGGCGCTATTTTTATACCTGCCTGCTCAGCATTAGCGGTAACTTGTAATACACGTACGGAGTTGCCGCCTAAGGCAAAAAAGTTATCTTCGCGACCAACATGTTTAACCTGCAACACTTCAGCCCATATTTTAGCTAATGTAGTCTCAATGTTATCTTGTGGTGCCAAATCAGTAGCAGATTGGCTTTTATCATCTTTAGCCTGAAGTTCTTCAGATTTGGAGCCTTTGCCAATCGAACTGCTTTCAACAACACGGCCAAATTCAAATAAAGCATAGCGATCTAATGAGGCTTTTTCCCAACCGTTTCGACAAGCCGAACGTTGTAATTTACCACTTGAGGTTTTAGGCAGCGCACCTGGATTTAATAATATGGCCACAGCCATAAATTCTCGACATACGGCACTAATAGTTTCCCCTAGCGCATCAAATAAGGTCTCTACCGGAATGAGTTTTCTCAAGCCTTTAGGAATTTCAAGTGCTAAGCCAATGCCTTCACTGCCGTCTGGTTTAGTGACGGAAAAAACAGCAACACGCCCCTTACGAACAAAATCACATTCCGCTTCAATAGCGCGTTCAATATCTTGAGGGTATAAATTTTGTCCTCTTAGAATGATCAGATCCTTCATTCTGCCTGTTATATAAAGTTGTTGCTGATAAACAAAACCTAGATCACCCGTTCTGAGCCATCGTTTACCATTATGTATAACAAATGTTGCCGCCGTCGCCTCAGCATTGCGCCAATAGCCTTGTGCGATACTTGGACCTGATACCCAAAGTTCGCCTATTTGACCATTCGCTAAAGGCTTAACACCTGCTTTTTGTTCTACTGCCATTATTGCGATCTTGTGGTCATCAGCTGTATGGCCACAAGAAACTAAAAATGTGCCATCGCTACTCGCTTGAGCTGTGTCTTTAGCCAGAGATTGAGTGCAAAATTGATGAGCCGACATGCCTTGACCACGTGCACTCCCTGTTACATATAACGTTGCTTCAGCTAAACCATAACAGGGGCATAATGCAGCTTCTGAAAACCCATTTACTGAAAATTTTTCACTAAACTGGGCTAATGTATCGTGCCTTATAGGCTCTGCTCCAGAAAAGGCTAAACGCCAACATGACAAATCCAGTGCCTCTATTTGCGCTGGTTTAATTCGCTCAAGGCATAAACGATAAGCAAAATCAGGCCCTCCACTTACCGTGCCTCGATAACGTGAAATAACCTCAAACCAGCGAATAGGGCTTTGTAAAAAAAATGATGGGCTCATTAATACGACGGGACTGCCAATAAATAAAGGCTGTAATAACCCTCCTATCAATCCCATATCATGATAAAGCGGTAACCAACTAACAAAGACATCGCTTTGATCTGCTGAAAAGCCCTTCTCTATGGCAATTTCATTTGCAAATAAATTGCCATGGCTCACCATTACCCCTTTTGGGGCTGCTGTTGAGCCTGAGGTATATTGTAAAAAAGCTATTTCATCACTTGTTGGGTTATAAATTTCCCATTGCACAGCCAAATCACTTTCTATTTGGTCAACTGCGATGCTATGTACTTGAGTTAGCATTGGTACTTTGCTACCCAGTAATTTAAGGAATACGCTCGCTGTTAATAAACAAACTGGCTGGGAGTCCTCGGCAATCGCCAGTAATCTAGCAAGATGCTGTTCACGCATAGATTCAGGGGGAAAAATCGGCACGGCGACTAAACCTGCATACAAACATGCCAAAAATGACACAACATAATGTTCATCATTGTCATGAAGAATTAAAGCCCGATCTCCAGGAGAATATTCTTGCTGTAAAATAGCGGCGAGTGCTTGCACTTTATTTTCTAATTCTTGATAACTAAAGTGGTTATCACCATCGGTTTTCACCGTTATTAACGCACTATCATTTGGGCGAACTCGCGCTAAATAGCGCAAGCACTCAACCATGTTGCGCGCATGCTTTTTAGGAAGTTCTAGACCTGAAGTGAACCTTATTGACGACGCATTACCTTGATTGAAAGTTGTATCCATTGAAGTTTCCATCTGACATTATTTAGCTTATTTAAAAATACATAAGCTAATGTTTTCTAAACATTCGTTTAAAATCACATTAGCGAAATAGTAAGAATTGATAGGTTAACTGAAGTGTTCTCGATCCAAATTACTGTGGGGATTAGCCATGGCAACAACGACTTTACGTTCCCCTTCAAATGGGGTTCTTGCATGTGCAACTAGCATATTATCTAGCATCATGACATCGCCATTTTGCCAAGGGAAAAGCACTGTTTGCTCAGCTAATACCGAGCGTACCTCAGTAAATACGTCATCACTAATAACGCTGCCGTCAGCAAAAAAAACATTACGTGGCATTTCGTCTACATCGAGTATATCTTCAAGTGATTCTCTAACTTCAGCCTGCAAGTTAGAGATATGGAATAAATGCCCTTGGTTGAACCAAACATTCTCGCCAGTTTTATAGTGCTGTTCAACGCCTTGGCATAACTGTGAAGTGCGTAAACCGTCATCATCTGTCCATTGGTACTTTATTTTAGTACGACGACAATAGGCTTCGACTTCAGCACGGTTTTCGGTATTGAAGACTTGCTGCCATGGGAGATCAAAATCACCATAGTTGCGAACATATAACAAACCTTGTTCAAACTTCTTCCGAATGGAAACTGGAATCTGTTGATAAATAGCTCGACTATCTGCTATCGGTGTTTCTCCGCCGGATTTGGCCGCCACGACCGAATGAAACCAAATGTTTCGGGCCCATTCGCGGGTATAAGCTTGTTCGTTATGTAACGGAATGTGCTGATGTGCAGGATAAGATGTTGAGGTATAAACCCCTTTTGACACTGCTGAACGCGGTGTTGAACCAAATTCATAAGTAAGTAAAGGGTTACCAAATGAAGAGGCGAACTCTTTAAAGTCTGAAACTTCAGGAACTGAAAATCCTCTTAATAAGACCCCACCAACAGTTTCTACTAGCCCTTCTATATCCCCTTGTAAGCGGTTAAACGCTTCTTGAAGCGTTTCCCCGTTAAAAGCTGGAGTGATTAAAACGGGTAATTCTGAGCCTTCAGGTGCAACTCGTCCTGCAATTATCATAATGCTACCTACAAACATATACCTAGAAAATTAAAAAAATCATCCCAAAAGGTTATCGCCGATTGAAAGAATTCAGCCATAAAAAACGTACAACTAGAAGTTTAATAAGATTAGTGACATCAGGGTTTAGATTGCAGTTATGAATTAACATGCATATCAATGGAATAGCATGTTTAAAATAGAGAGCCTAAAGCTGATTATTACTAATTAAATATAATTAATTAGTTGCAGTTAACTAACGGCTTTTTCATTCAAATCTTGTTCAGTCATCCATTTCTGTAACGAAAGTGGGCGCATATCTGTCCAGTGCTTTTCAATGTAATCAAGACAGGTTTGTTTATTACCTTCAATGCCAACATCTTTCCATCCACCCGGTACGGTTTTCCATTGTGGCCAGAGTGAATATTGCTCTTCATGATTAATCAAAACGATAAATTCGCCATCTTCACGGTCAAAGTAACTGGTTGCCATTTTTTTTCCTTAGTCAAATTCAAATTAAAATCGGTGGATTACATGCTATTGAATGTAATTCACTATAATGACGAAATTAACTGAAATAAATTTAACTAAAAAGTAACTTTTCAAGTAAAAAATATGAGCTTTCACTCAATATTTAGCTAAAAAAGAAATGGGAATAAATATTGTTAGCTTTATTTAACCTGAAACCTATTTAAAAGGTTGTCAAACTATTGAAATATATGGCCATAAATTGCCGTTTATCACTAGCTTGATAGTTTTACTTAACCTCAACTCTAGATAATGAGTACTTGGTATTTAATTAAAAACAACAGCTTACGGTAATTAAAAATAAAAGTTACCGGGTTAACTAGCGATATACTCTCTCAATTTTGCAATTTATTCGATTATCAAGGCAAAATGTTTATGAATAACAGGTTATTTATCGACTTTTAACGCTGATAATTGGGTAAAGGTGAATATTGAAAAAATGCTACTTATCCAGAATTCAGGTTACTTATACCAATTCCATTAAGTTTGTGATCTTGTTGTGCGAAGGAAAAATAAATCAAGGTAGGCGCTCGATTGAGCAATAGCTGGCTATTGGAATTGAGAGCAACGAATTCTTGGGGTATTTTAACCAGCACAAGTGGGCAATAATTTAATGGAATTGGTATTAACTCAAATTAAATTAGTGAACAAATAAAAAAAAGGGAGGAGACGGTAAAGCTTTTGTTAGTTTGTTTTAGGAGGAATAACGACCCTGTAACATTATTATTGAAGAGCGGGTATTATTTACAACAAGACATCTTTTTACAAAGTGAAAATATGTCTTGTTGTATGTGTCTTACTATATAAATACCGTTATGATAAATACAGTTATGGCTTTTGGGGTTCAAATAATAAGTGCTCAATGTTTTCTAAAGATTGTGGCGCAATTAGCGCGGATAGCTGCCAGACATGTAAAATTTCTTTAAAATATTTTGGGTTATCTTTATCTTGTGTCAGCCAAGACTTAAAATTATTTAGTATGCTTTCCTCAACATCGTCTTGATTAAGTGTTAATAACCACTCAGTCGCAGCATCTAATTGTTCATTTTTTAATTTATCATCAGCTTTTGTATTTTTAATTCTATTTTCCATGTATACACCTTCATTCAAGATACCATTGAATATAACACCTAAAAATACATTTCTCTAGCTAGAGAAATCTGGCGTAAAAGAAGAAGTTTACATAAGAGTTTTGGTGATTAGCTAAATCTCAGTATTTTTGGTCCGTTGTCAGTTTCAAATCAGGGACATTGATTAAGTAATCTGAAGCAGGATAAACAGCAATTTCTCAATAACGATAATTAGAAAATTACGGTATGAAACCACTAAATTAGTTTTAATCTGATATAAACTAAAGGTTATCAATGTATTAAATAAGTATGAAAATAATAGACAAGGGCATTAAGATATAAATTACTCTAGAGGTAAAGAAGTGGTTATATAACAAGTAAAACATGTTAATTATACAGCCAGTAGAAAAACGACTTTAATTAAGTTTATGCAAATCATTTCGACATGACATTATGGCATCTTTAATTATGAAATTGACTAGCGTAGGTGAAATTCCATATTTTTTAGAAATTTCTTTTTGAGTTAAGTCCCCATGACGGTAAATCTCAAAAATTTCCCGCGTACGAGATGGTAATTTAGCTAATGATATTTCAAGTGTACTAAGCAACTTATGTGCATCAAAAATTTGCTCGGGTCCGCTAGCACTATCTGCTATTTCAAACTCTTGTGTTAACTCACCTACGTAACCATCTTCTTTTGTCAACTTACGTTTATGATCAATTGAAATATTCCGAGCCACCTGAAACAAATAACCTTTTGGTCTTTTTATTTCTTTACTTTTTTCCGGTGCTAGCTGAGCTAATCGAATATAGGCATCTTGCAAAGCATCTTCTGCGCGCTTTGGACAGTTTAGAATATTCTGACAAGTCATTAATAAATAGTGCTTATTTTCATTAATAATTTCCGACCAGTTAATCTCTGTATCCGTAAAAATATGTGACATAACTACTCCTTTAAAATAATCACGCCGACATACTAAATGAAAACGATTATCATTTAAAGCGTATTGGTAATTAAATTTATAAAACATATTTTTAGGATTTAAATCTAATTTTTCTTTTATTATCACAGAGCTAATGAATTTTAAATAATTAAATATTTTAATAACTTATCACAATATGTTATTAATAATACGAAGCACTATCATTTGCATTAGGATTTTATTGGTGTATATTATGCGCACTTTAGGATAGGGGGTCAGTCAAATTCACCCCTGTAAATTGTACAAATATCCATAATATGAACGTTTTTCGAGGTAACTTTTGAATATTTATATTTTAAAAACTATTCCATTAGTTGTATTCCACATCAAGTTACTTTTTGCTTTTTCTGCATTTTTTATAACCTTATCTGCTGCTGCGATTGAAATTACTCAAGTAGATAGCTTGTCTAAACAATGGCTAAATATCGAGAGCCAAAGTACGCAGCTGCAAAAAGACTGGCAAGCACAAGCCCCTATTTTGAAACAACAAATATCACTGCTAACGGCTGAAAAAAAACAATTACAGCAAATGTTAACTGTCGATAATTCCAGCCAAGAAAAAGTAGAAAATAAACGCTCAATGTTAATCAAAGAGCAAGATGTACTTGAACAGCAACAATATTCGTTGTCACAACAAGTAGCACTACTTAATAAACAACTTATATTAATAGACGATATTTTACCGCCCCCCTTAAAAGCCGCATGGAAAAATGAGCACGATGCTTTAGGTGTTGACCCCGAACTATCATTGCAATTGCAAGTAAGTCTGGCAAAGCTGAATAAACTAAACATGTTTGCTGAACGCATTTCTGTGCATGAAATGCCACTCGTATCACCTCAAGGAAATGAGATATTGGTTAAACAAGTTTACCTTGGATTAGGTATTGCTTGGTTTACTAGTGCTAACGGTCAATATACAGGCTGGGGGCAAGCAACAAATGAAAGCTGGGTTTGGCACTTTGATACAACAATAGACGCAGAAAAAATAGCTGAAACAATCGCGATGTTTGAAAAGAAAACCCAAGCTGACTTTGTCACATTACCTATGTATCTAGCGAATAAAACGTTAGCGCTACCCATTTCTTCACCGGCCAATTAATGCTTAGGTAAATTATGTTAAAAATCAAAAATAATTTCATGTTATTGCTTACCTTATTTACGGTTGTTTTAACCTCAAGCGTACATGCAAAAAGCTCAATAGAAAGCCAATTAATAGCCAAAATACAAGATGCTAAAAATACGCTGTCAATTATTGAAAAAAAAGTGTCAAAAAAAAGACAAACATTAACTAGCCAACTTACTCGTTTAGAGCGAGAGGTAGGTAAATTACGTGAAAAAACAGCCATTGCAAGAAGGCTATCAGATGAGAAAATGATTAGTTTGTCGCAATTAGAAAAGCGGTTAAGCACTTGGCAACAGCAGCAAGTTTTTCAAAAAAACTTGCTGCATCGTTTTTCTCAGAAAAATAATAATTTTTCCTCACTAAGTTTATCAAGTGATGTACCCACACAAATAGCCAGTGTTTTAGCAAGCACTCAAAATATTAATCAACAATTTTATCCAAAATGGCAAGAACAAAAAGTGATCATGCCAAGCGGTGAAATAGCACAAAAGCCAACGTTACATATTGGCCCCGTAACTTGGTATTGGGATGAAGCCTCTGCGCAAGCTGGCTTTGTGACAACAAAAGAACACACTAGCTTACAACACGATGTTTATTTACCAAATAGTGACAGTATTGAGCAGTTACGAAATGCCAGCAGTGGTTATATTGTTTTTGACCCAACGTTAGGCAGAGCACTATCACGAGAACAAAATAGTGAGAGCTTGATTGACCATGTAATAAAAGGCGGCATTTGGGCTGTTCCAATTTTATTATTTGCTTTATTTGCTTTAATTATTGCTTTTTTGAAAATTTTCCAATTAATCCGCTTACCTAAATTTGTTCCGCTGTCGTCTTCTGCGCTGCAGAGTTTGTTACAAAACAAAAGCAGTAAACATGCCGAAAACACTCCGATAAAGGGCATGCAAAAAGCATTACTTGATATAACCAAAAATAATTCGCTATCAAGCCAGCGTGAAGATTTACTCTTTATGAAGCTTCAAGACTGCAAGAAAGTGTTAGAAAGTCGCATTAATGCTATTGCTATTACGGCGGCTGTTTCGCCTTTATTAGGGTTACTTGGCACGGTAAGTGGCATGATAGAAACCTTTAAAATGATGACTCTTTTTGGCTCTGGTGATCCAGAAGTTGTCTCAGGCGGTATTGCTCAAGCTTTAGTTACTACGGAGCTTGGATTAGTCGTAGCGATACCTGCGCTTATATTGAATGCAGTACTTTCTCGTAAAGCTAAATCTTACTACGCTGACCTTGAAAACTTTGCCATTTTCATCAGTAAATCAAATGAAGAAAACAATTCACCTATCGTAACTGACTTTTCACCAAAAAATAAGACGCTAACACAAGAGGCCATAGCATGATAATGCAACTATTAAATAGCAACATATGTTGGGCAATTTTATTACTTGCCTTACTTTGTTACCAGCAACTCTGGAGTGAATATCTCATTTCTGCTTCACGTAAAAAAAATGATGAACATGTGGAAAACGACTATAGACAGCATGAATTTACCAGCATACTCATTGGCGCTTTACCCCTATTAGGTTTATTAGGCACTATTGCTGGTTTACTTGACTGTTTTTCTGGTATCGCAAGTGACGGAGCAAGTAGTGAAGTAATGAGCTCAGGTATTGCCAGCGCATTATTGACCACACAATTAGGTTTGGTTTGTGCCATTCCGGGTTGGTTATTGCAAGCTTGGATCCGTTCATCTATACAAAACAATTTAACGGTTGAGCCCTCTGAGCCACAAGTAATATCGTAAGGTAATAAAGTATGCCTACCCGCTTACAACGACGACTTGAACAGAAAAATACTGAGTCAATTGATATGTCACCCTTGCTTGATGTGGTGTTTATTCTATTAATTTTCTTTATTGTTACCACCGTTTTTGTCAAAGAAACAGGTGTTGATGTTGATAAACCACAAGCAATGACCGCACAACAACTAGAGCAAACAGTGATATTACTTGCGATAACCAGTGATGGTGAAGTGTTTTATGACTCAACTCAAATAGGTGTTGCGGGTATCCGCAGTACCATTGAGCAGTTACTGGTGAGTAAAATTCGACCGGTTGTTATTCAAGCTGATAAAACAGTACAAACACAGTTGTTACTTGAAGTTATTGATGAAGCTAAACTTGCTGGTGCAACAACAGTAAACCTTGCGGCACTGTCACCTTAAAGGACTAAGCGTGAACCCCACAAATAAAACACCTTTACGCATACAACTAATTGCTAGCATGGCCAGCATAGTTATTTTATCTATCGCCTTATGTGTACTTTGGGTTAGCCACAACGTTATCAAAAACCCTGAGCCTGTTATTGTTATTAGAGAAATATCGTTGGCCACTTTACCTCCACCACCACCTCCACCACCGCCAGTAAAACAACAACAGATGGTTCAAAGCCCGGTAACCTTACAAATTCAAGGACAAGGCCCTAGCCTTAAAATGGTTCATGTGGACAAAAAAATAACAATAAAAAAGCCAGACATGCCTAATATGATCGCAACTGAAACATCATGGCAATCATTAGAAATTGATTGGCAAGCGTTTAAACTCAGTGATTTAGATGGCTTACCGACACTACTCACTTCCTTAAAGATCAACCTGCCAAACGGTTTAATTCGAAAAGGCATTAAACGTGTACCAATAAAGTTAGAAGTGATGATCAACGAAAGTGGTCATATAACCCTTATTAACATAATAGAAAACCCCTATGCAGAACTTAAGTCTGAAATTAAGCGTTTAATACGTGGCAGTCGTTTTAGCGTGCCTAAAAGAAACAATCAAGCTGTTCGTGCCCGTTTTATCTGGCCCCTTGAAATAACATCATAAGAGACATTCGATGCCTACAATTTTTACACCATTGAGCAAAGTATTACTTTGGGTAGCTAGCTTTTTATTAATAACACAACACGCTTCAGCTGAAATAGTCATTAAATTAAAGGAGCCAGATTGGCAGTTTATTCTCAGCAGTCAATCCTTAACGCAAACAAAAGCGAAAATTCAGCATAGTGAAATTGAGTTTTCCCAACAAATAAAGCCGTTACTTATGGCCCAAGATTATGAAGCGGTTATGCGCGAATTTTCTCAACGAGATATCACAAAAGATAGCGCCGCATTATGCCAATTACGAGGACAGGTTCAGTTAATGCTCGAGCAATATGAAGAGGCAGAAAAAAGCTTACAGCGAGCATTGTCATTACTTCCTGAAATGGCTTTAGCGCACAGGAACTTAGGCATGGTATACATGATGACTCAATCATACCAAAAAGCACAACAACACCTGAAAAAAACAATTGAACTAGGTGTGAGTGATTCGCAATTGTTTGGACAACTTGCTTATATTAATGTGCAGTTAGGGTATCCAGCGAGTGCTGTTGCCGGGTATCAAAATGCCCTTTTTCTTGAGCCTAACAACATCCAGTGGCAACAAGGACTTTTATATGCTTTTATCAACAGTCATGCGTTTGACCAAGCACAAGCATTATTGGAACAAATGCTGCAATCGGATATAGAAAATGCACAATTATGGTTACAACGCGGGCAACTTGCCTTAAAAAAAGAACGCTTCCCTCAAGCAATTAGCAGCCTTGAGATGGCATTAATTTTAGACAAAAAAAATGTTGAAAATATAGTAACCACCGCACAACTCCACATTCAATCGGGAAGCTCACGACGAGCCGTCAACTTGATGGTGAATAACATGTCACTATTTTTCAACAAACAAGATGGACAAAAAGTTGCCGTGCTTGAACAAATAAGTGCATGGCTAACTAATCAAGAAGATTGGCCTAAATTAAAAGACTTACTCAGCGCTGTAGATAGCAACAGAGAGAAATTGTCAAAGAGTTACCAAGCTAAGTTTGATGTCTATCATGCAAAAATGGCCATAGCAAAACATGAACTCACTACTGCCCAAAAGCGTCTACAGCAAGCACTGAAGAATGACCCAAGCCATGGAGAAGCCCTATTAACTTTAGCTAACCTGCTAAAACAGGAACAAAGAGATGAACAAGCATTACGTTACTTTGTAAGAGCTCAAGCGTTAATTGACTATAAAGAACGCGCTTTAATCGGCCAAGCGCAACTTGAAATCGACAGACAAAAATATTCACAAGCATTGCGCCTGCTCCATCAAGTGATTAAATTTAATCCTGCGCGTCGCGATGTACTGGTTAACATTCAGTCTTTAGAGAGTATCGTTCGTAATCAAACCTAATTGCATTTTTGCCTATTTTACAAGCGAGTGATTAAATCAGTTAAGGTAAATTAAAATTATAACGGTGGCTTATAGAGAAACATTGCCGATGGCATTTCTAAGCTGCCTGTGCGGCAGTGAACGTTTTTAGATTGTATATGCCCTAGAAATTTTTTTTCTAAGCTGCCTGTGCGGCAGTGAACTAGCTGCCCCCACTTTAAATATACTCTTTGCTTTTCTAAGCTGCCTGTGCGGCAGTGAACCAGCGACAACAGAGCTAAGGTTGTTAACTGTCTTTCTAAGCTGCCTGTGCGGCAGTGAACGCAAACTGTGTTACTGAGCGACTTCCTTTAACTTTCTAAGCTGCCTGTGCGGCAGTGAACTCTTTTTGCTTTTTAACGCTGCCATTGTTATTTTTCTAAGCTGCCTGTGCGGCAGTGAACCTTTGTTATGCGCTTTCTAGGTATTTAATATGTTTCTAAGCTGCCTGTGCGGCAGTGAACCTATATCTATTTCATTTTCGGGCGTAGTTGGCTTTCTAAGCTGCCTGTGCGGCAGTGAACAAATTCACGTTTAGCACCTTCCTTTTTGGGGATTTCTAAGCTGCCTGTGCGGCAGTGAACTAAAACTGATTCATTACAAAGCGAGTTACATATTTCTAAGCTGCCTGTGCGGCAGTGAACGCTATAATGGAAGCTGTTACCTTTTTGGAAAATTTCTAAGCTGCCTGTGCGGCAGTGAACAGCAGCCGTACCCAGTTGAAGTAATTCGCGAGTTTCTAAGCTGCCTGTGCGGCAGTGAACATTTAAGGCTGCAAACTTGTGTTTGACCATCATTTCTAAGCTGCCTGTGCGGCAGTGAACACATTAAATTGATAAGTATCGTTTGATTGAATTTTCTAAGCTGCCTGTGCGGCAGTGAACGCAATCTAACATAATGCGCTTTGGGATTATTATTTCTAAGCTGCCTGTGCGGCAGTGAACACAAAGCTATCACGTTGACGGGGTGTTTAAGCTTTCTAAGCTGCCTGTGCGGCAGTGAACAAGCTAAGGACTTTACAAGCACACCCTTGGTTTTTCTAAGCTGCCTGTGCGGCAGTGAACCAATAGTTTATTTACTTGACGTGTTAGAGGTTTTTCTAAGCTGCCTGTGCGGCAGTGAACATGCTGATAGTGTAACATAAAAAAAGCCAGTCTTTCTAAGCTGCCTGTGCGGCAGTGAACAAGATGAATCAACAGACGAACTAACGCAGAGCTTTCTAAGCTGCCTGTGCGGCAGTGAACATTTTCTCTTCAGTTGCGCCTGCCTCATAATCTTTCTAAGCTGCCTGTGCGGCAGTGAACACCTATAGCTACTTTATTATGCTTAGCGCTACTTTCTAAGCTGCCTGTGCGGCAGTGAACATTTTCTCTTCAGTTGCGCCTGCCTCATAATCTTTCTAAGCTGCCTGTGCGGCAGTGAACACCTATAGCTACTTTATTATGCTTAGCGCTACTTTCTAAGCTGCCTGTGCGGCAGTGAACGCACAATCCAATTCACAACGGCCAAACGGTCTTTTCTAAGCTGCCTGTGCGGCAGTGAACTAAATAACCATGTTAGCCGCTGCACTTTTGGTTTTCTAAGCTGCCTGTGCGGCAGTGAACTCCCATCTGGCTAAACGTGTTTCACCTATACGTTTCTAAGCTGCCTGTGCGGCAGTGAACTACGCCAACCGGCGGCGCAGATTTAGGGTTATTTTCTAAGCTGCCTGTGCGGCAGTGAACTTCATCAACTTCAAAGGTCCCTTTAAACGTCATTTCTAAGCTGCCTGTGCGGCAGTGAACTTATGGGGTGTTGATGCTCCAACTCCTGAGCATTTCTAAGCTGCCTGTGCGGCAGTGAACGTCACTTGATGACGTTAGGCCGTTATCTTTAATTTCTAAGCTGCCTGTGCGGCAGTGAACTGCCAGTGATCATACACGGCAATATCGGGCAATTTCTAAGCTGCCTGTGCGGCAGTGAACAATATAGTAAAAGTTCAATTACCGGGTGTTGATTTCTAAGCTGCCTGTGCGGCAGTGAACATTTAACGGTGTTCGGTATCTTACGTTGCCGATTTCTAAGCTGCCTGTGCGGCAGTGAACTGGGATATCTGAAACGACCATTACTTTACCAATTTCTAAGCTGCCTGTGCGGCAGTGAACTTAAAAATGAGTGGACTAGCCGTCACCATATCTTTCTAAGCTGCCTGTGCGGCAGTGAACTGGAGACCCCTTTGTTCCGCATCTTTCGTGGTTTTCTAAGCTGCCTGTGCGGCAGTGAACTGTTAATAGATAAAGGGCTATTTATAACAGGATTTCTAAGCTGCCTGTGCGGCAGTGAACGGGTGGACGCACCTAAGAATATTAACGTGTCGTTTCTAAGCTGCCTGTGCGGCAGTGAACTTTTGATCAACAAATTCTATGCGCGCAGTATTTTTCTAAGCTGCCTGTGCGGCAGTGAACCATTAGTTGAGGGCGCAATAATTACGGTTAGTTTTCTAAGCTGCCTGTGCGGCAGTGAACTACATTGCGTATATAATCCCCCAGACGATAAATTTCTAAGCTGCCTGTGCGGCAGTGAACCATTAGTTGAGGGCGCAATAATTACGGTTAGTTTTCTAAGCTGCCTGTGCGGCAGTGAACAATCCAAACCAACTCATAACTTACCCCTTACTTTTCTAAGCTGCCTGTGCGGCAGTGAACTCCTGTAACTTTAAATCAAGAGATTGCTGTTCTTTCTAAGCTGCCTGTGCGGCAGTGAACGTGCTGAAAATAGCTTGTATAGAATCCTTAGATTTCTAAGCTGCCTGTGCGGCAGTGAACATTTTTAACTTTTTGAAGTAATTCGTTAATCTTTTCTAAGCTGCCTGTGCGGCAGTGAACTGTTGCAAAAATCGCATTATCAACAGGTGCAATTTCTAAGCTGCCTGTGCGGCAGTGAACGGCAAAATCAAGAAAACAGTTATACCGAAATATTTCTAAGCTGCCTGTGCGGCAGTGAACTAATCTTACAAATGATTCCTTTCGTTCGTTGGTTTCTAAGCTGCCTGTGCGGCAGTGAACGGCAAAATCAAGAAAACAGTTATACCGAAATATTTCTAAGCTGCCTGTGCGGCAGTGAACAGGAGTTAGTTAACGGTATTGGTGAGGCCACATTTCTAAGCTGCCTGTGCGGCAGTGAACAACAGAATATCAGCAAAAAAATAAGTTACAACAAAGAACTAAGCTCTTTTAGGCTTTTTTACCTAAAACTTTATCCTTCAAGTAACCTATTAATATTTAAGTAAATTTTTAAAGAACTATTTTTTAGGGTAAAAATATTAATTTACCTAAAAATAACCCCGCTGCATTCAGCAGGGTTAAAAGTTACTAAACTATTTTAAAAAACACCTTGTTAAAACCAAGGTACTGTAGCTTGTTTATCATTTTCTCTTGCGCTTAAACCGTAACAAGTAAAGTCACCTACTTGCACGTGTTTACTTATTTTACCCTCAATAAACAACCTAAATTGCTCACCTTTAGATAAACTTTTAACATGAATAAAAGGCAACTTAGTTTGCTCATCATCAAAATCAGCATAATATTGCAACGCTTGCTCAAAGGTTTCTTCATGCCTTTTTGCTCTACGCCTGGCAAGTCGTGCAATATTGGTCGAAAATTGCTGACGATTAAAACAAGCATATTCACTTAACACCTCGGGTACGGCTTTTATTGAGGTAACGTGGGTATGATCAACAAATCGTTTTAACCACGTTGTTATCGCTAACGTGTCTAACAAGGCTTGCGTTGGCGAAAATAAACGTAATTTATTACCTAATGGAAATGTTTTATCTTTCTCAAAATATTGCGGAAAAGATAAAGCAACGTCCGATTTATTATCACTGCGTTTGTTTTCAGCTAAAGCTATGTGCACTTGCTGGTAAACCTTAAACCAAATAAAACCTAACGTTATTTCAGTATCTGGTAATAAGGTGATATCGAGATAATATTTCATTTCTCATAATTCCTTTTAAATAAACTATTTATCACTTTCACCAAATACACCACCGCGTACAAGAATAGCCATGACATAATGTTCATCTTCAGTACGCTCAAGTTCAGCGCCTCGTGCCCATTTATCAAAGAAGGTATAAAAATCTTGTTTGTCCTTTGGTGTTCGATAAGCTTTACCTAAATTGGTTACTGCGCCATAGGGTTCAATAGCTATTGGCCCTGCTGATTTTTCAATATCATCAAACTCTGGATACCAAGTATCTATGCTACGTAAGGCATTACCTACTTTTTGTGAATGCATTGCGGCAATACCTTGAACTGAATATAGAATTTTACTTTTTTTGCCTTTACCTTTATCAAGTACTAACTCTTCACTCGGGTATACTTCTTGTGCTTTACCTACCTGCACAAAACAATTAATTTCTAACATTAAAAAGTCATCTTCACTGGCAAGGGCGTTAGCAATACGCTCACCTAATTCAATTACCGCGGCATCATCACAATTAAAATGTTTAGTGCTAAATTGTGTTGCATCAAATACCCAGGACTGTTGAGCGTTTTTATTTAGGGCATTAACTTGTACTTCAATATTCTCTGCACCAACACGGTTGCGCCATAAAAAACGTGCGTTAGCTATATTTAACGCATAACGCTTACCTAACTCTTTAAAACCTTCTTTACCAACATAATCACGTACTGCACTGGCATAACTTTGTTTGAATAATACATTGTTACAAGCTGATGGCTCTTGCACTCCCCCTAGCACTTTCAAAGTGAAATGCAGTTTTAAAGTATCTTGCTCTGGTGCTAACGCGCAGCTGTCCACGGTTTGTAAATTAGCCTTTTCAACTTCGGCATTTAATTTTACTGGATCATTTTTTATTGCCGCTTTTAAACGATTTGAAATAGTACCGCGCACTGATTTTTCAATTAACTGTAGTGATGTTACTTTGCTACGATCATGCCACTGTGTGCCATATAAATAACCATCTGATGGCACTAGTTTTTTTTCAAATGCCAATACAGATGCGGTGTCTTGATTTTTAGCCATGATAATTTCCTTTTATTTTTAAATTTTGTTGGTAAATAAGTAAGTTAAATTCTGGTAATAATTAACTATATAAATCGCTTAACATCTCTTCTTCGGTTTGCTGTACTACATTATTTTGTGCACATAGGTATAAATTACTGTGTTCATCCGTTTGATAACGCCATAAAATTTCATCTATTGCTTTGATCTTATGTGGCATCATAAACTCACCGAGAGTAACAATACTTTCAGCAAAACGATGTGGCGTATCCGGGTCACGTTGATTTTTAGCTGCACCTAAATCAGTTAAACCATGAAAGCCTGTGGCTATTGGTACAAGCCAACCTTTTGCTTTACGCTTACTTGACCACGTTGCTTGTTTTTCATCATTAGCTACCGTATTAGTTTCCTCACTATCCTGCCCATTATTAACTTGTGCTTGGCAAGTATGATGAAGTGCCAAATAATCAACTAAGGCAGACATAGCATCTTGCCCCTGTGTCATTGCCTCAATCATTAAATCTCGGCGTTCAACAAGTGCGTATCCGGGCATAAGCTTGCGAGTGAGTTGCTGTAAATCACTGGTATTATTGGATTCCACTTTAAAAAACTCTGCCTTTTTGAAGGTTAAAATATCTCCACCTGCTATTTTCATACTGCTATTAAGTAGATGCGCTATTTTTTCTTGAACAAGCGGTTCTTCTTCTTTTTCAATACCTGAATATTCAATCACTAACGATACGTCTAAATGACAACGTGCTTCTTCAATAAAGGCACTCCTTGCCCCTGTTTTATCTAATGGGTTACCCGTACCTATAATTGAGTGAACAAAATCACCTACCCCTTTATGGGTTTGCAAATCACACTGATGGCTTATTACTGCTGTACCAATAAATTTAAGCGAGTCAAAACCGTTAGCATTTAATTTTCGTTGCAAGGCATGCACTGCACCTAACCAAGCGGTCATCGCCGGAAAACCGATAGTAAAAGGGCTAGAAAGCGCATTGGCGTTATGTACTCTTATATGTGGTAACAGTAATAACCGTTTTAATTTATTCATTTTAAAAACTCCCTGTTTTTTTCCGCAATATTGGCAAACAGTAATCGTTCTTCTTCCCCTAAGGTTATTGCTTTTTTTGCTAATACCTTTTCATAACTACGACTTATCCAGCGAGATATTTCCTGCACTAATTGGTTTAACCACTGCTCAGAACTTGCTCTGTCTTTTTCATGGTCATTGTGCAACCAAGTACGTTGATGGCTAGAAAGAGACGAGCTTTCTTTATTGAATTGTGTTTGTGACACGGCTCTAACCGCCCACATTTTTTCAATTAATAAGTCCATAATATCTTGCAGATAGCGATCTCGGGCATTACGGATATTTATATTGTTGTGGTCAGATTGAAATAACTTATGTAGTGCTTGAAATATATTGGCATACTCATATTTTTTAAATGACTCAACAAAAAAATCACTTTTGGGAAAATGAACATCGCGCTTTTCAATACTAGGAGGTAGTGATGATAATAAGTGTGCTTTACCGCCATTTTGGTTATTCAGTACACTAATATTTTGTGGTTTAGTGCCTCCATAACCAATGGTAGTTAAACCATAAATTTCGCTATATCCCTGTTCACTAAGCTCATTTTTACGCTTTTTCTCTCGAAGCGATTTTGCTTCATCAGAGAAACGTAATTTATCAAGGCGTGAACGTAATTGATAAACCATGCCTGAGTTAGTTAACAATGATAATTGGTGATAGTCACTGCCTTCAGCGTTATCACCTACAGGAAAATAAACCTGTTTTATTTTAGAGCTAGTGATGTTTTCTGCCGACATTTCAGCTATTGCTAAAAACCCAGTTTTTAGCTCTTGATAGCTTGTTGATTTTATAGTCAACAATGACTTAGCTAATTCTGTGTCTTGCTGAATATGACTTAGCAAAGTATTGCCGTCAGCCATAATTAAAGTGAGAAACTTATAAACATCAAGCGCAGCTGCATTACCTAATGCATCAGTGGCAACGGCAACATTGCCTGTTTTCAAAAAACCATCTTCTAGTCGATCAATATTTACCAATACCGATGAGACATAACCATTTTTGTTTTTTCTAGCACTCGGGTGACTAAAAGTACAAGGGTGGCTAGCCATTGATATTTGTCCGGCTCTTTTTGCAGCATTAGGTAACCATTCATGTAAAGTAAATTGCTGCTCACAAGTTTGTGTTAATTCTTTTACCTGAAAATCACCCATTGATGATTTAACATTTTTCTTTAGCCATGCTTCTTTTCGTTCAGAAAAAAAGCTTTCTATTGCTGGTTCTAACATTCTTAACCTCCTTTGTTATTTGTTACTTTAACCAAACCAAACTGGTCGTTATATTCGTATTCGGTGTTATCTCGTTCAACAAAATTGATTTCACCATAGCGTAGTGAGACGCTTTTGTTAGTCATTAAGTAAGGTTCGCTTTTATACGCGCCTAACAATTCATGATAATTCCGCTCAAACCACAAATTATTTTTTTCCACTGCTGTTAACTGTACTTGCGTTATATTCAGTATGCCTTCACGGTTAATAGCTTGATAATCGCCATCAAGTAAAGGTTTCCCTGCTTCATCTTTTTGGGTGAAATAACATTGCTCGCTATCAGTGTTATAAAATAGAAACAAATTAATACTGGCTTCACTTTTTCGAAAAGGAGTAAGTACCTGTGGTAAGGCAGTTAAATACCATGTCTCAGTTAAATAACCTTGCAAGGTATTTGCCCCATAAGCAGTGTAATTTGCTAAATCTTGTGCTGTGACTTTATGCTCGACCGCTGCTAATACCTGTTTATCTGTGGGTAATAGCTTTTTAATACGTGGTATGGCATTGAGGTTTTCTACTAAACTCTTTTCATTAACTAATCTGCTTAAGTCATGAAATGGTAATGTTTTGCTCCAACGATCTTCATAACCGGGACTAGTAAAAAAAGCAGTATCTGCTTTGTCATTCGCTTTAAAGGCTTTAATGTTATATTGCATTAAACCAACATTGACTTGTTCTACCGCATCGGTTCTATGACGGCGAACTCGCCCTGCTAATTGCACAATAGAGCGATAAGATGACGGTTCAACAATTGCCCAGTCAAAGTCATGGTCTCGCCCTACTTCTTCAACAGGTGTTGCCACTAAGATAAAAATAATATTTTGCGCTGTTTGGTGCTTAGTATCAGCTAAATTACTGCTTTGTTGATAAAGATTATCAAGGTGATTTCGAATAATAGGGTCGTTAAAGGCTTGTTGTTCTTGCCCTGGTTTTTCTTTACGCTTTAAAACAGCATCAAGGTGTTTTTCTTGTTCATGGCGTAGTAAAAGCACTTGTTGGCTATGATAAGCCATAACTTTTACTTGGGTGTTTTCTTGGTGGCTGTGGTTACTAAAGTCTGCCTGTAACAAGTATTTTGTTAGCTCAACACATGGTGAAATATTCGCTATTCGCACCACGCCAAATGAAACTTTTATGCCTGTTTTTAAATCAATACTATGATGTTGCTGATGTTTAGTTAAAATGGCTTGCTTTACTGTGGAAAAATACTGCTCTAATTTGGTTTGCTCAGCTAAACCTTTTTCATGGTGTGATGAATTAGTATCCGCTTCTTCTAATAGTGGACAAGCAATAATTTCTGCTTTTCGTTTAGCGACTTGCTGCTTTAGTTTACTGACGCGCTTTTCAATAAATTCATTATGATTTTGCTGGTAGTGCTGCAACGCACTATTGCTTTCAACCACCTTGATTGACTGAACACTTGTGCTAAATTCATCTATCCATGCACAGCCTATTTCAGCTTGGGCATTATCTCTGCTGTTACTGAAAAGCTGCCAACCTTTTTTATAGGCATTAAAGTAACCTTGGGCTAAATCAGGAGGAATAGTCGCCGAGGAAATCATCACTTTGCGCCCTAACATGCCCGCTAAATGTATTAAGCGGCCAATGGCAATTAAATCATCACCAGTGAAATCATCTATTTCATCAATGACTAAATCTGATGACATTAAACGTAAACTTGGCAAAATATAACGACCGCCACGTTTGGTTTCTGTCGCGGCCATTAAGTGATCAATAGTACAAGCTAATACTGGTGCATATAAGAATTTCTTGTCTTTATCACAGGTTAAAACAGTTGCTAAACCTTCTTCTGGAATATCACACTCATAATCAATAAATTCATCCAGTAGCGCTTGTTTAGATTCAGAGCCTAATATTTCTTCGGTGACTTCATTATCAATTGCCAGTTTTTGATTTTGCGCGGCATTGTGCAGCTCTGCAACTGCTCTTGATCCGATTAATACCGCTAATTGTACTTTTGATAAACCAATAAGGTTACGGTATTCATCGCCTGTCTGTAAGGTTAGGGTACGCAAACCAAGGGCTAATATGTAACGTAAACTTTTACTATCAACCGAGAGTGCGCGCATCACTTTAGCGTTAGCAAAGGTTTTGCCACAGCCTGTACTTGCCATATTCACCGCAAAAAAACCTACGGCTTTTTTATCTTGCTGTTTTTTCCATTCAGTTATTTTAGTGACCGCTTTATCTTGCCATTTAAATGCTGCTGGGCTTGGAGCTCTTAGTACTTGAATATCTGTTGCAACGGGTGGCTCTTGTTCAAAAGCAGGTAATAAGTGCGCGGTATTAAGTGCGTTTTTTGCCACGCCCACTAAGTGCTCATCTAACTTTTGCTTAAGTTCATTGGTTTCTCTATCAGTGTTGGCAAATAATCCGGTACTGTTTTGCCAACCTTTAGCTGCATCTTGTGATGAATAGAAGTGATCACCTAACATTAAACACAAACGCGCATGATGTAATACTAAGCGATAACTACCATCTTTCATTGCTGAATCAAGTAAGGATAAATTGCTGTTTAAACTATTTGCCCAGCGCTTTATTTGTTTAAGCCATTCATTGGATTGGCTTAATAAGCCCTGTGGAAATTCGAAACAGTTTTTAACTCTTTTTTGATATTCTTGAGGATCTTGGATATTTTCATAACCCCACTCTTTAACTATATGACTTAGTAAAGTGTCTATGCTTTTAGATTCAACACCCAACCATTCTTTTCTTGTGATTTTTTGGCTATGTGAAAAATTTGGCAACCTATGGTGAGATACAATTAACCAAGCAATTAACTTAGCGGCGTCTGGTAATTTTGCTAAAGGACGTTCCGTTTGCTCTTTAGCGGTTTGTGCTAATTCTTGCTCTGAAAAATCACCATTACTTAGTTCATTCAGCCATGTTTTATCTGATTTAGTGCTAACCAAGGCATTAAGCAATAAAACCGAGATCCACTCATGTCTTATCGGATCACCTTTGAATTTATTTTTACTCTGCGGGCTAAGTTTTTCTTGAAATAATTTTGATGCCTTGCCCCAATCATGAAACAGTGCTGATATTGCTGTTAACGACTTAATCAGTGGCAAATATTTCCAGTCATTTTCAATTTCACTGTGCAATAAGTTTCTTCTGGTACTATTCACCGGCACCACGCCCTCATCATTAAACTTATTTTTATTCCCAACCACCCATAAAAATTGGCTGCGCGCTCTTGTTCGTATCCAGTGGCAACTTACTGCTGTGCTTTTACTGGCTGTTTGACGTAACATTTTTTGTACTGTGATCAAACCATCTTCGGTGATCAAGGTTTGCCAGGTGTTATCGCCAATACGATTCGCAAAAGCGTCGAGTACTCGCCGCGTTTTCTTTAGCGCATTTTTCTCACATTGAGAAACAAAGGTGACCATCATAGTAGCTCTGCCTTTTTATAAAAATCAGCGCCACATTTATTACAGCACCATGCACGTTGATATTCATTTAACTCAAGACAGCAACCTGCAGGTGCGTACTTCCCTGTTTCAAACATTGCAATAGCCTTTTCACTTGGGTCACCGTAGATATATGTTGCAATACCGGTACTGTTGCAATTAATACAAATACGCGGTTTACGCTGGAATACATATTTATCGTCTTTATTTTTACTCATCTATTTTTCCATGAGTATCAAGCGCGACTTTTTTCACTTGTTCAAACATAAAATCTAGCGCTTTGTGGTCGGTAAAGGCTTGGAGTATTTGTTGCCTAAACTCTTGCTCGGTGGCATTTTCTTTGGCGCAAATAAATGCCCAAGGTAATACAATGGCATCTTTTATTAAGTCGGCAATATCAAAAACCAATGCACCACGTCTGGTTTTACCATGCATTACCGCAAAACCATGTGGAATGCCCAGTACCCAAAGTGTGGTGGCCGCTAGGCCGTAAGCAAGGTAATTACCATGATTTAAAAAGTCGTTGGCTTTGTCGGTACTTTGATGTTGTCTGGTGAAATTTTCTGTTTTGGTGCTGTTGGCGGCAAATTTGTAAAGTGCTTTGGTAAGATGGGCTTCAGTGAGTAGTAGGTCTGATGGTTTAATGGCGGTTGCCATGCGGTCGTTAAAACGCGCTAGGGCTATTTCAATGCCGCTATCGGTTGTGGTAAAACCTTCAGCTTTTAAGTCTCGGTCTTTGCCCCACACCTTATGAAGAAATTCAATGCGTGCTTGCTGAAACTGCTTGGCTGCATTTAAACGCTTAGTATCATCAAACCAAAAGCTCATCCAACCTTGAAAATATTCAGTTGGTCGATATTCACTTTGTGGTGTAAACCACTCTATGGGTTGTTCAACATCGTTTGCCATATACAAAGGCGTACCACCACCGCCAGAAAACCCTATAAGCACGCCTGCTTGCGCTAGCATTCTTACTGCGGCTTGGGTGATTGAGGTGCCATTGCCTAAAAGTAATACCGTGGTATTGGCAATAGGGATATTAAAGTATTGGTTTTCTTTGCTCTTATTAGCCAGTGCCTCTGTTAGGTACAGTACTCGTCCGTCTTTTTGCATTACACGACAATATTCTAAGTAATACATATTGGCGCGCTTGGAGTGCAGTATGCTTTTCAAGTCTGACGGTGATAAGTCTTTCATTTATTAAGTACTTTTAACGTTATTATTTTTGAATTGTATTTAACTTTATTGAAACACTAGGTACTAAACAACACTGTAATTTCTAACATGTAAAGAAACTACACAGGTTGCGGTAAATAAGGTGTTATCGCTTGTCGGCTTTCTCGGGTGAGTACTATTTGCTGTTCTTCTGGGGTATTTTTGTAACTGTCTATGCGTAATTTACGTAATAAATAGTTAACTAAAGCAGCGCGTGTAGGAATTATTTTCTGCCCTTGGTGCATTTGAAAATCTTGTTCTATTATGCTTTTTTGCTGCTTGTTAAATCTTGGATCTGCTTCTATTACTACATCGACTATCGTATTCCATTTGTCATCGTGTTTTGCGATATGTGTTGCTTTTCCTTCAAACCTTGCCTCACCATTAAAGCGCGACAGGGTGAAGTCTCTAAATTGACTGTTTTTGTTACAATAGGCGCGAACATGCCAACGTAATCCGTCAAATATCAGTGCATGTGGTTGTATTATACGGTCTAAGTAATTTGGGCTTGAGAGAGATATATAGCCTATATCTATTTTACGTTGCTCTCGTATCGCACGTAGAATAGGTCTAATTTGAAGCGGGTTGATATTGCGCAATGGCGCTTCTACTTCGAAAGTAATGCCTGAAAGTAAAGGATTGGTATCATCACCCGTAAACTCTACAGCAGCTAGGTACTGTGAAAATGAATTGGAAGAGCTATGGTAAATAAAAGTCTTATTAAAATTGTCGGTGGCAAGATACGCCTTTTGGGAGGCGTCATACTGTAAATAATTAGGATGATTTTCTCGATACTGCTTAAGTATACTACTAGCGGCTTGCCGTGAGAGTTGAAATTTAGTCGCAATATGGGTTGCGTTAATTTGTCCTTCCCAACCTAGGACATTATTAATAAAAACAAAACGTTGATTAATTTCTTTTGACATATCCTTGCCACATAGCTATCCATTTTATAAGTCTACTTTCACATGAGGAAACACAAAAAGCAATTGATATACATCATAAAATATTGTTTTAAATGTTGTTGGTAATTTGCATAAAATATATATTACTTAACCAATTCATATCAAATTGGTTAAGTTTTTCCCACGCAACGAGCGCTAAAGGTTGTAGAGGCAAGGTATAGATTGAAATTAGTTATTCTGAAGGATCTGTTCTTGCATTACTCAAGATGCAACATCCTTGTAGCGTCTTTGTCAAAATCAATAGCGCCGCATATGATCTATTTAACCTGAACTCTGGATAAGCAGCATTTGCTCAATATTCCCCTTTACCCAATTCTCAGCGTTAAAACGTCGATAAATAACCTGTTATTCATAAACGTTTGGCCTTGATAATCGAATAAATTGAAACATTGAGAGAGTATATCGCTATTTAATCCGGAAACTTTTATTTTTAATAACCGTAAGCTGTTGTTATTAATTCAATACCAAGTACTCATTATCCAGAGTTCAGGTTATTTAAACTCGCCTGTTATTGCTTAGTCATTGCCTGCTCCTATCATTAAAGTTATTTGGCTTCGAATGACTAGACCTAAACAAATTTTATTGTTAGTTAACCTCAGCTCGGTTTAAAAAACGATAAAAAGAAGGGAACTACTGGCCTGTGCCACGATCTGATCTTTCGACAAAAAAATATTAGAACGTAAAGGAACAGGCATGGATAAGTTAGATGATATATTTTGTGAGGTCGATGATTTTTGTCGAGTATTTATACCAATTCCATTAAATTATTGCCCACTTGTGCTGGTTAAAATAATCCAAGAATTCGTTGCTCTCAATTCCAATAGCCAGCTATTGCTCAATCGAGCGCCTTACCTTGATTTATTTTCCTTCGCACAACAAGATCACAAACTTAATGGAATTGGTATAAGTGTTCAGGTCTAGGTACTGCTAAATAAAGCTCTTTTATAAACTGAGTGTTATATGCAGCAGACAGGTGGGTATTGGAAATATTCCGTTTGTTCGCCTCTTCTTTATGATTAACGGCTTGTTTTCTATCATAAAGTGCTTATAAATAACTTGGAACTGCACGTTGTAATGTTAATTTAGTTAAACAGTTTTTAATAATGTCATTCACTTTTTGTTGTACAATTTTACTTTGGCTATCAATAAAAAAGTGATTGTCAGGAAATAAGTGTACATCAGCATCAGTTTCAAAAAAATCTCCCCAACTATTCAGCTTGGATATGCAGATATCAACATCATCTTCGCCACCGAATACTGAAATAGGACAGTTAAAGCGAGCTTTTCCGGTGTAACAATACCTGTCTGCTATTTCAAAATCAGCCTTGAGCAAAGGTAAGAATAGTTCCATAAGTTCTTTATTCTCAAGTACAGCATGAGGGGTGCCATTTAAACTTTTTAACTCTTCGATAAATTCATCATGGGGTAAATGATATATAGGCTCTTTCATACATTTGTAGTGTGGGCCTCTACTACCTGATGCAATAAAGTGTTGTGGTAAATCATGTGTTAATGTTTGTAATTGATGCATAAGTTCAAAGGCAATCCGACTGCCTAAACTATGACCAAATAAGATATAGGGCTTGTTCAAAATATTAGGTATGATTTTAATTAAATCCCCAATTAAAGCCTCCATATTTGAATAAGGCAGCTCACCCATCCTCATACCTCGCCCAGGAGCTTGGATGATAATAAGTTCAACATTATCCGGCAATCTTTTTAACCAAGGTAAAAAAGTAGATGCACTTCCCCCAGCGTAAGGAAAGCATATAAGTTTCAACTCTGCATTTATATTGGGTTTTGGTATAACAAACCATTTATTTTTCATTATTACCTTCTATGATAGTGAACTTAATTATGACTTCACTAAAGATATATCACTAATTTTTAGAGAGTGTTTATATAGCAGACACATCCTCATATGCTTCGCTAATTTGTGTCGCATAAAATTCATCGAGTTCATTTAGAAAGTACTTTTCAGTCTCAGAAAACTCAATATAAACCCCCTCTTTCATATCAGCACTAGCCAACTGATAACCTTTTTCAAACGCCCACTTTATGATTTCTATATTACTGATATTTTTAGTACTACTCACGACAAATTCCATTTAGATGACAAAAAACATAGATGGTATACATTATCCAAAACTTTCTTGATATACAACATTTATTAAATATTTACACTATACTAACAATAAAGAAACATTAGTGAACATAAAACCAACCTATTAAGAAGCACCTTTTACAGTGACGATCAGGTATAATACTGCTTTGACTTTATCATCGGACTAAAAATAATGAATGAACTTCAACATGAACACTTACTTATCAGTTTTCTTAATAATCAGGAAAGCTTACTTGAAGACTCATTTTCTTTTCAATCTATATTTTTAAGTTCAGTAATCCCTGATGCAACTAATGCACGTTTTATGCCCGCTATTTTTATTGAAGATAATGATGCAAAGCTCTTAGTAAATAGAAAAATAACTAAACGACAATTGGTCCATAAATATCAAGGTGAAGATCATGTACTTGTAGGTCAATCATGTATGATTAATTGTTTTAAGCATGGTTCGGCTGAGTGGAAGCGAGTTAACCAAACAATAGAGTCTATTATGGAACTAGGTAATAATATTTCTATTTCGGAGTTGATTCAAGCCCCAACACTCTATCCGGTTAACGATGGTAAGTATCAGATATTAACTGGTCATAGACGTTTCTTCGCTTTAGTCTATGCAAATGGGTATGGCTCAGCAGCACAATTTAAGCTTTATAAAACTAAACCATTGTTGTCTAAAGTTAAACAGTTCCAAGAAAATGCTAGCAGAGAAGACCTGCCACAATATGGAAAGTTAATGGCATTTAAAAATGCTATGGTTGAAGTGGTTACGCTTAATACTGCCCGACTAAAATTAGGACTTAAAAAACTAACCGTAAAAGAAACAGCAATTACCTTAGGTATATCTATGGGAGCCTTTGATAATTATAATGTTTTAACCCGATATAACTGTGTTATATCTGCATATGAGTCCGGTTTAAGCGCGCCTTTTATCAAAGTGAAAAAAGTGGTCTTAGCGGTTGAAGCTGAATATAAAGCACAATATGAAAAATCAGTGCTTAATATTACTGATAAAGAGAATATAAGTGATAAAATACAAGCCAAATTAATGGATAAAAAAACAGTAGAGGCTACACCAAATACCTATAGGGTTAAACCTATAAAATCATCAACGACAATAAAAACATTATTAACAACAAATCTCATGACGTTAGATACAGGTATAGAGTGGGATAAAATAGATTGGGACGACCATGCATCGGTATCAAATGCCCTATCTTCAGTTATTGAGTTTATTGAAAGCACCTAACAACTGCTCTCCCTTCAGACTTAAGCTAGGGCTGGCAGCTAAGTTTTTTGATTAATCGAGTTAATAGTCGAATAAAAACTCTGCTGGCCAATATTGAAATTTACATCCAAGCCCCATGGTTTTGAGGTATAAATAAGCAATTTATTTGACTATCTAGTATTAATCGCTGAATAATAATTATTAGATGTTTACCGCTATCTATAGTTGATAATAAACAGTTAATATATCTATTTTACTCCTATTTAAGCTCTTTTAACGCCATTCAATCTCCACAACCAAAAACAACACAAAATCACATAATATCAACTAGTTACGTAATCGATCAGTCCTTTTTCACTAACAATTGTTCTGTTAGCTGATCTTTGTTTAATCGTTTCAGTATCTGTAATACAATCCATTAACATACCATTTTCCATTACCAAAATTTTGTCAGCAATATCAAAATAGCGATCATCATGACTTATCACCACCACAGCTTTCCCTTTATTTTTAAGTTGAGGTAATACAGTATAATAAAAAAACTCTTTAAACATTGGATCTTGATCCGCCGCCCACTCATCAAATAAGTAAAACTCTTTGTCTTCAAGAAAAGCAACCAATAGCGCCAGTCGCCTCTTTTGCCCATCAGATAAGTTTATTGTAGAGAATTTTCCGTTTTCAATCGTAATCTTTTTATCAAGATTAAGCTCTTTGAGATAACGGTCGATTTCTTGTTTTTTCTCTTTATGACCACCATCTAGCAAGCGATCAAAAAGGTAATAATCAGAATAAATAGATGATAAGGTCTGGCGGCAACTTTTAATATTATCATTAGCTACTAAAGTATTACCAAAATAAATAGCTCCTGATGTAGGTGAATGGTGTAAGGTTAACAGTTTGCTCAATGTTGATTTTCCTGAGCCATTACCACCGACAATAAAAGTTATTTCTGATTTGTGTATGGTAAAGTCAACGGGCCCTACTTTAAAACCCTTCCCAATTCCCTGCGTAGTATATTGATAACACACTTCAGTAAAGCGAATGTACTGCCAGGGTTCAAGCACTGTTATATTCTGGTTTATTGGTTCCAATGGCAATTCATTAAATATTTTTTTAACTTTATTAAGCGAGACTCTGGCTATTAATAAATTAGGAATAGCATTCATCACAATAGCAACGGGTCCGGTTATATATAATAAAGCCATCACTACCCCCACCAGTTTATCATTGCTCATTGATTCATAATTAACAAAGATAAAGGTGACTATGCCAATAACAAAAAAAGAAAGCAGATCACCATAATTTGTTGCTGTTTGAACAATGGTAGTCGCTGTCTTTTGAGACTTACGCACTGCAAATTCATTTTCAAGCAATACCTCATTAAAATAAGCATTTTTTTTAACCTCGTTTAATTTCAGTTCTTTAGCACCGTAAATCAAGCCGCGAGTCGACTCCTGAAGATCATCATGCTTTTGTCTCGAATACTTAAAGTATTTTTCGCTGATCATCATCGGCAACTGGTAGGTCACAATACCAAACGCGATAGCTCCGATAACAAACCAAAAAACATCTATATTAAGGAAAATTAAAAAGCCTAACAATCCAATAATAGTGACCGTATTAGCCAATAAATCTGGAATTTGCCTTGCTCCCATAACAATTCGCCCGACATCTGTAGTAATAGTAGCAATTAACTTTGAAGAGCCTACACTTTCTAAGACATCGCTTGAGGTTGCCATTATTCTTTTATACAGCTTAATGCGGATATTAGTTGCTAATTCAATCGCAACCCGAGTTAAAATAATCTGAGAGATAGTCCTAGTGAACAGTATAAACATACATACCAAAAGAAACAGCGTGGCCACTTTATAATTATTTACTTCAAATGACAGTACCGTTCTGATACCCGATTCAGATTCAGTAATGGCATTAGGGTCAGTGGTGATTGCGGTAAGAACTATCGGGATCAATAAAGCATAACAAACCCCTGAGACGGCGCCTAACAAAATCGAAATAAAAACTTTATTAGGCGCCTGCTCAGTAAACATATTAAAAAGTTTCATTGATCAATTCCTGTGATTGCTTGGTTATCGCTATATTTGCTTTAAGCAGTAGTTCTACTTCGATTATGCCTTTATTCAGCTCTACATAACGACCATCCCTGAGAAGTTCGACCATATCATCATAATGTTTGCTAAATACATTACCCGATTGTCCGGTTGAATTCATATACAGGTGATCAATATCTTGTGTACCAAAGCTGATAATCTGTCTAAAACCTGCACCAAAATCTTGTTCAAACCCTTCAGATTCGACAAATTTTGAACTAGAAACATTAACTGTATTTGGCCCCCCCCCACTAGTAATACGACGTTCAAAAAATGGTTTGAGCAAATTGATTTCACTAAAAGGTGCATGATTATACACAGTACTATGTATATTACCCCAACTCCAGTTGTCCATATTCGAACCTGCTAATTTTGACAATTCCTTAATGGCCAGATCCAATGCTTGTTGTATTGCCCACTGACAGTTTTCCTGAACTTTAGTGCGAATATCATCACACCATTGCGCTCCTCCTGGGGTTAATGCTGCCTCTATTTGATTATAACTAGTCCCCATATAAGACTGCCTTAATCTTCCATCCTGACGAGTACGACCAAATGGTGCACTCAGCTCATCTTTAAACAATACAACTCTAAGATGTCTTGCCCAATTATAAAATATCGACGCTCCCTGACTACTTGCTGCCATATCTCCATCCCATTTGACAAGATATTCCTGAGCTAATTTTTGTTGTTTACTTACCGTAGGTGTAGATTGTAACAATGATAATAAGCTGGCGGCACCGTAACTTACGGTATCATTCTGAATAATTTTCATATAATCCAAAGACAAGCTGTTATTAGCATCAAGTTCTTGGCTAATTAGCTGCTCAATACGCGCTGCTCTGTCTGGTAGAGCCCAGTCATAAGAAATATGATGCGGGTAATCATCGCTTACAACCTTATTATTAGCCGATACGATATAGCCCCGCTCAGGGTTATAGCTTTGTGGCCAATCGGCAAGGGGAACATAACCTGTCCATTCATATTCATTTACATTACCAATCACTGGTACTTGTCCTTGCCCTTTGGCTCGAATAGGGATTTTACCAGCACCGAGAAAACCAATATTACCAAGTTTATCTGCGTATAAAAAATTTAAAGCGGGGGCACCATGATAACCCAGCGCCGACTTAAACTCAGCCCAATCATTCGCATAATTAAGTCTAAAAAAGCTTTCGTAAGAGGTATCATTTTGATCCAGTGCAGTCCAGCGTAATACCACGGGTTGATCAGATAAGCCAAAAACATCACTCACCACAGGACCACGAACCGTTTTTCTCACCACAACTTCCACAGGTTTTATTGCTTCCTTGAGCATTAATGGGAACTCAGGACGCACTTTGATATAGTGCTTTTGAGCATCAAATTCGAGCCATTGACCATTGTTCAAGTATTGCTTGGCGTTATTAGCATTAACTTCTTCAAAATAAAAATCATGAGCATCTACAATCATATTTGTACCACCCCAAGATATTTTTTGATTGCGACCGAAGATAATTACCGGTAGCCCAACAAGTGTCATACCTGAAGCATTAATCTGTGATCCTTTTAACTTAGCCATGTACCAAAGAGATGGCATTTGAATGCCAACATGAGGGTCATTCGCCAGAATAGCCTGCTTATTATCAGTCAGCTTTCTAGATATAACCCAAGCATTACTACCAACAAATTCGCCACCTATTTTAAAATTTTTCTCCAATTCATCTTGTAATTCAACCAAAGCGGTTAAAGTTTCAACAGGTGTTGTCTCACTACTTTCTATGGTCATGGCTACAGTGACCGGCCCGTCTTTTGGGTATCCTGTAAATAGCTCAGCCCCTTGAGCATGTGTTAAATATGGTTTAGCCAAAAACCGAGTGATATCATTCCACATATGACTAGATAAATTCAGTGCAAACACTTTAGTCCAAGCCAAAGAGTCAAGTTCAGTCCAAGGTTCAGGTATAATATCAAAAGCGGAAAATTCAAGGGGCAGAGAATCGGTTGTTTTTAAGAATTCATTAATACCTTCACTATACGCGGTCAAAGAAGCTTGCGCTTGTGGTGATAAAGCCTCCCATGCAGATAACGAAGACTGATACAAATCAAGTGTACGCATTTGAGCATCGATACTAACTGAGGATACCCCAAATACTTCGCTTAACCGGCCCTGAGAAACTCTACGTTGTAGCTCTAGTTGCCATAGTCTGTCTTGAGCATGTGCAAATCCGATACCAAAAAAAACATCATTATCACTATTGCCTTTAATGTAAACTGCAGCATGCTGATCTCGACTGATCTGCACATCACTTGCTATACCATCAACATGTATGCTCCCGCTGATTTGTGGTAAACCAAAACTCATAGTGGAAGAGTAATAGCCAATAACAAGTAACATTGGCAAAATTATAAAGATCAAAAATCTAATTAGTATGCTATTCATTATCTTAAAACAAATTCCATTTCAGGCAACCCCTTTACTTACATTGTTAATTATTTTACAAAAAGAAGCTACTATCTACAAAATAGCTTCCATATAAAGACATTTTTTACTGTTGTCTCATGCATGAGAGGTCATTATTCTACGGTTAAAATAAACTAAATACAGTATTGCTTAGAAAGCCATCTTTGAAGAAAGGTGTCTTGCCAACGTTACGCCCATCAGTGCAGTTTAGTTTGTTTTTCAGGCTCCAATAATAACATATAAAGAAACTCAGCATACCGATATTTCAATAATTCACTATTATAGCTTGAAGATGAATAAAAATAAGACACTTCATAGTTGAACAATAGACCTTTCCTCACATATGGTGAACTTTTCCTCCAGTGATGTGGTTTCTTTCTAATGAGTCTTAGTTCTAAAATCAAGAAAAATTAATAACGTCTCATACGTGAGCTATATTAATTGAAATAAAGATCTAAACTATTCCCGTGGTTTTGCTCTAATAGCATTAGATGATGAACGAGTATTTATCACAAAAATCAAAAGCTACTCTGGATGATCGACATGAGACAGTGGTAATTGATGAAGCAGGCTGACACACATACGATAATCTGACACTAATTATACTCCCTCCTAGTTCACAGAATTAAAGCCTATAGAGCAAGTATGGTAATGGTTAAGGCAAATATGTCTGTCAAATTGAGTATTCAAATAATTTGCACATATTGTTGAAGAATCATCCCAAGTTTGGAATACATTTATTTAGATTATTAATACAGCTAAAGTGTATGCCGTAAAGGTTTGATCAAATTGGTGAAATGATTATTCTAATTGTTATTACTAGCATTAGTTTAGCTAAAAAGCACTATAAATTATAGTTTCGCTTTTCATACTCCATTGTGTTGCCTCTTTTGCTTTATTTGCCACTTATGTTTAAAACTGCTTTGTAAGAAATAATGATGTTTTCATTTTGACAGCTGCCCCTAATTATTTTTTGTAAAAAAGAATAATTAGGGTAGTAGATGACGGATAGCTTTCTTTAAAAAGAATTAAATGTGACGAATTTATTTAATTGAAAATAATATAAAAGAATTGGAAGGTCATCCGCTTTATACAGTCGATTGCCTTTATCATGATTATTGGGTAGTCGCTGAAGTTAAAGGCTCCCAATGAGAGAAGTTAGTTAAATTACCGCGCAGAGCGGAAACTTATTAGGTGACGCCCTAAAAGGGCTAAAGTTAGCGCCTAAGGCGCGTTAAATACCAAACTTTAGCTACTCACCATCAACGTCATACTTTTACTGATTGCGAATATATTCTCCACCATATTTTCATCAAGCCCTACGGTTGATACAAAATAACCTCTACCCCAAATGCCTCGCCTAGAAGTTTTTTGATTGAACCAAATATCATGCGTCTTTTTTTGCCATAATGAGACTCCCCCGGCAGAGTCGGAGTTTACCGGTGTTAATTATTTTTCTATACCTGAAGCAGGCCTGGATATCAGACTTCTTCTTTTCAAGCCTACTTAAATCTAGTCACACACAAGAACCACCGCCTTTACATGATATATCGACCTGAAGTGCTGCTTAATTTTTAGTATTTGAGATCTTTTTCATTAATTGTTAACCAAATTAAATTTTCTACTTTTTCCTCACTAGGATGAGGCAAGACATAACACCTATTAATGCCACTAAATCATACTCTAATCTAGTTTACCTTTAAATTTATCATTAACAAAATGAAAAAAGCAAACAGTCGCTGTTTTATCAACCTCAAGCATATCGCGCCAATGAAACAATTTCGAACCACGATAAATAACCACATCACCAACAGCCAATTTTACTTCCATTATCTCATCGCTGTCTTTTTGAATATATATTGGCCAAGAATTATTGGCATCAGCATGTGGAGAATAATCCAATGGCATTGATACATTCCATTCACATTGCTTTCTGTCTTTATGTTTTTCTAATACCGCCCCGCCATAATAATGGGCAAGGAAACAATATGATGGTTTAACAGGTTCAGGCAATATCTTGTCTAGTAATTCTGTTAATTGATAATGTATAAACCGGGAATAAGCTTCATTATGTATATGATTTCGGTTTGCCACTTGAAAGTCTGAGGGTTGAAAGTAACCTCGAACTAAAAGCTCTTTATAATATTGACGCTGAGAGTTAATCTGAATCAGATTAAAGTGAGTATTTAATACAAGGTATTGATTCGCAGCCAAGAATGTTTTGGCATCAATTAACTGCTGTTCAAATTTTTCGACTTTCAAAGCCTGTTCTTTTGGAGAAACTAAAAGTTCAACTTCTTTTAATATACAAAACTGCTCCTCAGAAAGTTCATCCACAGTTATCGTTCCCTGCAACAATCCAGTTACAATTTCAGCATGTACATGATTTAGGTGGTAAGGAGAAATCAAGCCCATATGAGATACACACCAAACCACAGGAGGTTCATCATCAAAAACACCCTTGATGTCAAACTCATCACCATTAAACAATCTATCCATTATCTTAACGACTTCTACTGGCACTTGCTCATCCAACTGCAGATAGATATCATCCCCAACCACATAATCATTACGTGAAAATTTAGCATAAGTTTTTTCTTTTATTGCTCCTGTCCCCACAGGATTAATAATTGGCTTTAACTTACCCATATATTTTATCGCTTTAGGCGCCTTTTCTTTATTAACAATGATATCCAATTTTTTCATCATAAATTTGATGCTCGGAGGTAAAATGGACAATAATGCTACTTCTCTTTTCGGGTCGCCTTTACTTTTAGCAAGAGAAATAAATATAGCTGCATACATCTCGAACTCTCTAACACTCATCTCCGTCGATAAAGAATCTACTCCCTTATAACCAACCCCCCTAACTCCTGGATTTCCTCGCCCATCAATTAGACTGCTTACAATATTGAGATTATAGGTTGGATTAATCATTATTTCATTTTTTGAATCTTTTTTACTTATCCACCAAGGCTGGCCCAAAAAATATAGAAATTCAAACAACATCCCCTTAGAAAACATCACTCTCAGTATTAACATTATTTTCTTTAACATCAGCATTTATCCATTATTTTTTATTACGAAAAACGTAATATAAAGTTATTAAAGCATCTATAAACACATATTATAAATTGACATATTTGCACTTTGTATTACTTCTGGTTGATCCTAAAAAACTGTATTGAATTAATTAAACATATATGTACTAATCTCATCTAGCGCATTAAAGAACGTTTCAATATCTTCCTCTGTATTATATATATACGCCGACAATCTCAATACATGACTTTCAGCTTGTTGGGTTATGTATGGTTGCGCGCACAAATGTCCATTTCGGCACATAATCCCGTATGAGTCGCTTAAAATTCGTGCGATATCATCCAGTTTTGGCACTCTGGGAACTTTAAAACTGAGCACAGCACCTCGTTCAGCTTGCAGATCAGGATTGATCACTTGTAAATACTTTCTTTTTAATGCCGATTCGAGCATTAATTTACCCATAGCTTTATCATGCTGTTCAAGCGTGTCAAATCCAATTTGATTAAGATAATCAATCGCAGCTGAAATACCATAAGCTCCCGCTATATGAGGTGTGCCCGCTTCAAAACGATGAGGGATTTTACGCAGTCGGTAACTGTCTTCATCGACCCAATCGACCATACCTCCACCTAAATTAACTGGCTTTAAAACTTCCAGCAGTTCTTTTTTCCCGTATAAGACACCGATTCCCGTCGGCCCAAGCATTTTATGGGCTGAAAAAGTAAGAAAATCTACATCGAGTTCTTTTACATTGACTTTTCTGTGCGGCACTGACTGAGCAGCGTCAACAATAATGATAGCCCCTACTTCTCGGGCGGCACTAATCATTTTTTCAATAGGGTTATATACTCCCGTCACATTTGAACAATGAGTAATAGCGACAACGCGAGGTTTTGCTTTTAATAACTCGTAATAATGGGCCATATCTAAAGCACCTATCTCATTCGAACTAACGGTATGGATCGTTGCTCGATCCATCCAAGGTAACAAATTTGAATGATGTGAATCAGAAAAGACCACCACATTATCATCTTTACTTAAACACAAACCAGCAGCTACCAAATTAGTTGCTTCCGTGGTATTTCTCAGGAAAACAACTTCATTTCCCGAACATGATAATAATTCAGCAACCCGATAACGTGCCATTTCGTACCGGTCAGATACCTGTTCCAAACTATAGCTTTTACCTCGATGTACATTACATGAAATGCCCGAATAATATTCACTAACCGCATCAATCATGACTTGTGGCTTAAGTGTCGAAGCCGCACTATCAAGATAAGTCACTTTAGTCCCATCTATCTTAATCGATATTCCCGGAAAGTCTTCAACAATCTTTTGGTTTAACTTATTATCAAACATTCTTTACTAATCCCTTTACTAGTTGAAATTTAAATGAACGCTCTGATGTGATGTAATTTGTGACACTAGTTGAAACACTGATCTCTATTTTTAACACTTGCTGTAACTTATTAATGAATTCATTTCCAGCTTGACTGGTATAATGACTATTATCATAAAGAAAAATTCGTTCTCTGCCACCTGATAAGGCTCTAACCAGGCAGGTGTACCTTTCAAACTGTCCACCTGCTGCGAAAAAATACCGAGTTACCATTTAGAGTGAGGATGTATGAAAATTTACTTTCCATTATGATCTTTTACCTGTCACTTCACCATTAACTAAAGGAACTTTATGATAAGCATAATTTAGCTCTTTTAGAAATTTTTCATCTTTTACTCCAAGTTTGTTCCCACAGAGTAAGGTTTTGCCATACCTACAAAGACCTGTCTTTTCCCTATAAATGGCATTCTTCCGTGACTAAATAACATGTTATCCAATAACAATAAATCCCCTTGCAACCAGGAAAAACAAATTTTGTATTGCTCATAAATGTCTCTAATCACCTGTATACTCTTAGCACCTATCTCTGAACCATCACCGTAATAGCAGTTTCTAGGTACATTTTCCTGACCTCTACTTAGCAATAGCTCTTCACCCACATCTTTATTCAAAGCTGATATATGAAACAAATGTGCCTGATTAAACCAAATTAACTCTTTCGTCACCGGGTGTTTAACAACAGCAGGTAAAACTTGTTTTGTCCTTAACTGACCATTAGCCAACCATTCAAACTGGATCGCGTGTTCCAAACAGTAACTTTCTACTTCTGCTCTGTCGTGTGTGTTGTACACTTCTTGCCATGGCAAATCTATGTCAGAAAAATTTCTAACATACATTACTCCTTTTTCTTCAAACCTGTCTCGGATAGCTCGTGGGATCTTTTGATATATGATCCTACTATCTGCTATGGGTGTTTCACCGCCCTTCTCAGAAGGTTGCATGCATAAAAACCCTATGCGCATAGGCCAGAGATTAGTATATGCCTGCTCATTATGCTGTACGATTAACTGTCCAGAGTGATACTCGGTTGCTGTATAAACATTCCCTTTCAGCTCTGTCCTGGGAGAAGAACGGTGATTATAAGGCAGTAAATCCCCGTCAAATAATGTGCTCAGTAATTTCCCAAACTGACGAGTACTACAGATATTTAACCCTCGCACCCGTAGCGCACCTTCTGTTGATAAAATCAAATTAATTTTATTTCTATGCGCTAACACCCAGTCACTTAGCTTTACACCTTGCATATCAGCATGCATTAAATAATTTATTACTTTCATTGAGATACCTATCTTAATTTTTATTCAAATGATATTTTAGTATTTCAGATTTTATTATCTCGCTGGTTTTATCTAGATATACAGTATTCTCCACAAAAGGTTTTGGTTAGAATCAAGTGGATATGAATTAATATTACCTGATGTAACTTGACTCTTCATTTTAACTATCGAGTCCTTTAAACTGCCTGATTCTAATCCAAACCTAGATTCAATCAATGTTACATCTAATTCAGAGGCTCTGTAATATAGTCATGCACATACTTATCAACAGAACAAAATAATGCAGACACGATCTCCGCTTACGATTAAACTAACTACTACTGGTTTACACCTGACAAATCTCACCAAGTTAAACTAAATCTACGGAAGATATGTGGCTCATAGCTACCACTATCTTTCTATTTCCTTCAAAGGTGTCTCGGCCATGGGCAACCAGCGTATTATCAACCATCAACATATCTCCTGCTTGCCAGTTAAACCTAACAGCATTACGATCATAAAGTACACTAATCTCAGCCAAGATATACTCTGGAATTTCGCTCCCATCACCAAAAAGAACATTTCTCGGGAAACACTCTTTCCCTACCATTTCTTCGATTGTTTCACGAACTACCTTTTCAAGCCAATATGGATGATGCAACTGTATCTGATTAAAAAACGATTTAGTTCGCTTTTCGCCGACAGAGATCACTCCTGGACAATGTGCCCTAGTTTGCACTACACCATTGTCCAATACATTAACTTGAATGCCCTCTCTGGCACACTTTTCTTTCACTTCATCTAAAGAATCTGTCTTAAAAAAGTTCTGCCAACTTACGTCAAATGCAGGAATAAAACTTCTAACATACAATAAACCTTTGGCTTCTATTAACTCTCGTGTCTCATCTGATAATTGTTGGTACATACTTCTACAATCAACAATCGGTGTAGCCCCCCCCACTGGAGACGGAGTAACACAGAAAAACCACTGAAAACGAGGCCAACAGTTTAAATGCGACGATTCATTATGAAACAGAATCGGCATATTATTCGGGTACTGAGTTGATTTATATATATCTTTACCTGTTTCATTTTTTGGTAAATCGCCGTAGCCACCATAGAGCTCACCCGAGGTCCTACCCACAAACTGCTCAAACTGTGCAGGCTCAAATATGTCAAAACTTCGGAACAGTATTGCTGGCACTTGGCTCAACATATCAAACAACAGCTGAGAATTTTGTGATAGCCATTGATATGCTTGAATATACCCTTCTTTTGTATCAATTCTAGGTGCAACAACAAGGGGAAATTTATTGCTTTTAGAAAAATAGCTAATGCTACAGGGCGAGTCGTTACCAAACGCAACTATGTCTTTTTCAACAATCACTTCCATATTATCCTCTACTTACATATTAAAATTTTTCTAAAGGTTATATTAATCTAACCTAAGTGATTCATTTGGCTCTAATCTTACGCTCTTGGTCACTGGAACAATAACGGCTACAGTAACAAGTACTAAGGTAATTAAGAACACTAGCGCCGCGACAAGTCCAAAATCAGCAAACGATGAACTAAATGACTCACCAACAAATTGGAATAGTGCATAGCCACTTGGCAACCCAATTAATACTCCCATCAAAAGCTCAGCGGAAGCTTTTTTAAAAAATAGTTTATAGATATCAAATTTATCGGCACCTACTGCTCGATAAACACCGATTTCTAAGTTTTTCTGTACAACAGAATTGGACATAACACCATAAATACCACCAAAAGCGATAACCATTGCAACTAATGCAAACACAGAGAATATAGTTGCTAAGAATCTAGGGTACGCTAAACTTCGTTCGACGTACCTTTCAATACGATTAAATCGAATGGGAATAATACTAGGATCAACTTTATAAGCGATCTCTTTAAACTTAGTTTCAAGTGCACTTAATCCCATCTTGGTACGAACAACATAATAGCCCCAGATAAAAGGATCTTGGATATTACTAATATAAACATTAGCAATATCTTCACTTCCAATTCCTTGAATAACATCGTTCACTACCCCAACAATGGTATACACTCTATTTTCATCAAGATCATAGTTATAAAAGTCAGCTGTTTTAGATAACTTAAAACGAGTACCATCCAGAGGGTCTTCAATGCCATAGGATCTAGCAAAACCTTCTGTAACAACCGCTACATAAGGGGTATTTTCCCTATCGCCATCATTAAATAACCGACCTTTTTTTAACTCTATATCTAAAGCATCGAAATAATTGTGATCGACATTAAGCAAACCCGATTTTTTATGCTCAGGGTCACTTCCATAGTCCACACCTTCCAAGGCTACACCCGCATAATAAGCAGAAAAAACAGGTAATGAGTTGGTAAAAGATGCTTGCTCTATTTGTGGATCTTCCAACAAAGTAGAAGATAATTTACGGTGATAGTCACGCTTTTGTTCCTGAGTAGTATAATTTGAATGACGGAAGGTCAAAGTGGTTGCGTAATACCCTTCGGTTGATGCTCCGTAGTCAGTATTACTGTCATCATACACAGACCAAACGATCATTATTGACGGGATAAGCAACGCTGTAGACAAAGCTATTTCAGCTATGATCACTAATTTTCCAAACATCCCTGAAAATCGGCTTTGAGCACCTCGCGTACCGCTTCGTAACACTTGGTTTATATTGCCACCAACAGACATCAAACTAGGCAATAGACCCATAATCACCGCGACAACCAGAGAAAAGATAAAACAAATCATAATAGCGCTGCTAGTAATATGAAACTTCCACCAAAATGGAGCCTGGGCTTGAGGGTAAGAGAGGGTCAAGATATCCAAACTTGTCTTGAGTACTTGATTTGAAATAAGCAATGACAAGAAGAAAGATATAGTACAGATAATAAGACTTTCTAAAATGGTCTGCATTATCAAGGTAACTTTAGGTGCCCCCAATGCTGCTCGAATAGCCGTTTCCTTGCCCTTCTCCATCGCTCTTGAAAGTAACAGGTTACCTGTGTTGATTAGACACAGTAACAATATAATTATCACGCATATTTGCATAGGAAAGATCAGATCAAGATCTATGCGAAGCTGCTGTTCTTGAAAGGTAACTACCTCAACTTTGTTCTTTTTAAAGAGTTTAGGGTATTGTGCTTTGATATCTTTAACGATTGAAGAAATATCTTTGTTTGCTCGCGCATCACTCACACCTTCTTTAAGCACACCATAGCCCAGCACAGTAAGTCCATTTGCCCTGGCAACTCCCTTCGTAGTCCTTAGGTTAGGAGCATAGAGTTTAGCATTAAAAGGAAACTGGAATTCTTTGGCCAAAACACCAACAATAGCATGTGGGGTACCATCTATATCAATATACTTCCCTAGAAGATTAGGATCCCTCGCAAACATCGAGTCCCATAATACCTCATTAATTAGTGTCACCGGCTCTGCACTAGGCGCATAGTCACTACTAGTTAAAATGCGACCTTTAATTGCTTTAACCCGTGTAAGCTCAAAAAACTTAGCTGTCACAAGCAGTGAAAACTCGGCAGTGGAAAAATTTTCCGTTCGAATACGTAAAGATCGCGTTGAAAAGTAATCCAATGTTTCAAAAGACTGCTGACTTGCTTTAATATCTTCAAAGTCATGAATACGAATAGAGTCCCAATTGCCATCTGTGCTTAAGAACCTAAACCGATCACCATTGGGGAAATCTAACGGGGCTTGTAAAGTATTATGCAAAAAACTCAGCATAAAGATAAATAAAGACAAACCCATTGTCATAATAAAAATAGTTAAAGCACTAAACTTAGGTTTTTTTACTATTCCGCGCATAGCATAACGAAAATCTTCAGTTGTTAACATTTTCGACTCCTATCCTTCAACGTCGACAGACTTTTTGTTAACTGCTCAGGAAATTCTATATCGCTAACTTTGAGGTCTGAAATAATTTTTCCATCTAACATAGAAACAATGCGTTCAGCATGAGATGCATAACGAGGATCATGCGTAACCATGCAGATAGTTGCGCCTTCGGCATGCAACCTATCAAGTAGAGTCATTACCTGCTCAGCATTGGAAGAATCAAGGTTACCTGTTGGTTCGTCAGCTAAAATTAACGATGGATTGCCAACAATAGCTCTGGCAACTGCAACCCTTTGTTGCTGCCCACCAGAAAGTTGTGCAGGGTAATGTACCTTACGATGCGACATGTCAACTTTTTCCAGAGCCTGAGTAACCATTTGTTTACGTTGTTCTTTAGAGATATCACGTTGATAAGTTAAAGGAAGTGCCACATTCTCTTCTACTGTTAAATCACTAATTAAGTTAAATGACTGAAATATAAAACCGACTTCTCGATTACGAATTTTAGACTTCTGCCCTTCTTTCAAATATAATACAGACGTATCGTTCAATTTAAAAGTGCCGCTAGTTGCAGAGTCTAACAACCCCAGAATAGATAGTAAGGTTGACTTACCGCAACCCGAAGGGCCAGATATTGAAACATACTCGCCCGAGTCAATAGATAGGTCGATATCCTTTAGCGCATATGTATCAACTTCTTCAGTCGAAAAAACCTTCTCAACACCCTTCATTTCGATAATTTTTTTCATGGATTTAAAACTCCTAATTTATTGTAATTATGTCATATCTTTGGAAGTCACTAATATCAGAAACAATCAGTAAATCGCCTTCGCTTAATCCTCGCTCAACTGCGATATTGAAGGTTGAGGCAATACCAAACTTCACTTTAACTTGTTCAGCTTTACCACTTGATTTATCCACCTTAAATACAAACAACTCTTGCTGTTCTTGTGAATAGGCAGGACGTCTTACATATAAGGTACTCTGGATTTTCGACAAGATAATCTCACCAGTAATAGAGAGATCCGGGCGGGCATCCGCTGGTAATTCAGGTCCCAATTCGACATCAACTTGAACCGTTCCGTTAACTACTAAAGGAGCAATTCGAGTTATGCTTCCTTCTATTATATTTGAGCGAGTGTCGATATAAACTTTTTGTCCTAACTTAATATCTCCAGCTTTAAATTCAGGTACTTGAAGCTCTGCGATTAAATCATCACTTCGAGCAAATTTTGCGATATTTTGCCCAACAACAATTTGCTGACCTAAGTCTCCAGGCATTTCCTGCAAAACTCCGTCGAAGGGTGCTGCGATGCGCAATGATTCTTTTTGAGAGATAAGGCGGTTGTATTGATTATTTAATCGCTGAATTCTAGCTTGCTGGGCTTTTTGCTCTGCAGCCAAGGTTAATCTTAATTGACTAAGACGCTTCTTATTAGTTTCGAGCAATACCTGAAGCTGCTGTATCGTTAATTGACGCTCTTTGTAATCGAGTATAGAAACAGTTGAATTTCCTTGGTCGATAAGTACTTTTTCGGCAATCAACCTGATTTTTTGCTTTTGAGCATCCATTCTTGCAATTTCGATATGTGACTGCATATCTAAAATACGAGACTTATGCTGTTCTCTTAAAGCATCTGTTTGAGCCATTATTTCATCTAAATCCCAGGATAAACTCTCTATAGAATGTAGAAGTTCAACATTAATCAATTCAGCAATAACATCCCCTTTGCTGACTGACGCTCCAGGCTTAACGTATATAAGATCAATTTTTCCATCCACTACAGCAGATATCCAACGGTCCTTCTGTGGAGACAAAACTCCCGGGGCAGACACCTTGACCATTAACTCGCCTTTTTTTACTTTGGCTACAGTTATGTGATCATCATCTACTGAATAAGCCGAAAGGCTAAACCATTGACTAGTGAATAATAACGCCGCCCCCCCCACTACAGGTAACAAATAAACTAAGTACTTACTGAAAGGGTTCGTCTTTTTTTCTTTAACAACATCCATATAACTTACTCGTAATAGATTGTAAGCAGCTGTCATATTACAGCCACCATAAATTTACTTCAATCATTTTTTCTATTAAAACTATTTGAAAAGAAAAGGATTTATTTCATCCATCGCTGCAAAAAAGGCAGAAATATCTTCTTTAGATGTATACACATAGCCAGAGATTCTTAACACCTGACCTTTAGCGTGCTTATCAACATACGGTTGGGCACATAAATGTCCGTTTCTGCACATAATCCCGTAAGTATCACTCAGCACACGAGCTGCATCGTCAAGCTTTGGGGAGTTTGGGATACGGATACTCAGAACAGCTCCGCGATCCAGATCCGAATCAGGGTTAACCACTTCCATATAATCTCGTTTGGTTGCTTCCTCTAACATCATTTTTCCTAGGTCACGATCATGTTGCTCAACAAAATCGAAACCAATACTATTTAAATACTCTATGCTGGCACCTAAGCCATAAGCGCCCGCAATATGAGGTGTACCCGCCTCAAATCTATGAGGGATTTTCCTCAGCCTAAACTCTTCTAAATCAACCCAGTCAACCATACCGCCACCATAGTTTAATGGCGTTAACGACTCTAAAAGCTCCCTCTTGCCATATAAAATACCCATTCCAGTTGGACCAAGCATTTTATGACCAGAAAAAACAACAAAGTCAACATCAAGTTCTTTAACATTTATTTTTCTGTGGGGGACAGATTGCGCACAGTCAACCAAGACAATGGCGCCTGCAGATTTTGCAGCCGTAGCCATCTCCGCAATAGGGGAATATACACCCGTAACATTTGAGCAATGATTAATAGCTACAACTCTCGGTTTCTTTTCTAATAAGGCGTAGAAATGTTGTAAATCTAACTTGCCGTCTTCAGTAGTCTTCACTACTTGAGTATTAGCTCGCGCCACCCAAGGGAGAAAGTTTGAGTGATGCGAATCCGAGCAAACAATCACTAGCTCCTTATCCTTAAGTTCAAGCCCCGAAGCAACAAGATTTATACCTTCTGTAGTGTTACGCACAAACACAACTTCGTTGCCCGAACAAGACAAAAACTCAGAAACACGATACCGAGCATGTTCATACTTGTTCGAAACCAATTCCAAACTAAAGTTTTTACCACGATGCACATTCGATGATATACCACTGTAATACTCATTCACTGCGTCTATCATGCATTGAGGTTTAAGTGATGTTGCAGCGCTATCCAAATATATAACTGGTGAACCGTCCAATTCTTTAGTCAACCCCGGAAAGTCGCCTCTAATCTTTTCTAATACTTTGTGATCAAACATTGCTATGCAAACCTCTTACAAATTGGAACTTACCTGAACGCTCTGAAGATATATATTCAACTAAGCAGATATTAACTCGAATTTCTGTAGCTAAAGCTTCGCTTAACTTATCAAGGAAATATGACTCGGAATTTTCGGTATAATTTTCATTCACGATTAATTTGAGATCAAAATCAGTTTCACTTTTTTGCTCTAACTGATAAACATCTAACCAGATAGGTGCACCAATAAAACAATCGATTTCCTGTGGTGAAATTGCTGGCTGATCGTCTTTTATAACAAAGTGAGAAACCTTGCCTTCCATCACGATAACTTTCCTATCGCTGCCACAAGTGCACGGCGTATCTTTTACCGTTACTATGTCACCAGTTCTATATCGAATGTGTGGCGAAGCACCTTGGTCAATACTTGTGATGCAAAGCTCCTTGAATTGAGTGCCAATGGGAGATTTAATATCATTAGGGATATATTCAAAGAAAAAGCTATCATCATTTACGTGCAGTGAACCATGTGTACACTCCATTGCTACCCAACCAAATTCAGTTGAAGACAGCAGTTCACCGTAGTACGAATCCATTGGGTAATACTCGGCTATTTGTCTTTTACTACAGCGTGTAGCGCCAGTATATGCGGACATTACCGGAATCAAAGGTGGCACTTTACCTTGTTTTTTGTAACTACGAAGTAAGAACGAGAAATGCGTTGGATCCACATAAAAAAGATCCGGTGCATACTCTTCAATCTCATCAATTGTGCGACAAAGCATTGTTGCAGGGGTTGTCATCAAGTCATGGTATACAGGTAACACAAGCGTTTTGTCCGACAGTAAACGGTCTTCTATTCTGCTATTTGGGTTAGCACATTCAACGTCTGAACAGTTTGGCGCGGCATAACGTGCAATTTTACGAGCAGGCTTAGTAAAGGCTTCTAGAATACTTGTGTTTATTTTCGCACAAGTCGTAGCACGATCAAGCAAATACATACCAATTTCTAAGGTAATTAACCGCTCACCGGTAGACCCTGAGCTTCTGCTATTAGTGATCATCGGATGCGCTGGAGTATAACCTTCAGCTAACGTTTTCTTAGGAAAGTTCTTACGATAATTAACCTTAAATGTATATGGAAGTTTGATAAAATCTGCATGTGCGCTGACTTCTTCATGCCTTCCCCCCTTATTCTCATACAAGGTATGGTAAAACTCAACGTTATCGTATGCATAAGCAACTTCACTCATTGCTTTATCTAGATTTTTCATCTTTATTTCCATCTAATTATTATTTGAAAAAACATTAGCCATTCCGACCAATACTTGGCGAACTCCCGTAAAATGCACTCGAATGGCATTTTTAGCGGTATACACGTTCCCGAGCAACTGTATACGCGCTGTATAACAGTAACCCTACGCGAGAAGTTCCCCCTGGAATAAGGTAGAAAGCGTGTTACAAATCTTTTTACTATCACTTGGGTTTAATCCACGAATAAGTAATGAATTGTTCTCCTCTATCCATGCAAGAACTTGCTCACAATGATCACTGCACCAAGCAAGTATTCCAGGTCCATCAACTTCAACCTTTCGCAGAGTTTTCTTACCTGAAATTACTTCTATATTTTCATTTATATTCGTCATGGTTAGTACTACTTAACCAATTCACGTTTGAAAACATTAGCTAAACCATCAACATATGGTTTAGTCATAATATTTTGATGATGACCATCCACTTCAATTAAGTCAATCTTAGCTTGATGGCATTTATCCCAATCGAGATAGTAAGAAAAACAAGCCCTAACCTCAGCTTTTAATGCCTCTTTAGCTTTGTACACTACCAATTTAAAGTCCGAAGGAGTTTCCTCACACTTAACAACCAATGTATTCATTTGCATAAAATAATTTAAATAAGCACGAATTTTTTGCCTACCAAAGGCAATACTTAACTCCTGGTTCTGAGCAACCGAGTTCACAATGCTCTCAAAAGATGCAGCGATTGGTTGACCGGATAAGCCTTGCCAATCAATATCTGGCGGCGAAGATAAGTAACCTTCTAGCGCACCCTTAATAGGTTCCCACCACTCTTGAGGAGTCCCAAAAGCTCTGCTTAATGAAGGTGGTGCATCAATAATTCCAACTAAAGCGACTTCCTCTCCACGCTTCACCAATTGCGCAGCTATTTCATACGCGACACTAGCTCCACGCGAATAGCCGATTAAACGATAAGGACCTTGTGGCTGTACAACTTTAATCACATCAGCATAGTAATTTGCCAAGTCGACTAAGCTCGAAAAACTCTTGTTTTGATGTACTTGAGGTGGTTGCAAACCATAAAACTGAGCTTCTGAGGCTAATTGTTCAGCTAAATCATAATACGTTAGGGCAATACCCGCTCCCGGAGGCGCACAAAATATTTTGGTAGGCTGTACTATATCAGTAATTTTAATAATTACCTCGCCATATAATTCTGTAGCTTTTGCAAAATCATCATCAGTAGCTAATTCACTCTTTTCACCAATCACAGACGCCTGAGCTTTAATAGTGGAAGCTTCATACAGATCGCGAGCAGAAACCGTGACATTAAATGTGGCTTCAATATCCCTCATCAACCGCATCACTAATAACGATTGACCACCTATTAAAAAAAAGTTTGTAGTAGTACTTAGAGCTTCACTCTCAACCTTGAGTAATTGACACCAGATATCAAATAAGGCTTGCTCTATCTCATTGTCAGGTTTGACAATCTCTTGGTAGAAATTGTTCAGTGACAAGTTAGCCAGCGCCTTTTTATCAGCTTTACCATTGACATTTAATGGTATATTTTCAATGCACTGAATGTACGAAGGTAACATATAGCTCGGCAAGACTAAAGCAAGCTCGCTTAGTAGCGAGGTTGAATCAATATCACCTCCAGCCTTCTGATTCAGCACAACAAACGCCACTAAATGCAAATCAGAAAATTCATCTTCTCTAGTACATACTGCTGCATTAGCCACATTTGGTAGTGCTAAAAGTTGAGACTGAACTTCAGCCAACTCGATCCTGTGCCCTCGGATCTTAACTTGATCGTCTATTCGACCAAAAAACTCCAAGCTACCGTCATCAGCGTAACGCGCCAGATCTCCAGTTCGATAGATTTTACTATTCACCTCATTAGAGAAAACGTCTTCTACAAAACGCTCCTGAGTAAGCTCTGGAAGATTCAAGTATTCAACTGCTAATCCATTTCCACCAATATATAACTCACCAGGCGCTCCTAATGGAGCTAACGCGCCGTCTGGACTTAATATATAAGTGTACTGTCCTGATAAGCAATGTCCAATATTATTTGAGCTATCATTTACTTCTACGATTGGGCAGATCGTTGTATTTACTGTAGTTTCGGTAATACCATACATATTTATCAGCTTTGGTTTATCGCTACCGTATTGTGCGATCCAATGCGATAAGCTCACAGAATCTAGTTTCTCCCCACCAAAAATAACGTAAGATAAGGTATTCACACAGTCATTCAAGTGGGAAATCTGCTCACTAACGACTTTAAAAGTACTAGGAGTTTGATTTAAAACCGTTACCTTATATTCAGAAAGCAAGCTACAAAACTCCACCACGTCTTTCACGCAGTCTTTACTTGGCACAATCAGTGTAGCGCCGTTGGAGAATGCACCCCATATCTCCTGAACACTTAAGTCAAATGCAATGGAGTGATACTGCATCCAAACGTCGTTGGCATTAAATGAAAATTCAGCATTAAATGACTGTAGAAAGCTAACAACATTCGCGTGAGTTTGCAATACACCTTTAGGCTTACCAGTCGTACCCGAGGTATAAATCACATAGGCATTAGGCGCAACAAGATTCGCCGTATCAAACTGTAAATTAGTAGAGGTTTGCTTCGCGACTAAAGTTGTAAAATCTAGAGTCACAGGGTCCAATTTAACGGCCAAGCTAGACGATGTGGCTAATGTTTGCTGGCTTGATACGTCAACTAAAATCGCAGTCATATCTGCGTCATTAGCTATATATTCAACTCGTGTTAGAGGACTATCGACATCGAGTGGCACGTATGCGGCGCCCGCTTTTAATATCGCGAGTAAACCAACTAACTGGCAAACGCCACGCTGAACAAATAACCCAACAAAATCTCTAGGTTTGACTCCTGTCTCCACCAGCTTTAGCGCCAACCCATTCGCCATATTGTTAAGTTGAGCATAGCTATATTCCTTTCTGGCAAATACAACAGCAGTTTTTTCAGCATGTATTTCTGCTTGCCACTCAAAAATTTGCTGTAATTGCATCTTGCTATGTTCTGGCTGATAACGCTTATTTAAAGTTTCAATTAAGAATTGACGTTCATTCTCGGATTGCATTTCTAAATCAGAGAGATTCAAGTTCTTATCTATGCACAGGATTCCAATCATTTTCACTAAATGCTGACCTATAGCACTTACATGAGATTCAGTAAATAATTCAACGTCATACGCGACATTAAAGTTGAGTTTATCTTCGGATTTATTGACCGAAAACTCTAAATCGAACTTAACATTGGTTTCCTCTTTCCAAGTTGTTTCGCTTGTTAACTCAGGTGTATCCGCTTGCTGCACATCAAACGAATTCATCGAATAAAGTATCTGGAAAATAGGCGCGTGCTCAGCAGTTCGAGTCACTCCGCTTTGCTCAACTAACAAATCAAATGGCACATATTGATAAGCCTGAGCAGACAAATTAACTTCTTTAACTTGTTGGAAGTATTCAGAGACTGTTTTGGGCATTGTACTTACGCGCAGCGGCACAGTATTCATAAAACAGCCAACAACAGATTTTAGCCTAGCATCCAACCTGTTAGCTACAGGTGTTCCAACTACAATATCACTGGCGCCACTATGACGTGACAACGTTAACGCTAAGGCTCCATGGAACGCCATAAATAAAGAAATATTGTATCGCTTCGCCCATGCAGAAAACTCCTGATACTTATCGGCATCAAGTTGGAAAGATAAACTACGACCACGCGTGTTTTTAACTTTGGGACGAGGGAAGCCAAGTGGCAAACTATGGCGATCTGGCACATCAACCAATTGAGATTTCCAGTATTCAAGGCCCTCTACTAGTCGCTGCCCTCCTTGCTCTGCTGTTTCATCCTTAGCAAAATCCAAATATTGGTACTTAGGCGCTTGCACCGCAATCGGCAACCCACAACTAAGCTCCTGATAATAACGAGTAAATTCCTCAACTAGTATACGCATCGACCAGCCATCAATCGCAACATGATGGAACGTAAGTACTAAAACACCTTCATGTTGATGATTCAGAGTCACAAATACTCCACGGACCATCAGGTCCTCAGACAAGTTAAATGAGGTTGTTTTCTCTTTTGAAATAATATCTTGCAAGCGTGCCTGGCACATAGTGTCATTCAACGATGAAAAATCTACCGTATTAAGCTTAAAATCACGGTGGGCATGGATAAACTGCACTGGTTGCGAGTCTTTTTCGACAAATACGGTACGTAATACCTGGTGTCGATCTACTAGTGCTTGAATAGCCTTCTCAGCCATAGTCACGTCGAAGTTGCCGTCAGTACGAATTACTTTTGACATGTTGTACTCAGGGCTCTGGCCCTGTATACGATCAACTAACCACATACGCTTTTGCGCGTATGACAGTGGAGCTTCAAGCACCTCAACAGGATTCAGTGCACCGTAATCGTCTATATCACCAAAAGTGTCTACTAAGCTAACATCTATCGAAGTGGTGTTAGGCAATCGCTCACTTACTAGAGCTGTCTGTGCAGACAAAGTTAAGTTTGAGAATAGATCCTTAACATCTAATTTAATGCCAAACTTTTGCTCAATTGAGAACAATAGTTTAATTGCTAACAAAGAGTGCCCGCCTAATACAAAAAAGTTGTCATCTGCGTGTACCTGTTCACACTCAAGTATCTCCTGCCACACACTGCGCATTACGGCTTCCACATTATCATTACTAGCAACAGAGCTCTTTTCAACTTGGTGTTCTATTGTAGCAGTTTCAGCGGCCTCTGATGCAACACAAGCTAGACCCTGATAGCCTGTTATACGCTCAATTAATTCGATTTGTGATTCTAGCGTAAAGTGATTAAACAGATCCTTAATATCGAACTTAACGCCGAATTCTTTTTCAATTTCAAACATTAATTTCACCGCAAGCAATGAATGCCCACCGAGCGCAAAGAACTCATCTTCCGCTTTAACTGATGTAACGCCCAAGATTTTCTGCCAAATTGACGCAAGAGGGTGGTTAGATAGGTTCTCCGACGCCGCTGTGCTGTCGTTTTGTATTTTGGACTGGACTAATTGCTTTGGCTGAACCAACTGCTTCGGGTGAGCAGTGGATAATTGCAACAGCTTGTTTACATCAACTTTACCGGATGACTTTAATGGTAAAGTCTGCAGAATGATTATCTTAGCAGGCACAGCATACACAGGTAACTTTGTAACTAGTTCTCGTTTAAGAGCATCAGGGTCAACCAGCTGATTTATAACCACGTAAGCTATAATGTTTTTGTTTAAGCCTTGGCCTTTAACTAGGACTTTCGCTTGTTCCACTACAGGCAAGCTCAACAGGCAATGCTCAATTTCTCCAAGTTCAATACGGTAGCCTCGTACTTTAACCTGCTCATCATTACGACCAACAAACTCCAGCTTATGGTTAGCATGTAATCGAACCAAATCGCCAGTACGATACATAAGTCCGCGGTTTGAAATTGGATCCTGAATAAACTTGGCAGAAGTTAACTCTGAATTGTTCAAGTAGCCTTTAGCGACACCTGCACCACCAACAACTAACTCCCCCACAGAGCCCAATTTCACTGGGTTTAATGATTCATCAAGAACCATAGCAAATGCCCCTTCCATTGGTAGGCCAATGCTTACCACATCCCCTTCCACTAGGTCGTATGTCGCATTAACTGTGGCTTCTGTTGGGCCATATGCGTTAATAGCTTTCACCTTAAACTGCGTACAGTATTCATTGATAGCGTGCCACAACTCCTTAGATACCTGTTCACCACTTACAATTAAGTTGGTAGCTAGCTCTTTTTCTTTAAGGCGCTGCAAAACAAATTCGATCATCAATGGCGTCGCATTAAAAACATCCACTTTGAAGCGTTCGATATAGTAAATTAGCGTATCTGGTGATTTAGCATCTTCTTCGTTTACCACGATAACCGGACGTCCATGACACAAGCATGCTAGGGCTTTAATGGAAGCATCAAATACGTAGGATGCATTCCAAAGCCAAGGAGTATCGGTCGTAGTAGTGAGTCCTTGCATCTGCTTAGCAAAACCCTTAATGAAATACTGCAGGTTCGAGTAGGTATTCATTACCCCTTTAGGTTTCCCCGTCGTACCAGACGTATATATAATATAAGCAATTTCATTACTCGACTGCGCATTAACTTGTTCTGAGCTAGGCTCAAACATGCATTCGTCAAGATTAATAAAATTCACTCTCAAGTAGTTAAAACGGAACGACAAGAATCCAAACGAAATAATGTGCTCAAGACCAGCGTCGGCAATAATGTATTCAAGTCTTTCTTTAGGGGCCTCAATATCTAGTGGCACAAATGTAATACCCGCTTCCACCGCCGCCAACATCGCGATCAAAGCATGTTCAGATTTTTCAACCAATATCCCCACTACTTTAGCAGGACCCGCTGACCTAGCGTCCTTTCCCTCCGACACCTCAGCTAATAGATGAGCCGCAAGTCCGCTCACCTGCTCGACAAGTTGTACATAGGCAATTCTACTACTGCGATTAATGATTGCAGGTTTCATTGGCGACGTACCAGCGACAGCACGTAACATATCCGAAGGTTGCATCGCAACTGCTTCGCTTGCATCAGGCTCACTTACAGGGGCTTCCAAAACATAGTCTTGTTCTGCAACTTTTAGAATGTCACGCAGTGCAATACTTGGATTTTCACTTATGCAATCAATTATTTCTATCATATTACTACGAATAGTATCCATGGTTTGCTCTGAGAAAATTGCAGAGTCAAATGCCCATTTGATAACAACCTCATCTTCTACCTCACTTGCCAAAATATGAATGTCATATTTGACAAACTCGGTTTCTGAACCTTGCGCTTCGAGCGACACTCCTGGAATAGTAAGAGCAGAGCGTTCATTTGATGCCATATTGAAAATCACCTGAAATACAGGTGAGTACGACTGATTTCTCGACACATTAAGCTGTTCCACCAAATAATCGAAAGGCAAATCCTGATTATTTAGTGCGTTAATATTGACGTTTCTAACATGCTCAAGAAAATCTACAAAAGACTCAAAATTGGTATTAGTACGTAGTACTAGCACATTAATAAATAAACCAATCAAAGGCTCAAGATCTGCATGACGACGGTTTGCAATCGGGGTGCCAATAACAATGTCGTTATTAGTGCTATTTTTAGAAAGAGCTAACGCTGAAATAGCATGCAGCATCATAAATAAGGTGATGCCATGTTCGTTACATAACTCTTTTAAGCGAGCGGTAACAGATGCACTTAAACGACTTTGGAACCACATGCCCTCATGCCCCTTAACCTCAGGTCTCGGTGCGTCAAGCGGGATAGCGTGAACTTCAGGAAGTTCAGCTAGTTGCTCTTTCCAGTAGCTGAGCTGTTGCTGCATACTGTCACTTTGCATCCACTCCCTTTGCCATACCGCATAGTCAGCGTATTGGATATTTAACGCTGGCAAAGGACTAGGTTCATTGTTCTTAATCGCACTGTAATGGGTCACAAACTCTTTAGACAGTAAGCCTGAAGACCAACCATCTGAAGCAATGTGATGAATGTTAAATAGCAAATAACCACTCGTATCCGAGCACTTAATATACGAGGCCCGAAGTGACATTTCCACATCAAGTTTAAATGATTTTTTCTTCTCCAAGTCAATAAATTGCGCAACACGTAATACTTGTTGTTCTTGTGTCAGTGTACTTACATCGTAACGTGTCACTTTAAAGTTAGAAGTAAGCAGGGCACGCTGAATAACCTGCCCATCAAGCTGAACAAAACAACTGCGTAATACTTCGTGACGCTCAAGGATGCGGTTAGCCGCCTGTTCAGCAATGTCTACGTCAAACTCACCATTGACTTTTTGCACCATAAAGTTGTTGTGCTGAGTTTTAAGATCAATTACCTGATCAATAAACCAAATACGCTGCTGCGCGTACGACAAAGCTAGCACCTCCCGCTCCGCAACCACCTTAATATCGACCAATTTTTCAGGTTTTGGCGCGAAGTCATTTTGATAACCTAAACCTGAGGCTATGTTCCAAGAAAATTCAGATAAAAAGTCTTTTTTAATCTTATTCTTCCATCTGTCTTTCGCCGAAGAAGAAATATTTTTATGACCATGAAACTTCACGTCACCAATCATACGTGACTGTTCAGTAACACCATCCGTCATACGACGGTTACTATTGTCATATAAATTCACCATGCTTTGTTGGAACTCAATACCAATAAACTTACATAGCTTCTTCGATTCAGTTTCTGGCTGGGTAACTAGGTCTTCAAATCTAACAACATGAATACGTTCTTGTGGCAAGCTCTGCACAAATTCACTGATATTGATATGTGAATTCATCCAGATGGCTTCCCCAAGCTCACGGCATGAATAATTGTTTCTTTTAATATGCATGATTTGGTCCATTTGCGCTTCTTCAAACGAAGAAATCATGCCGTAAGGATGACGAATTAAATGAATAAACAAAGCGTCTTCAAAAGTTTCATCGATACGCTGCAATATTTCCTTACTGAACGAATAAAACGGTGTTTTATCAACTAAAACCTGTGTTTGGATTGCTTCTTGTATAAGTTCGTACACTGCTTGTACGTCCTTACCTTCCAAGGCCATTCCAGCCATGAGTTCGTCTGCTTGCTCATAAGATAAGCCTCTAGCTTGCATCAGTGCTTTTAAAGCTCCTTCACGGCGGAATTTAAATCTTTCATCGAATCCTGTGCGTTGTTCAGCTACTGTATTGAACTGAAGCAGCTCCATCTCAGGAGGTGCAAATAAGTTAGTATTACCTGCTAACATAACCCGCAACAAAGTTGAACCTGAGCGAGGTGGGGACAATATGAACACCGCACGTTTAGCTTTTGGCTTATCTAATGGACGCTCATTTAATTTAATAGGTAAAAGCGTCTGTAAATCATCAATGACTCGTTTATCCACTTGCACCTTATCTTGAACGCATAGAGAGCTAGTCTTGGCAGAAACAAGCCCTTTATCACTTAAAGCATCATGATAAACATCCTCTAGATAAGAGGCCATTTTAGCCACTGTTGGATGATCGAATAAAACCGCTAAATGAATAATCTCGCCAATATACTGCTGCAATTTGTTGATAACTTTAATGCCTAAGATGGAGTGACCACCAAGCTCAAAAAAGTCACTATCTAATTTAACTTCGCTTACGCCTAAGGCTTGTTTCCATGCACCAGCCACAGCTTCCTGAAGTGGGCTCCACTCCTCCCCCCCTTCAACAAGGTTATTTTGCTGTAGCGCCTCTTGATAATTGGCGGAAAGGTACTTAGCCATATCTCGTACACTTTGGTGATCAAACAGCACTGCTAAGTGAATAATTTGTCCAATACTCTGTTGGATCTTATTAATGGCTTTAATCCCCAGGATGGAGTGCCCACCTACTTCAAAAAAACTATCATCAATAGATACGCTGTGGTTAGATAAAGCAGCTTGCCATATTCCAAGCAATAAGACTTCAAGACGAGATCTGGGAGCATCGACTTCGATCTCTGGCTGTTTTGTATCAACGATCAGCTCTCTTAAACGACGGCGATCAACTTTACCCGTAGAATTTAGCGGTATCTCGTCAATTATAACGCCCATTGGCACCATGTAAGCGGGTAAACCATTAACCAAATGAGCCTTAACGTCATCCCAACTAACGGTGGTTAACTTACTAAGTACAACAAAAGCATGTAAACGTTTTTCACCATTTTGATCTGTATAGTCAACGACCACACCAGTTTCAATACCAGTGTACCGATTTAAAACATATTCGATCTCAGAAATTTCAACACGGAAGCCACGTATTTTAACTTGGGTATCTAAACGTCCAAGGTACTCCAATTCCGCTAACTCATTCCATCGAACCATGTCACCTGTCGCATATAACTTATGTGCAAAATCACTGCAAAATGGTGAGTCGATAAATTTAGTGCGCGTTAACTCTGGATTATTCAGATACCCGTCAGCTATACTTAAACCGCCGACGTATAACTCTCCCTTCGCGCCCCAAGGTACTGCTCGTTGTTTCTCATCTAGTACGTATATAGCTGTATTATCCATTGGTTTACCAATGGGTAAGCGAACAGTCCTTTCATCGATAGTGTGCGGATCAACCTCATAGAGTGTACAACCAACAACCGCTTCCGATGGACCATAATGGTTGAAAATACGTGCTCGTGGAAACGCAGCGCATAAGCGTTTCGCCAATTGCGGAGAAAACTCATCACCACCAACCACAAAAACATGAGCCAGATTAGATACTTTATCACCCTGCCCTTCAAGTAAGCCCTGCACATGCATGGGGGTGAGTCGCAAAAGATAATCCGCTTTATCATTAGCTTTTTCAGCTAACACTTCCATTGGATTAGCTTCACCAGGCAGAAATACCGATCCTCCTTGCAACAAAGGTAAATACAACGCTGGAACAGAAATATCGAAGGCATGTGGCGTTACAAGCACCGAACTATCGACGTCTTGAGCATAGCTTGTCAGCGCGTAGTCACAATACTCGTTTAACGCACCATGGCTAACTTGAACCCCTTTCGGCTTACCTGTCGTACCAGAAGTGTAAATAATATAAGCAACATCATTACATGTAACAACTTGGTTAAGTGGTTTAACGGTACTTTCCTTGGCAAGGATAAACTCTTTTTCAACAAAGAGTCTATTCGTTGTTATGCCGTCAATACCTGCAAACGCAGAATTAGAAGTGATAACTAAACCAGCAGCAGAATCTTGCAGGATTGTATTGATTCGCGCAGAGCCAGAAGAAACCAGTAATGGGATATATGGCACACCAACACGCAAAGCAGCAATAACGACTGCCATAAACTCAACACCGCTAGAGAGTAATACTGCGACAGGCCTGGTCTGCGAACACCCTGAACTTATGATTTTTTCAGATAAATATGAGCTGAATTGATCTAATTCTACATAACTAAGAGCTTCATCTTTGGTGCGACATGCCAACTTATGCTCTGCTGAACTTTGTGTAAAAATTCGCTCGGTAATGGATTTAAATACATCACGAGCAGCGGGCTTTTCATTCGCCACCGTCACACACTCAAACTCTTGCTCAGAAATATCAGTCAGTGCTGACAAAGAGCTCTCCGGACCCGATAGCACTCGTTCTATAAGTAGCGTTAAAAAGTCCATCATGCGCTTAACTTTCGATTCTTTAAATAAAGATTGGTCGTAAGCTAAGCTGATAAACAGTAAACCACCATCGTAACCCGCCCTAAACCTTAAATCAGAACGAGCATAAGGTTTTGAGTTAGACAAGAACTCAAGCTCTCCCCCCTGATACGCCATACTCGTATTTTCCGTGGTATTCATAGCAAAAGCGATTTGCGTCAATGACCTTTGTGCATTTGATTCTTCCAAGTCAAGTGCGCCGATTACCTTATTAAACGGACATTCTTGATTTTCTTGAGCGGACAAGTGGACATTTTTCACTTGCTCAAGAAAATCAGCAAACTTCGAATAATCAGTCTTTACACGTAACAATATGGTATTGATAAAACAACCAATCATAGGCTGGACTAACTGGTTCTGTCTATTGGCTAACGAGGTACTGATTACGATATCGTCCGAACCACTGTATTTGGCGACAAGTAAACTAATCAATGAATGTAAAAATACATAAGGTGTAACTGAATACTGCTCACATACTCGTTTTAATCTGCTCTCTTTCTCTACCGACAAGCAAATCTTAGCTAACTTTGAGGTAGATAATTTAGCTTTTTCGCGCAAAAAGTCTAACGGGATACCGTGGATTGGCGGCATACCATCGAGCTGTGCTTTCCAATAGTTTAATTGAGAGTCAAATTTACCTTGTTGCAATGATTCTGTCTGCTCAACAGCAAAGTCAGAATATTGAATATCCAGAGTGTCAGATTGTTGTTGCGGGTCGTCATCATGTGAGGAAGCCTGATACTGTGTTAAAAATTCCTCGATTAGAATACGAATCGACCAGGCATCAGATGCAATGTGATGCATACTGAACATTAATACATTGTCGTTAGCATCTAGCTCAAGTAACTTTACCCTGAGCATGAGGTCATGCTTTAAGTCGAAACTCTGGCTATTAAACTCAGTAAGATTAGTGTTAATTAAGCTTTCATCTTCGATTTTATCTTGTTGCAATACAAAATTGAAATCACTATTAATGATCTGCTGCAATCCATTTGCATCGTCGTACACAGTCCTAAGTACTTGATGCTTTTTAATAACCTTTGTCAACGCCAACTCAGCTAATTTAAGGCTGAATTCACCACGGATCCTAAAAGCACTATTAATATTGAACTGCGGGCTACCGCCAAGCATTCTGTCAGCTAACCACAAACGTTCCTGCGCATCAGACATTGGTGCAATATCTAGGTTCTTACGGGTAATATTGTGCACCACAATTTTCCCCGCTTCGTTTGTCCCTTCACGCTCAGCTTTCTCTAGAAACGCAATGACAGCCTGACGATGTTCTTTAATGACAGATACCAGTTCATTAGAAATATCTCCATCAGCTAACTTGTATTTAAGCTTAGCGCCTTCCATATACAAATATACTCCCTCACTATTAGCAAGGGAAAATATACTATTTACATCCATCATAATTCGGTACCTACAACATCATTCATTGATAAAATTGAATTTTTAGTTTTAATTCTCTGCTGCTTAATCACAGCAATTTCGATTTCTTTTGCCATTTCGCTAAGAAGCGGATTAGCAAATATATTTCGAATGCCAAATGGCACATCTTCTAGTTCAAATTGCTTCACGATTGTACCGGCTAAACTGAGCGCCTGTAGCGAATGACCACCTAATTCAAAGAAATTAGAATTGGAACCAATATACTCGAGTTCGAGTGATAACGTGTGCGACAAAAGCTCAGCAGTTTGAAGTTGGAACTCACCTTTTAGCGGAATAATTTCTGCTTGTATAAGGTCAGTCTTCAATGCCTCCAATGCCGATTTATCCACTTTTCCATTAACGGTTAATGGCCAGTTATCGACCACTACTAACTTAGAGGGAACCATATAAGCAGGAAGCTTTTTCAAAAGCTCACTCCGAATATAGTTAACTTTCTCACTTTGGTTATATTGTTCACTTTCTTCGGCAGCTTGTATTGATATATAGGCAACAATATCAGTCAGTGCTCCTTCATTACTTTTAACATCAATATAAACTCTATCCACCTCAGATAATCTCGAAAGATTAACTTCGATATCATTAAGTTCTATTCGATAGCCATGAAGTTTTACCTGACGATCTTTACGACCAAGAAACTCAATATTTCCATTGACATCATAGCGAGCAAAGTCTCCCGTTCGATACAAAACTTGAATTTCGCAGCTTTTAGCAGAAACAAATGTAATAGTATTGAAACTTTGAGCAGTTCGCTCAGGATCGTTTAAATAGCCTGATGATAAACAATCCCCTGCAATATATATTTCACCTACTGCACCATAAGGAGCTAAGCGTTGTTCTTGATCCAGGATATACAGTTTCGCATTTGGAGCAGGCTTACCGATAGGAAGACTCGAATAATCATATTTATCACTGTTAACTAGATACGAGCTAACAATAATTGTCGCTTCTGTCGGTCCATATGAATTATGCAACTCAACATTGCTTTTCAAGCTATTCCAGTGATTTACTACACTGGCCTGTATAGGCTCACCCATAACGGCCATAAGTCGTAAACTATCAGCGGGCTTAACCTCTCCATCGCCCACTAAATGGTGCCAGAAAGCCGTTGGAAGTATGGCAACGTTCACCAAATTTTCACGACAAAAGTCATAAAAGTCCTGCTGGCTATTAACAACACGTTCATCGCGAATAACTAAGGAAGCTCCTACACACAAGCTGGTATACACTTCTAACCCATAGACATCGAAGCTTGGCGAAGTAAATTGCAAGATTCGATCATCGGCCGAAATACCATACATATCGATAGCAGCAGGAATAAAACCTGTCAGTTGCTTGTGATGAATCTTAACCCCCTTAGGCGTCCCAGTAGAGCCCGAGGTATAGATAATATAAGCGAGAGAATCACTTAAAACATCTTCAGCTTTTACTAAATTTTTATATTGGGGGTTTGTATAAGCATCATACTGATAAACTGAGAAGCCGTTAGCTACATAGTCTTCCTCAAGCAAGGGTAAGTTAGTAATCATTGCATCAGCAGAAGAGCTTTCAAGTAAATATCTTACCCGCTGGCGATTGAGTTCTGGATCAATAGGCAAATATGCCGCATTAGCTTTTAATATTGCCAAAATAGATATCACTAACTCTGCCGACCGCTCAAAATACACAGCAATAATGCCCGAAGAATTAGCTCTTCTATTGTGAATTAGATGGCCAGCTATACAATTTGATAATTCGTCCACCTCTTTAAAGGTAAAGCGCTTTTCACCATCATAAATAGCAACTGAATCTGGATAATTATTAACTACTTTAGCGATTAGCGAAGGGATCGTTTCTTCGTTAGTATTTGCATTATACTGGGCGTTAACTTCATTCGTTAATCTGTATTTTTCCTGCTCTGACACGAGCTCTAAACTGGAAAGTTTTGCATCATAATCTTGGCAATTAGCTAATTGTTCTAGCAGATTAAATGTGCAATTTAACAATGAGTTGATTGTCGAATGTTCAAATATCGATGAGTCATACTTAAAGCTGACTCGACTATCGCTGTCATCAAGAATCAGATCCACTTCAAGGTCGAATTTAGAGTACTCAACCTCTCTTTCGACAAAATCAAAGGTAATACCAGCCCCTTCAAAAGTCGCCAGATTGTTTGACACCGAAAAAGACGTATTTGTCGACAACAATATTTGGAAAAATGGTGAAACAGAGCCGTTAGATGAGAATTCAACATTATTCACCAAATAGTCTAACGGGATGTGAGAATTTTCTTGCGCTTGAATATTGGTTAGTTTTACATGCTCAATATAGTCGCGAATCGATATGCAACCAGTAGTTTGAGTTCTCAAGGCAACACTGTTCACAAATAAACCAATTAACGGCTCTGTACCTATTGGTCGATTTGACATTGGAGTCCCAATTACAACTTCCTCTTGTGTACTAAACTTACTCACAGCATAAGATAATACCGCGTGAAAAATCATAAATGGGGTTGCGTCAAACTCCTTAACTAGCTTATGGATTCCAGCGAGAAGCGTTGGCTCAAGTTTTTTCCCAAGCCCTAATGCTCTTGAGGCTTTTAAGTTATCGCGACTGTGGTCTAGCGGCAACGAATGCGTGGTTGGGCAGCTTCGTAGTTTTTGCTTCCAGTATGAAAACGCTTTATTTTCCTCAGCAAAAGTTTCAATACTATTGCGTTGCCATACTGCGTAATCCTTGTATTGAAGCTTTACCGCATCGGGTTTGTTGCCTTGCCCAAGTAAATAAAGGTAATTATCAATAAACTCCTTAATGAATATTTCTACAGACCAAGCATCGGTCGTAATATGATGCATACCAATTAAGATATAGCTCTCAGAATTAGAAATTTGAGCAAGAACAATTTTAAGTACTTCGCCGCTAGATAAGTCGAAACCAGTATTAAGCTTTTCTGTAAGAACCTCTTCAACATTAAAATCTGCAAGATAATCACCGGATAGGCATGTAAACGGAGGCTCCACTACCGGGTTAATGACTTGAAAAATATCTCCTTCACTCTCGATATACGCCGTACGTAATATTTCGTGGTTCTTATAGACCTGATAAAATGACTCCCTTACTTTATCTAAATCAAGCTCTCCTCGAACCCGTACAGTTCGGCTTACAATATAACCTTGCTGATCTCCCTGACTGTCTAAGAGCCACATGCGTTTTTGCGCATAAGACGAAGGATACTGAGCTAAGTCTGACGGTTGTTTATCAATATTAACTTTATGACTGACTTCTGGCTCCTCTTGCTTGATCAAGAATTCGATGATCGCTTGTTTATGTTCTTTAATCTGACTCAGTAAGGCTGGAACCATCGCTCCTTTCGGGGCCTTAATAGACAGCTCACTCCCTTTTAAGTCAATTACTATTCCGCGTTCTGCGGCTTGCGAAACAATTATCAGTCCTTGACTCATACCAAGAACTCCTCAACTTCAACCACGTCACTAAGTGAGTTATTGTTGGCATCATGTATCATGGTTAAGCGCGAAACAATCTGCGATATGTCGGCAATAGAGCTATTTTGATAAAAATCGATTAGCTCCACTTTGATATCGAACTCAGCACAAACGTTAAATATTAATCGCGCTGCAAGTAACGAATTTCCGTTAAGTTCAAAGAAGCTATCTTCAATTGACAATTCAGCTTCATCACGCCCCAACATGTTAGAATAAAGACCTAAAAGGCGTTCTTGAGTATCGTTTTCGGGCTTAACGATTTCCCGTACTTTTTTGCTAAGCTCAGGCTTAGCTAATGACTTAAAGTCAATTTTATTATTGGCCGTTAATGGCCATCTATCCATAACCACAAAGTAAGAAGGAACCATATAAGATGGTAAAGAAGCGCTTATCGCTCCGCGTATATACTCAGGCGTAATTGAAACCGAATCCAACGGAGACAATACATAAGCTGCTAAACTTTTAGTGCCCGACTTATCTTCTACGAGCTTTACAAAGCACGAATCAACTTCAGGTATATCTGTTATTTTCTTCTCGACTTCACCCAGTTCTATTCTGTAGCCATTCAACTTAACTTGGGCATCTACCCTGCCAATAAACTGAATATTTCCATCTGCTAAGTAACACCCTAAATCGCCAGTTTTATATACGCGACCGGCAATTGTTGGGTGATAGACGAATTGCCTCGCCGTTTTCTCAGGATCAGCAAAATATTCTCGAGCAACGCCAATTCCCCCAATACACAACTCTCCGATACAACCGATAGGTGTTAATGAATTGTCTTGGTTGACAATATAAAAACCTTGGTTTGCAAGCGGTCGACCATAAGGAACCGACTTATAACCCCTAGTGTCTTCTGTAATAGGGTAGGTAATTGACCAGATCGAACCTTCTGTCGCTCCCCCTAAACTGTGTATATTAGCATTTGGGAAACGTAAATTCAGCTCAGAGGGCAGTTTAGGGTCAATCCAGTCTCCACTCATCATGATAACTTTTAAGGTGCTGTTACTACTTTGAGTTAATTGGTATTGCTCTGTAAGCAAAAAGGTAGCGGCTGGTACTGAATTCCAAATACTAATATTGTATTTGTCAACTAATGAACGCCAATACTCAGGATCTGCGCCCTTATCACTGTCCGGGAACACCACCTTTGCTCCTGCGGCCAAGGCACCAAAAATGTCATACACAGATAAGTCAAAACTGAGTGCAGAAACAGCTAACACCTTATCGTTTCCAGTGACTGCATACCTTTGATTTATATCCAAAATAGTATTTATCGCTGATTGGTGCTCTATAGCCACACCTTTTGGCTCTCCTGTTGAGCCAGATGTAAAGATAACGTACGCTAAATCTGTTGCCTTCGGCACCAACTCAAATTTAGCAGCACGTGTTTGCACAGGTGTGGTATTAAGCGTCTCGAACGAGCGAGTAACTTTAATTGATACGACCTCTGCAATAGCGTCATCGGCATTTTCGACTAAAACCAAACTGCAATTTGATTTAGCTAATATTCTACTACAACGCTCTTCTGGCCAGCTGGTTTCTATTGGTAAATACGCGGCGCCACAGAACATAATAGCCAGTGCACTAACTACCTGACTAACCCCTTTGGGCTGCCTAATAGCAACAAAATCTTGCGCGATGATGCCTTTACTTTTGAGTAACTCGGCTAAGTTTTCGGCAGCGTTAAATACCTCACCGTAAGTATACTCGCCATGTTTGTCGATAACTGAAATACTGTTGGCGTTCTTACGAACTTGACTGATAAAGGGTTCGTGTAGCAGCTTAAACTCGCCTAAATCTTTACTAGTATTATTGTAATCATCAAATACAAAGCTAAATTCTTCCTTACTCAGAGTCGGAACACTCAATAAAGTAGATGATGAAATTTTGTTTTCAGGTATAGTCAGTAAAAATTCATACACATGGAAAATAGCATCATCAAGTTTTTTAATGGTTTCCTCGCTAAATATACTGCGATCGTAAACCCAGGTCTGTCTAAGCCCTTCTGTTGTATAGTCTGCACATAATTCTATATCGAATTTAGCTTGAAGTATGCCAGCGTCTAAATACTCAACTGAAGGATCTCCATCATGCGTAAGTATATTTGCTGTCGCTAATTGATCTATGGAAGAGGAGATCACTAACTGAAAAATTGGCGTATAGGAAGTCAAGCGAGGTACATTCAACTTATCTACTAAGTATTCAAATGGAATATCCTGATTGTTTTGAGCACCTACATGCACCTCTCGAATATGAGCAAAATACTCTTCTAATGTATCAAATTCTGTTGAGCTTCGTAACACTAGGCTATTTACGAGTGAGCCAACCATAGGATGACGTTCACTTCTCATCCGGTTGGGGACAGGAGTTCCCATAACGATGTCGTTTGAGTTGCTAAATCTAGATACAACCAAACTAAACACGGCATGTGCTAACATAAATGGTGTGAGAGTAAATTGATTAGCAATGCGTATTAGCATATCGCTACGCTCTGTATCTAATAGCGAAATATAAGTGCCACCAGCCCATTTCTTAACGTCTGTACGCTCATAATCCAGAGACAAGTTATGTACTGGTGGTAGTTGCTCTAGTTGTTTTTGCCAATATGCCACTTGACTCGAATTCTCAGCCTGAGCTAACCAAGTGCGCAGCCACACCAACAAATCTAAATTTTGAACCTTTTGCTCATCTTGGTTCATATCTGTATAATTAAGCTCATTCACCAAGTAATGAGTCTGATTATCTGAAAGCATAGGTAAAGCATGTGGCGCTTGTATTGATTGCCCTTTCGTTTTACTTAACTCTTCCAGTAAATGGCATAAATGCGCATTTAATTGGCTTATATGGCTCTCAGTGAACAAACTCACATCATAAATCCACTTTAAGCCCACTCCTTGCTCACTAATACTCAAGTCAACATTTAGATCAAATTTGGCTAAGAAAAGTCCTGAATGATACGGTTTCAGCTCCACACCCGGTAATTTAAATGACTCAATTTCAGACTGATTATTTAATCCATAATCAGTACTGGTGGTCATCATGATTTGAAATAACGGGCTGTGCGCTGTGCTTCTTGGTACATTTAAACGTTCAACCAATTGTTCAAATGGAACATCTTGATTTGACTGCGCACCTAAGTGCACTTGTTTAATATGAGTAAAATAATCAATTAATGTGTCATGATGAGTATCCACCCTAAGCACTAAGGTATTTACAAAGAAGCCGATTAATGGCTCTAATTCTGGCTGCAAGCGGTTGGCAACTGGCGTGCCTATGACAATATCATGAGTATCACTATGGCGAGATAAAAGCAGTGATAATGCACCATGTAATAACATAAAGGGCGTAAGTTCGTAGTCTTTAGCCACGTTCAGTAGTTGCTGGGCGATATTGTCTGACAAGACACCAATAACTTCAGCACCTTGATGTTGCTTTGTAACTGGCCGTACATAGTCCAATGAGATTGAATGAATTGCTGGCACTCCATCTAATTGCTTTTCCCAATAACTCAGTTGCGACTCAAGTCTCTCACCCTTTAAATATTCTTGTTGCCAATGGGCGTAATCGACATATTGGATAGCCAATGGCTGTAATGGGCTTGTCTGACCCTGACTATAAGCATGATAGAGCGCAAAGAACTCTTTGGTAAGTACCTCCATTGACCAACCATCTGAGGCAATGTGATGCATATTAAAAATTAACACCCCTGTGTCTGCTGATTTCTTCACATAACCAACACGCAGCATAACATCTTTTGCCAAGTTAAATTGCGAGGTGATATCGGCTTCAACCAATGACTTTACATTAAGCGCTAAGGTCTCACCCGTGAGATGGGTTAAATCGTCCTCTATAACCTCAAAATAAATATCTGACATGCTGCGAATATACTGCAATGTCTGCCCTTTCTCTTGGATATACACCGTACGCAGTACTTCATGACGCGCTATAATGGTGCTAAATACATGGGTTAATAACTCAATATTTAGCAGACCAGACACTGCAAAGGCCATCGGCATATTATATTCAGACGAGCCGCCTTGTAAGCTATCTATAAACCACATTCTCTGCTGTGAGAATGATAAGGTTACATTTTTCTTTCGATCCGATTTTTTAGATATTTCAGGTATTTCAAATGAGTTGCTATTACTATCCTGTTCAGACAAAAATGCAATAATCTCAGCTTTATGTTCTAAAATTAGATATTTAACATCTTCCGGAAATTTTTCTACTGACAATTTAAAGCGCAGCTGTTCACTCTCCAAGTATAAAAATACGCCTGCTTTAGATGCAAGCTCAAATAAATCTGATATTTTCATAATGCACCTTCCGATAATATATTTGCTTCGCATTCTATATTTTTCATGTTATTGACCGAAATTTGATCATCTAGGCATTGTGCTAGGGATTTAAATTCCGTATGGGCCAGAACTTGGGCCACATTAATTTCCACTTTAAAGACTTTTCTCAGTTGAGTAACCATCCTAATCGCCATCAATGAGTGACCGCCAATATCGAAAAACTTGGCGTTTAAACTAATTTCATTTATTTCCAGGCCAAACAGAGCCGCCCAGATCTGTGCAAGTTGTTGCTCTGTTTTTGTTTCGGGTGCAACATACTGATCTGAAGTTAAATATTCATCTGAATATGGCAATGCTGCTTTATCAACTTTACCATTTACATTTAAAGGCAAGCAGTCTAGTACTACGTAGGCTGCTGGCAACATGAAATCAGGCATAGTTTGAGCCATCTTTTTCTTTAAGCTTTCGATTAACTCAGATGATTCTGTCTGATGTTTATTTTTAGCAACGATATAAGCAACTAGGCTACTGCTATCCTGTTTGTTCGGCCTGACAATCACAACGCATGTTGATACCCACTCACTTGCCCTTAGATTATTTTCGATTTCGCCAAGTTCGACTCTGAAACCGCGAATTTTAACTTGATCATCACTACGTCCGACAAACTCAAAATTTCCATCAGGTAACATACGAGCCCTATCGCCGGTATTGTAAATACGACCGCTAGTGCCAAAATGTGCCGGTGGTAAAACGAATTTTTCTTGTGTTAACGCCTCCAGGTTTAAATATCCTTTGGCGACACCCGCTCCATAGATATACAGATCACCAACGACGCCATGGGGTAATACATGTTTGTTACTGTCTAAGATACACACACCATGGTTAACCATAGCTTTGCCTATCGGGATCACAGATTTAAGAGTTTTGATATTATTAGTCACATCATAAATAGCACAGCCAACAACCGTTTCTGATGGACCATAATGATTATAAATCTGACTATTCGGAAAGCGTTCCTGTAGGTTTTTTGCCAAATCCACAGGAAATATATCACCACCGATAACAAATACATGTCGCTCGAGGCTGTTATCCTTCTCATACGAAATAATACCTTCGACATGCATAGGAGTCAACCGTATCAATAGGTCGTCACCACAAGATAATCGTTGAGCCAAAATTTCCAACAATCCTTCTTGAGGTAATATTTCTACAGAGTCACCATGCAGCAAAGGTACAAACAAGCACGGGATAGAAATATCAAAGCTGTAGGAAGTGGCCAGTAACGAACTGCTCAAGTGTGATTTATAATAGTGTCCAGCACCGTTCATGCAATAATCAATAAGACCAGCATGGGTTATTTCTACCCCTTTTGGCACCCCGGTTGAACCTGATGTGTAGATAATATAAGCACTATCTAAGTTTTCTATAGTTTGTTTGATGGTGGGTGAGTCAAATTCCTTCAACCACAGATCTTCTTGCCAACCATCCATCATAAATAGATCGATACCTGCTAACGGCAATCCGGCGACTTGAGAATTTTCAGTGAGTACCATTTCGATATCTGCATCACTGAATATATGTCTGGTTCGTTGCTCACTATGGGTAGACTCAAGCGGGATATAAACAGCACCTACGCGCAGCGTTGCCAGCATCGCAATTAATATTGCAGCAGAGCGTTCAAGACAGATAGCAACCCGATCCCCGTGTCCTATTTCCAATTCGGTTAACTGTTCTGCTAGTCGGTTCACTTTGTCGTCCAGCTGCTGATATGTCAGCTTCAGATCGCTCTGTATTACTGCAATATTATCTGGCGTCTTTAATACCTGCTCCCTGATAGCCGAATCAATATTGAGAGATCCGGAAACCTCGACCTTGTCTCCTTGCAACTTATCCAATAAAATACGACTTTCAACTTCATTAAACAGAGAGTATTTATCAATACATACTGTGATATCACTCAGAATTTGTTCCAACAAATTCTCAAACCGTCTGGCCATATTTTCAATGGAAGATGTTTCAAAAAGCTCTGTTTTATAGTTCCAATTTAAAGACAAACCTTCGTCGTTTTCATAGATGGATAAATCAAGATCAAATCGAACAGTGTCCTTTCCTCCGGTCATTTCTTCAAAGTCTAACCCGCAAATTTCCTCATTTGTATTTGCTATTATCTCATGAACAAACTTCACTTGGCACAAGGGATCAAATGAAGTATTTCTCTCTGGCTTTAATGTTTTAACCAATAAGTCAAACGGAACGTCCTGATTGTCGAAACAATTCAAGGTGTTTTCTTTTGTTTGTTTTAACAGTTGTAAAAAATTTGGATTATCTGACAGATCAGTCCGAAATACTAATGTGTTAACAAAAAAGCCAATTAACGATTCAACTTCAGGTTGATTTCGTCCTGAATTAGGAACGGCCATTACAATATCGGTTTCATTACTGTACTTTGCCAGCAAAAGCGCGAAAGCTGTTTGCAATAACATAAATAGAGTTACATTATGTTCTTTAGCCAAGCGTGCCAGCTTCAATGTAAACCCAGCATCTAATATATGATTATAATATTTCGAGGAAAAACTTTGTATTGCCGGTCGGACATGATCTAAGGGTAAATTATGTAACAGAGGTAAGTTTTCAAGTTGTTTTTCCCAAAATGCCAATTGGCGTTGAAATTTTTCACCTTGTATTTGTTTCATCTGCCAGGATGAAAAATCAGCATACTGGATAGTTAAAGGTTCCAATAAAACAGGCTGTTCTTGAGTTAATGCCTGATATATCGCGACGAACTCACTCAATAGAATTGCCATAGATCTGCGGTCAGACACTATGTGATGCATATTCATTATCAATACAGTGCTTTCGCGGCTTTGTCTTAGCAAACTGATGCGTAATAAGGTTTCCCGTTCAAGGTTGAAAGAATAGCAAGATTCAAAATTGATTGACTCGCTGATCACCTTTTGACATGCTGCTACTGACTGAGCTGTTAAATCAACAAACTTAACTTTAAATTGCACATCATCATGTGGAATTTGAACAGCACCCTGATCTGTAGCAGAAAACCTGCTTCGTAACACCTCGTGTCGCTGAATAATTTCGGCAAATACTCTTTCAACCACGGTTTCATCAAATGCGCCTTTGATAGTAAGGGCGCTCAGCATATTGTAGTGAGATGTATCATCTACTAGTTGATCTACGAGCCACAAGCGTTGTTGAGAAAATGACAGTGGAAATTCAGTTAAAGCTTGCTCTCGGGGTAAAATAATATTCCTTTCATGTTGCTTAAGCCAGGCGAGTATCTCATCTTTTCTGTCTCTGAGTTGAGCAACGATCTCAGGAGTTAATACTCCCGAGCTTGCGTTTATCTTGAGCTTATCATCGGCTTCTATGGAAAAGCTAATTGACTTGGTAATACACCAAGAAATAAATTCTGTGATTTTCATAATACTAGCTCCTTTGTTTGGAATTCAGTTTTTATTGTTGTTTATTGATACTGTTACATTAACTTGCTTCAAATAAAATTCTCTTATTGTGTTAACAGAACCCATAATTTGCTAACACAATCTTCAGTTAATATTCTGCAGTTCCCTGGCTCTGTAGGTTTTATTTTTCACTTAACGATAAGCTTCATCGACGTACACTAGGCAAATTTTTTATAACACAAGCTCTTCCGTCTGACTGATATCTGAGTGAGTCACTTTCTCAAATATATTTATTTGATCTTGCCTCTGTTTATTTTCCAATTCAATTTTCTTTGCCAGCTCTCTCAATACTGAATGTTGAAATACGTCTCTCATAGACAAGGTTATATTGAGCTGGGATTTCAAAGCGGTTAGCATTTTAACTAACATCACTGAATGCCCTCCCAGTTCAAAAAAGTTTGCTGCAGCACTTACGGTTTCACTGTCTATTTCTAACAGCTCTGACCACAATTGAACCAGCAACTTTTCAGTATCTGTGGTGGGTTCAATATATTTACCATATTGTTTGACACCAACAGGGACAGGTAATGATTTTTTATCTACCTTTCCATTACCGGTAAGTGGCCATTTGTCAATGAAAACGAAAAAACTTGGGATCATATACTCTGGAAGTATCTTTCTTAGAGATGTTTTCAAAGCTTCACTCATCTGTTGCTCTGAAACAAACATGTGTTCCCCTTGCATAATATAAGCGACCAGTACACTGCCGCCAGTAGGGGTATCAACAACTGCTCCCAGGCAAGAAGCAACGCCATCACAAGTTAATAATTGCTGTTCAATCTCTCCCATTTCGATCCTGAATCCACGTATTTTTACTTGATGATCCTCGCGGCCTAAAAACTCTATATTGCCATCTGGCATATAGCGACCAAGATCGCCGGTACGGTATAATCTTTGGCCAAGCTCGCTATGATAAATAAAACTATTTTCAGTTAGTGCCTGATCTCCGTAATAACAACGGGCAATACCAACGCCCCCGATATACAAATTTCCTACACAACCAACAGGTAATATACACTTATCCCAGTCCAAAATATAAAAATTTTGGTTAGATAAAGGTTTTCCGTACGGGATCGACTTCAGAACACTTAAATCATGTTCAATAGGGTAATGGATGGACCAAATTGATCCCTCTGTTGCTCCACCCAGGCTATAAGTATTCACACCAGGAAAAGCGTTCCATAGACGCTTAGGTAAACCTGGCGAGATCCAGTCTCCACTCATAAGGATATTTCGTAGCGGCGCTTTACTTATTCGCTTCTCACTAAACAATTGCTCAATAAGCAATTCTGCGGATGCAGGAACGGTATTCCATAGTGTGATTTCGTGTTTTTCCAGCTGTTCCAGCCAATGTGAGGGTTCGACAGATTTATCATCTTCAGGAAAAATGATTACCCCACCCGCGGCTAACAGGCCAAAAAAATCATAAACCGACAGATCAAAACTCAGCGCAGATACAGCCAATACCTTATCGTTCTGATTAACGTCGTATTGCGCGTTTATATCTAGGATGGTATTAACAGCAGAACGATGCTCTATTGCAACACCTTTTGGTTCTCCAGTTGAACCGGAAGTGAAAATAACATATGCCAGATTATCAGGCTGCTGAATAGTTTTAAAAACAGATGGAACTGCAACAGGATAGATTTCTGTCAGATCTAATTCAGATATGTTAATGGTCGTTAAACCTGCCACCGAATCATAATCAGAAGTAACCAAAACAAATCTGCAATGCGCTTTATTTGCTATTTTTTCGCATCTCGCAACAGGCCATTTGATTTCAACGGGTAAATAAGCGCCACCTGCCATCATTATAGCCAGTGAGGCTATTAGTTGCCAACGACCTTTTGGGATCCTCAGCATCACAAGCTCTTCAATATCAATTGATCGTTTTTGTAACATCGTACATAGAGAGTAACTTCTGTGGAACACTTCCTCATAGCTTAAGGATCCTTGATGATCATGAAGTGCACAAGCCCCGGGTTGCAATACTACTTGTTTAATAAATAAATCATGTAGACACTGTTCATACGGGAGATCCTCTCGGGTCTGATTGAGCTCATGGATCAAATAATCTGATTCATCACAAGACAGCATAGGCAGTTGCTTAATAGCCATCCTTGTATCTTGTTGCAGCCTATTTTGACTTTTAGCAAGTCCGGTTAACATCCTTGATAAATGTTTGTTGAGTTGGTTAATCCGATCATGCTCAAAAATACTGGTATCATATACCCAGTCAAGACTAACACCTTGATCACTTATGTTAATATTTATATCCAGATCAAACTTTGAAGTGATCGAATCATGCGGCAGAGGTGACAGTTCAATCCCCGGTAAGCTCAGGCTATTGGCAGACTCTAGACCATAATCCGTATTAGTAGTCAGTATGACCTGAAACAAGGGAGTATGAGATCTGATTCTAGGTATTTTCAGCTGATCTATCAGTTGTTCAAATGGCACATCCTGATTACTTTGTGCATCCAAATGCACCTGGCGTACATGCTTTAAATAGTCGCCCAGTTGCTGATATCCTGTATCCACTCTTAATACTAGGGTATTGACAAAAAAACCGATCAAAGATTCAAGACTTTCGTCTGATCTATTAGCAACGGGTGTCCCGATCACAATATCAGTGCTGTTACTGTGCCGTGACAGTACAAGTGCTGTGAAAGCGTGTAATAACATAAAAGGCGTGATGTCATATAAGCTTGCAATTGATTGTAATTGTCTAGCAATATCCGCTGATAGCGTACTGGATACCTGAGCCCCCATATGTTGTTTCACATCTGGTCTGGGTTTATCTAGTCTCAAGCCATGGACAGCCGGCACATCAATCAGTTGTTTACCCCAGTAATCAAGCTGAGATTGAAGCACTTCACCTTGTAACCATTGTCTTTGCCAATGCGCATAGTCTGCATACTGAATTTCAAGTGGCAGTATCGTTGCTGACACTCCCTGAGCATTAGCCTGGTAGTGCGTGATAAACTCATTAACCAGAACATCCATTGACCAACCATCCGATGCAATATGATGCATATTAAATAACAGAGCACCTTTTTTCGGGAGATTATCTTGTTCATTCGCCTTATCAAGTAAAATAAAGCTCGCACGCACCATTAAATCTTTAGTCAAATCAAATGGCTTTTGAACATCCGACTCAACGAAATCTCGCAAGCGGTTTTGCCTGCTATTTGCTGGCAACATGGATAAATCATGCTGCTCCAATTGAAAATCAAATAGCTCTTGTATATGCTGTATGGCACCTTGATCATCTACCATATAAACTGTGCGCAATATTTCATGACGCCTTATGATGCTCTTTAATGCCTTCTCTGCTGCGATGACGTTAAACTCACCGGTAACCGTGAACGCGCAAAACATACTGTATTCAAGACTCGCACCGTTTAACTGATCTATAAACCACAAACGTTGCTGGGCAAAAGACAATTCCTGGCGTTCATTGCGATTGACTGCAGCCAAAACAGGTTTTTCTACACTTGTCGACTGACTGGTATATTGGTCAAGAAATTCAATAATATCGGCTTTGTTGTCAACTATTTTTTGTTTTAACTCAGCTGTAAATACACTGCCTTTTTTTTGCTGGAAACGTAGTTTACCCTCATCCAGAAATAACTGAATACCGCTGGCACTTGACTCTTTAATTATACTTTCCATATTTATAACCAACCCTCTGTTTCTATTTCTGTCTGTTCTAAGCGTTTACCCGCATGTTTTATCGTTAAGCAATAGTCGATTTCAATCGTAATATCCCTAAGTGTTTTTACATCAAAAATATTTTGGATCGATAGCGTTATCGAAAAACTGCTATTAATCATTGATACCAATCTTACCGCCAGTAGTGAGTGCCCGCCTAAATCGAAAAAGTTTGCGGTCAGACTTATTTTATTAGCTTCTAATTGGAGTAGTTTCGAACATAACGTAACAAATCTTTTTTCCGTTTCGGTTTCAGCACCGATAAACTCAGTTTGTAACAGCCTTAGATCCTGTGCTGGTAGTTCTTTTCTATTAATTTTTCCATTTAGAGTTAATGGCCATTCATTTATCAAGATTAAAGTAGAAGGCACCATATAGACTGGTAAAATATATTTAAGATGTTGTAGTAATAAATTAATAAAATTTCTTTTGTCCTCTAAACTCTCACACGTGAGATATGATTGAACATAAGCAACCAACTGCTTTTGCTGAAACTTATCTTCAATCGCCATTACCAGACTACTTGCCACATTATCACACAGACTTAAATGATGTTCAATTTCACCTAACTCTATTCTGAACCCCCTGATTTTTACTTGTTCATCAATACGCCCGATATATTCTAAATTACCATCCGCTAAATAACGTACTAAGTCGCCTGTTTTATACAGACGCTGCCCTGCAATATATGGGTTGGCGATAAAACGTTCTTGTGTTAGCTCCGGCAGGTTTAAATAGCCTTTAGCAATCGTTGCCTCTGCAATATGTAACTCACCCTCAGCACCATAAGGCACTAGCTGATTATTAGCATCTAAAATATAACCATTCACATTCGGTAAAAATTGACCTATCGATGGTATATTTGGCCAATCACTTGGTGAGTCAGCTAAGTTTAATGTTGTTACAACATGTGTTTCTGAAGGCCCATAATGATTTATTAACTGACAACCACTATGCTTGGTAAAAAATGACCGTAATTCTGAGGTAATAATCAACTGCTCTGCCGTACTCGTGACAACCTCTAGCGAAGGGAAATATAAATTTTCCAATTCACTTAGGTGAGTTAATTGTTGCAACACGGCATAGGGTAAATTCAGACGTGCGATGTTTTCAGTAGTAATAAGATGCATTAAACTCATCAAATCTTTTTGTGTATCACTTGGTATCAGTTGTAAACATCCACCGCTGGACAAACAGACAAAAACATCAAAAAATGCCATATCAAAGCCTATTGAAAAAAATTGAAGTGTTTTCAACGGCGCTGATAATCGTGATGACGCTACGGCCATGCCTTGCAATAAATTAATTAGGACACGCCGTGACATCATCACACCTTTTGGCTGCCCTGTTGAGCCTGAAGTATAGAGCACATAGGCCAAATGCTCAGAGTTTAAACCTATTGACACTGGTTTGATGTTGTCCACTGGATAGTGCAAGAAAGTCTGCTCAGTCAAGTTAATACTTGTTTTATCAACAAACGTAATTGCTGATATAACCGCTGTTTGGGTTAATACCACCGACACTTGGGCATCATCAAGTATATAATTCAACCGCGCTGCCGGGTATGTTGGATCTAAAGGTACATATGCGCCACCCGCTTTGAGAATAGCCAGTATCCCTATAACCATGTCTAACGAGCGCTCAACACAAATACCCACTAGAGTATCTGGCGTAACCTGATGCTCTTCGATCAAATAATGCGCTAACTGATTAGCTTTGTGATTTAATGCCTGATAGGTAAGCTTTTCACCTTCAAACTCTAACGCTATTTTGTCTGGATTAGCCTTGGCTTGTGCCTCAAATAACTCATGAATACATTGGTTTTGAGGGTAATCCATTGTTGTATCATTTAAGCTATTGATTAAATGATCATGCTCCTGCGCTGACAGCATAGGTAAATCATTCAGCATAGGGGTTGCAACAGGCTCTGTTTGACTCAGCGCTGACAGCCCCGTTAACAAACAACATAAATGGTCATTAAAGACCGCGATATGTGCCGCGCTAAACAGGTCGGTATTATAATTCCAGTTTAACGCAACCCCGTTATCGCTGATGGAGATGTTGATCTCTAAATCAAATTTTGCCGTCACTGTTTTTGAGGTCAGTGTTGTTAGATTTATGCCTGATAAGGCCAATTCTGTATTGCCTTCGCCCTGTGCATCGCTATTCAGTGCATAATCGGTATTGGTCGTTAACAGGATTTGGAACAAAGGCGTATGCGCGGTACTACGCGGAATATGTAATCGCTCGACCAACTGCTCAAATGGTACATCTTGATGTGATTGCGCAGCTAAGTGTACCTGTCTCACATGTGAGAGATAATCACTTAGCTGCGTATGAGCAGTATCCACCCTCAGTACTAAGGTATTAACAAAAAAGCCTATCAGCGGCTCTAGCTCTGCTTGTAAGCGATTAGCGACAGGTGTGCCAATAACAATATCATTACTGTTACTGTGACGTGATAAGACTAGCGCCAATGCACTGTGTAGTAACATAAAAGGCGTTAACTGATAACGACTTGCTTGTTTTTTTAGTGAACAGGCTATCTCAGCGGATAACTCCCCTATAACGTTTGCGCCGTTAAAGGTTTGTTGCTCTGGCCTTGGATGGTCTAATACCAAGTTATGAACAGCAGGCACCTCGGCCAACTGTTGTTCCCAATAGCTTAATTGTGTCTCTAATATCTCACCTTGTAACCACTCTTTTTGCCAATGTGCATAATCGGCATATTGGATCTCAAGTGGTAACAGTGGGGTTTCTTGACCGTCACTGATTGCTTTATATTGACGGGTAAATTCATTAATTAACACGGCCAAAGACCAGCCATCGGAGGCTATATGGTGCATATTAAATAATAAGGCACCTTGTTGAGAGTTATTATCTGTTTTAGGCTCAAGCAATACAAAGCTGGCACGAACCATTAAATCCTGAGCTAAATTAAACGGCCTTTGCACATCCGTTTCAATCAATGACTGTAATTGTTTTTGTTTATCATTCGCTGCTAATGAGGTTAAGTCTTCAACGGTTAGACTAAAATCAAACTCAGTCTGGATCTGCTGTAACGCACCTAATTCAGTATGATGATAAACCGTACGTAATACTTCATGACGACGAATGATCTGACTTAAAACCTGCTCTGCAGTCTTAACATTAAAATCACCTTCAACGGCAAAAGCCACCGGCATATTATATTCAGGACTGCCCTCTTGTAGCTTATCTATGAACCACAAGCGCTGCTGAGCAAAGGATAGAGTAGTCTCATTACCCTCACGTGTCACAGGAATAACCGTTTGTCTTAACTGTGTTTCCTCGCTGTTATCTATCCAAGCAGCCAGTCCCTTTATGGTGGGTATTTCAAATATTACTTTCACTGGTAGTTCAATTGACAGCTGCTGACGAATTTCTGAGACTAAACGCACTGATAACAGGGAATAACCTCCTAGGTCAAAAAAGTTCGCTATAATGCTAATATAATTGGCATCTAAACTTAATAAACCAGACCAGATCTGAACTAACATCTGTTCTGTACCTACCTGTGGAGCGATATATTCACCTTGTAATAAGCTAGCATCAGGCTCAGGTAAGGCTTTTTTATCTATTTTTCCATTTGGCGTTAACGGCCATTCAGCTATTAATACAAACGCTTGGGGAACCATGTAACCAGGTAATGATTGAGCCAGAAATTGTTTAACTTCACTGATCAGTGTATCACTGTCCAATGCAGCGCTATCTAACGCGTTCTCATCTGATACACAGTCGACAATCAATGAAGGTTGTAAATAAGCAATCAGTTGTTTGTGGCCGTCAACACTGTCTTTTGCTAATACCAATGCCCCATCAATACCATCACATAGGTTTAACTGATGCTCAATCTCACCTAACTCTATTCTGAACCCCCGAATTTTGACTTGTTCATCAATACGCCCGATATATTTTAAATTACCATCCGCTAAATAACGTACTAAGTCGCCTGTTTTATACAAACGCTGCCCTGCAATATATGGGTTGGCGATAAAACGTTCTTGTGTTAGCTCCGGCAGGTTTAAATAGCCTTTAGCAATCGTTGCCTCTGCAATATGTAACTCACCCTCAGCACCATAAGGCACTAGCTGATTATTAGCATCTAAAATATAACCATTCACATTCGGTAAAAATTGACCTATCGATGGTATATTTGGCCAATCACTTGGTGAGTCAGCTAAGTTTAATGTTGTTACAACATGTGTTTCTGAAGGCCCATAATGATTTATTAACTGACAACCACTATGCTTGGTAAAAAATGACCGTAATTCTGAGGTAATAATCAACTGCTCTGCCGTACTCGTGACAACCTCTAGCGAAGGGAAATATAAATTTTCCAATTCACTTAGGTGAGTTAATTGTTGCAACACGGCATAGGGTAAATTCAGACGTGCGATGTTTTCAGTAGTAATAAGATGCATTAAACTCATCAAATCTTTTTGTGTATCACTTGGTATCAGTTGTAAACATCCACCGCTGGACAAACAGACAAAAACATCAAAAAATGCCATATCAAAGCCTATTGAAAAAAATTGAAGTGTTTTCAACGGCGCTGATAATCGTGATGACGCTACGGCCATGCCTTGCAATAAATTAATTAGGACACGCCGTGACATCATCACACCTTTTGGCTGCCCTGTTGAGCCTGAAGTATAGAGCACATAGGCCAAATGCTCAGAGTTTAAACCTATTGACACTGGTTTGATGTTGTCCACTGGATAGTGCAAGAAAGTCTGCTCAGTCAAGTTAATACTTGTTTTATCAACAAACGTAATTGCTGATATAACCGCTGTTTGGGTTAATACCACCGACACTTGGGCATCATCAAGTATATAATTCAACCGCGCTGCCGGGTATGTTGGATCTAAAGGTACATATGCGCCACCCGCTTTGAGAATAGCCAGTATCCCTATAACCATGTCTAACGAGCGCTCAACACAAATACCCACTAGAGTATCTGGCGTAACCTGATGCTCTTCGATCAAATAATGCGCTAACTGATTAGCTTTGTGATTTAATGCCTGATAGGTAAGCTTTTCACCTTCAAACTCTAACGCTATTTTGTCTGGATTAGCCTTGGCTTGTGCCTCAAATAACTCATGAATACATTGGTTTTGAGGGTAATCCATTGTTGTATCATTTAAGCTATTGATTAAATGATCATGCTCCTGCGCTGACAGCATAGGTAAATCATTCAGCATAGGGGTTGCAACAGGCTCTGTTTGACTCAGCGCTGACAGCCCCGTTAACAAACAACATAAATGGTCATTAAAGACCGCGATATGTGCCGCGCTAAACAGGTCGGTATTATAATTCCAGTTTAACGCAACCCCGTTATCGCTGATGGAGATGTTGATCTCTAAATCAAATTTTGCCGTCACTGTTTTTGAGGTCAGTGTTGTTAGATTTATGCCTGATAAGGCCAATTCTGTATTGCCTTCGCCCTGTGCATCGCTATTCAGTGCATAATCGGTATTGGTCGTTAACAGGATTTGGAACAAAGGCGTATGCGCGGTACTACGCGGAATATGTAATCGCTCGACCAACTGCTCAAATGGTACATCTTGATGTGATTGCGCAGCTAAGTGTACCTGTCTCACATGTGAGAGATAATCACTTAGCTGCGTATGAGCAGTATCCACCCTCAGTACTAAGGTATTAACAAAAAAGCCTATCAGCGGCTCTAGCTCTGCTTGTAAGCGATTAGCGACAGGTGTGCCAATAACAATATCATTACTGTTACTGTGACGTGATAAGACTAGCGCCAATGCACTGTGTAGTAACATAAAAGGCGTTAACTGATAACGACTTGCTTGTTTTTTTAGTGAACAGGCTATCTCAGCGGATAACTCCCCTATAACGTTTGCGCCGTTAAAGGTTTGTTGCTCTGGCCTTGGTTTGTCTAATATCAGATTATGAACCGAGGGAACCTCTGCCAACTGCTGTTCCCAGTAACTTAACTGTGTCTCCAGCACTTCACCTTGTAACCACTGTCGTTGCCAATGCGCATAATCGGCATATTGAATATCAAGAGCGGGCAACGGGTTCCCTTTGCCTTCGCTTATTGCCTGATAGTGACTAGTGAACTCACGGATTAATACGTTAATAGACCAGCCATCTGCAGCAATATGATGCATATTAAATAACAGCGCGCCTTGTTGCAGGCTCTTATCCGTCTTGTATTCAAGCAGTACAAAAATAGCACGAACCATTAAATCCTTACTTAAATCAAACGGCCTTTGCACATCCGCTTCAATAAACGCCTCTAGCCGATCTTGTTTTTCCTTTGATACGAATGACGTTAAATCCTCTACTGTAAGGTTAAAATCAACCTCCGCGTTAATCTGCTGTAGAGCACCCTGCTCTGTATTGTGATAAACAGTACGTAAAACCTCATGGCGACTGATAATTTGAGCTAACGCCTGCTCTGCAGTCTTAACATTAAAATCACCTTCCACGGAAAAAGCCGCTGGCATGTTATATTCTGGACTGCCACCTTGAAGTTGATCAATAAACCACAAACGTTGCTGAGCAAAGGATAATTCCGACTCATTATTATCGCGCTTCACCGTAACAACTGCTTGTCTTATAGTCGTTTTCTGGCTGGTATCTATCCAGGCAGCAAGCTCCTGTATGGTCGGCGCATCAAATATCACTTTCACTGGCAGCTCACTGGCCAACTGCTGACGAACTTCTGACACTAAGCGCACTGATAACAGCGAATGGCCGCCCAGTTCAAAAAAATTCGCTGCAATGCTGATGTTATCTGCATCCATATTTAATAATCTGGCCCAGATGTTCACTAAATATTGCTCCGTTGAGGTCACTGGCGCAATGTATTCCCCTTGCAATAAGCTCCAGTCCGGTACAGGTAATGCTTTTTTATCTATTTTTCCATTAGCATTATAGGGCCAGATATCCATAGAAACAAATACGGCTGGCACCATATGATCTGGTAACTGTTGAGCTAACTGTCCGCGGATATAATCAATTGAAGCAAGCTCCATATTATCCTTTGCCTCGGCAGAAAAATAAGCCACTAAACGTTTATCTCCAGGCGTATCTTCGCGCATGATTACCACTGCCAATTGCACACACTCAAGTTGTGACAGAGATTGTTCAACTTCACCTAATTCAATCCGAAAACCACGTATTTTAACCTGTTCATCTGTACGGCCATGATATTGCAAGTCCCCATTAGTTAAATAACTAACAAGATCACCCGTGGCATACAATCGCTGATCATCATTGCTAAATGGATTTTGAATAAATTTTTGGGCTGTTTCATCAGGCAGGTTTAAATAGCCCTTCGCTACACAACAGCCACTGATGTAAAGCTCACCAATACATCCTCGTGGTACCAACCGCAGCTGTTTATCCAGTACATACGCCGATACATTGCTTAATACCTTTCCAATCGGCGGAAAAGTAGCACTAAGAATATCAGTGACTTGGTGAACCGTTGCAACGTGCGTTTCCGTCGGGCCATAATGATTCCATAAGCTACATTTAGGATGGCGAGATAAAAATTGACTTAATGATTCACTAATAAATAACTGTTCACTACTAGCAACTATTTCAATTAAATCTGTTGGTATAAAGTCTTTAGCTGCAGCTACTTCAGCTAAGGCATTAAGAACTGCCTGAGCAATAAATAAACGTTGAACCTTTTTCTCAACAATCACCTTAAATAAGACATTAAGATCATCACGGCTTGCCTGTTCTAACAAAATTAGCGTGCTACCAGTGAACCAACTGGTCGTTAGTTCCTGAGCTGACACATCAAACGCAATAGAGGTAAATTGCAAGGTTCTTAATGGAACACTCAATTGCCCATTAAGCTGCTGTGCTTGTACCAAGTTACTTAGTGTTTGATGCGTTTGCATCACACCTTTAGGCTGCCCCGTTGAACCTGAGGTATAACAAATGTAGGCTAAATTATGACTTTGTTGTGCAGGTAATACACCAAGATTTTCATTAGAATACGAGGCTAGTTGATGTTTAAACTCATCACTGTCAACAACTAACTCATCCACACCAGCTATTACGCCACAAAAAGCATGTTGGGTGAGTAAAAACATCATAGAACTATCTTTAGCAATATAAGTTAAGCGTGATTGAGGATAATTAGCATCCAGTGGCACATAAGCAGCCCCGGCCTTTAATATAGCCAGTAGACTAATAATCATTTTCTCTGAACGCTCAAAACATAACCCGACTAGGCTATTAACACCAACTCCCTGCTCACGAAGATAATGTGCTAACTGATTGGCCTGCTGATTCAACGCGATATAAGAGAGCTGCTGTCCTGCGCATTCCAACGCAATCACCTCAGGGTTCTGTAGTACTTGCTCTTCAAAAATTTGATGAATTAACGGCAATGACAATTCATTTACATTTGGCGAATTCAGGTCAATCAGCAGTTCTTTTTCTTCCGCCATTGATAACATATCAAGCCCTGTTAACAGTTCAGGTATATTCTCACTTATCCCACAAACAATGCGCTGAAAATGTTCATTTAAACGTTCAATTGATTCGCGCTCGAATAACGCACAATCATATTCCCATGAAAAGCTAATCCCTTGTTCATTAATTTGTGCCGTAACATTAAGATCAAATTTTGCAGTGATCTCAGCATTATCTATTTGAGTAAACACTAAGTCCGGCATATCGAGCCCTGCCGCTTCATCATTCTCAATATTAAACATAATTTGAAATAACGGAGTATGACGAGTACTGCGATGAATATTACAATGCTCAACTAAATGATCAAATGGGACATCTTGATTCGCTTGGGCATCTAAATTGATTTGCCTAATATGGTTTAAATACTCGCTACTATCTTTAAAGTCAGTATTAGCTCTAAGTACTAATGTATTGGCAAAAAATCCAATTAATGGAGCTAATTCACTATGCATTCTGTTAGCAACAGGTGTGCCTATAATTATATCGCTACTGTTACTGTGTCTCGATAACACTAAAGAAAACATCGCCTGGAGCAACATAAACAGTGTCATGTTGTGATTATTTGCTTGTTGCTCTAATCGCTGATGTACTTGTGCATTTACACCCCCACTAACAATCGCACCTTGATACTTTTTCACCGCAGGGCGAGGGTAATCCAGAGGAAGACTATGCAATGCCGGTACTTGATCTAACTGATTTTTCCAATAACTTAACTGCTGTGCTAACATATCACCTTTTAGCCATTCACGTTGCCAATACGCATAATCTGTATATTGAATATTAAGTGGCGGTAATAGCTCGCTTTTACCAACTAAAATCCTTTGATATAGAGTAACAAACTCCTTCACTAATACTGCCATTGACCAGCCATCAGAAGCAATATGGTGCATGTTAAACAATAAAATAGCCGCAGGTTGTTGCGCCTCTTCAGATAGTTGCAGATAACTTACACGCAGCATCACATCACAACTTAAATCAAATAACTGCTTATTATCTAACTGTTGTAGCTCTAACACCCTAGCTTGCTGCTCGACTAAGCTCAATCGACGTAAATCATGACGCTTTAAAGTAAAATCAACATGTTCATTAACCGTTAGTACTACACCATGATCTTGCTCACTAAACACCGTGCGTAATGACTGATGGCGCGCTATTATTTTCAAAAAAACTTGCTCTGCAATGCCCGAATCAAATGCACCAAGTATTTTAAATGCAAAGGGCATATTGTAGTGTGTACTGCCCTGCTCCAGCTGATTAATAAACCATAACCGCTGCTGAGCAAAAGATAATGGTAATTGAGCATGACTCAACGGCATTTTTTTAAGCACTTGGATTGCTATCACTTGCTCTGTATTATCAATAATCGTTGCCAGTTCAGCTAAATCCCGAGCGTTAAATATCTGATCTAAAGATAATTCAACACTAAAAACATCTCTGATCTGCGCTACTAATCGCATGGCTGATAATGAATGCCCACCAAGCATGAAAAAGTTAGCAGTTACACTGAGCTCTGTTTTTTCGTGCTGTAAAAGCTCAGTCCAAATTGTTACCAGTGTAGCCTCGGTTGAGGTTGAAGGGGCTTTATAAATGCCTTGAAACATATGCTTATCTGGCGCTGGCAATTGCTTTTTATCTACTTTTCCATTTACTGTGACAGGTAACTCAGCCAACATCACAAAAGCCGTTGGGATCATATACTCAGGTAAACTCTGCATTAACTCCTGACGTAATATAAATGATAATTCAGATTCTGACGTCGCTTTAAGATTGCTTGGCACGACATAAGCAATTAAACGACTACTGCCATGATCAGAATAAGCCACAACCACAGCAGATTTTATTTGCTCGATTTGTGTTAACCTGGCGCTAATTTCGGTTAATTCAATGCGATAACCTCGTATTTTAACTTGTTCGTCAATACGTCCGCCAATCTCAAAACGACCATCTGGTAAGCGACGAACCAAATCCCCTGTCGCATATAATTTCACATCCGTTTTCGTCAACAAAGGCTGCTCAATAAATCTGTCTTTGGTTAAATCGTTTTGCCCAAGGTATCCAGCAGCTAAACCAGCTCCACCAATATAAAGCTCGCCATAAATCCCAATAGCTTGCAATTTTTTCTCATTATTAAGCACATAAAATTCGGTATTAGCAATGGGCTGCCCTATTGTTATGTTTGAGTCTGTAGCGGTCAAGTCGACACAACTTGACCAAACCGTTGTCTCTGTCGGTCCGTACATATTCCACAATGCGCTGCTGTGATTACGTAATGAGCTAACCAGTGTTCGATCTAACACTTCCCCACCACAAAGTACTTTGATTTTTTGCTGCCAGCACTGACTTTCGAGTAATAGTCTCCATGTAGACGGGGTCGCCTGCATCACGCTGATATCATGTTGTTCTAATAACCTCGCCAGTTTTTTTCCATCCACACTGTCACCACGAGAACTGATTACTAACTGCCCACCACAAATCAAAGGTAAATATAACTCTAATACATGAATATCAAAACTTATCGGGGTCACGGCCAATAAGCGATCTAGATCGCTAAAGCCCGGTGCTTGCTGCATACTAAACAGAAAGTTTAATACACTGCGATGGGTGATTTTAACTCCCTTGGGCTGACCCGTAGTGCCAGAGGTATAAATAAGATAAGCCAAATCTAATGCATCTATACATCGCTCAGGCTTAGTTAACGGATATTCTTGCCATAATTCCTTTTGTTCGAATAATACAACTGAAAGATGATCGACCAGCTCAAGTTGGTGAATTCTTTGCCCGAGTAACAATAAACTGGCCGCACTGTCTTTTAACATAAACTGTAAACGGCTAGCCGGTAGATTTGGCTCTAACGGCAAATACGCACTACCAGACTTTAAAATAGCTAACAGTGCAATCAACATGACGGTCGAACGATCGGTACATAACGCTACGGGAGCCTGAGCGGTTACCCCCTGGGCAATTAAGTAATGAGCTAATTGATTGGACTGCTGATCAAGCTGTTGGTATGTTAAATTTACTTCCGCTGAGAACACTGCAATCTTATTAGGATGCATTGCCACTCTGGTTTCAAACAATTCGATAAAACTACCATGTTTATCAAACAAGTTAATTGCATGTTCGGGCCTAGTTGTTGCCACCTGCAATAACTCCTGCTGCTGAGCAGGTGGAATAATGTTAAGCTCAGATAAAGGTGCTTCAGCATTAGCCGGTAGAACAGTTAATAGGTGTTCAAAGCTGCGACCAAGTAAAGCAATCTCTTCATCACTAAAGTAGGCTAGATTATAATCAAGCTGTAATTCTATATTTGAATTATCACCATCCCAGATCGTCACCGTTAGAGGTACCTGTTCATGGTGATGGCTTTGGTATACTACATCAGCGTTGATCCCACCAAAAGCCAACTGGCTATAATCGAGTTTCAAATAATTAAAACTGATGTCATAAATTTGCGCCTGATCCTTAGATAGTCCCAGTTCGCGAATCAAATGACCTATTGGATATTTTTGATGACGTAAACTAACCTTTTGTTGACTGGCAATATATTGCACTAACTGTTTAAAATTTCGTGTTTTATCTACCGTTAAAATCAGCGGACTGACACTGGTAAATACACCGATCATCTTTTTTTGCGCAAAGTTTTTACGATTATGGGCTGGTATACCAAAGGAGAGAATATCTCGCTCATATGCAAGCGAAAAATAACTTGCTAACATGCCTAAAAATAACTGAGGAATCCCTGCATTCATTGTCTGAGCGAAATCAGCTAATTGGGAAAAAGTACTACGAGATAATTCAATTACGTGCCGTCTGCTGGCAATTTTTTCCTTTGCTTTAAAATCGGCCTGGTAATGTGCTGGTAGTAGTTTTTCAGGTAAATTATCACAATGTTGTAACCAAAAGTTTCGGGCTAATTGATACTTCTGACTATCTGGGTAAGCTTGATCTTTTAAAGAAATTTCACGCCAACTAGTAGCAATGACTGAGTTTTTATCATACTGATTATAATAATCGGCTAATTTTCCCGCCCAGTTAGCAAACCCCCAACCATCCATCGCCAAATGGTGGGCAAACCCCACATACCAATATGCATCCAAACTAAGTTTGATTAAGTAGCCAAAACATAATGTTGTATCGTCGTAAGCAATAGGATTAGCGAAAAGTTGTGTAAGCCACTGCTGAGCAGCACGTTCTGGCTTAGCGGCTGCAGAAAAATCGATCACTGCTAAATCAGTTGAACGCTGAGTACTGATATACTGCTGCACACGTCCTTCTTGTTGGACTATCCGTACTCCAAATGCATCATGATTAAGCACAACCTGGCGATGAGCTAAACTGATTTTATCTATATCGAGCATGCCGCAACGTACATAACCGCCTATATTATATAAAGGGCTACTCCCTTGATGCAGCTGATCAAAGTAAATATCTTGCTGAGTAATAGATAAAGAAAAATATTCTCTTAGGTTATACATTTAAACTTCCTTGACTAAACCAATCAACCATGACCAGATCATTTTGTCGTATAGACATAAAAATCTTTAACCTCCGGAAAACCCGAAGATATAATGAAATCCCCTTGATGGGGCTATAGCTAAGCTTCTAACAATTGTATGTTATTTGGCCTTTATAGATTCTATGAATTTCTTATATACTTTAGAATCAGAGCTCATTTAAACCAGTACCACTAATAATATGTCGACCGTCGTAGTTGTATTCATTTACAACAGCCCTTTGAATATCAACACCGCTAATTTAGTTTTTAGAAAATCAACAATGTTAGTAATACTCTATTTAGGAGTAATGATTACTCACACATGAATAAGTTCATAGCTTACATAAGCCGCAATTAATTCAACCCTTTTACCTGAATAACAATTTTGAAGTTATACCTAGTTATCTTGTTTTTATGTGAAAATTTATTGTTATCTATACTTTGGCTAAAAAATAATGAAAACCGACAAAGTCTGTAAACTAACTTTGACATAAAAATATCTATTTATTATGATCTCATACATGAGACGTATTGATTTATATAACGACAAACAAGCTCAAAAATATGCTTTAGATCACTTACTTCATTTTATTAGTTTAAAATACAATTATTTTAATTAAAACTCTAGACACATGGTCAAATTAAACCAATGCCATTGAGATATGTATGCTAACTAAAAGTATTACATAGGCCATAGATTTGAGAGTATCAAAATGTTTAGGAAACTTCCAACAGGTCTTCGAAAATTTAACAATAACATATAAAATATCAATATACCTATTTTTCAGTTATTTAGAAAATAGAAAGAAATACAATTAATTCGACGTTAAATAAAATCATAACTTTAAATTCTCAATGTGTTTTATCGATTATTTCTAACATTAACCTATAGGCCCATCGTCACAAAAAGGTAAAAAGGCACTAGAATCAACAGTTTATATTGATTTAAGTGTTCTACTGCCAGCCCCTTGTGGTGTATTTGTCAACCTGAGCTAATTATTGCTCACATACAACTAAACAGTAACTACATGATCTAAAGATATAATTAAGATTAATAAGAATCATATATATTCGACGTTGAGTATAGCTCTGGCCTAGGAAGATATTTAATCAAATTGGTATTAGGTGACTTCAAAAAGAGTTTTTACATTATCAACAAAATTATTCAAGGTGTCGTGGTCAACATTAGTTGACCACGACACCTTGAATAAGATATGTATAATTAATACATTTTATTCACGATTATATTGATGATAAATATTTTAATTAGATTGCAGTGCCAGTGATAATTTTGGGTAGAAAATAGGTAAATTTACATAGTGCATGAATGGCACTACTCGCCTATCATGAGGTAATTGTTCAGTTATTTTAGGTAAATCAAGCCAATGAGTTCCTGGTTTAAAATGGTGTTCCTGATGGTAGCCCAAATTAAATGTCAACATATTATATAATTTACCGTAACAACTAACCGCATCTCGTTTATTGTCATTAGGATCGGTAGCTCCCCAATGTTGCACATAATTTTCATTCTGTCTAAACGTATCAATCAAGAAATTTGCAGGTAGAAAGTAGAAGAAGAAAAACTGCCAATCAATTACCAATAAGAGTCCTTTGAACGCCAACCAAATTATCACGTCATTCTGCGCGGCAATTAAAACATCACGCTTGGTCAATGTTCTAAAAAAACGCTCGCCCATTTCTGGTTCGTTCGGCATGGCAAACTTTACCAGTCTTTCAATAGGCCAAATACGAAGTAAAATTAGGTAAACAATATATTGACCTCCAAAAAAATAAAATACATACCTAAACAAGCCGACGATTTGTTTCCACAGTGCTTTATTTAAACCCATAACACCTAATACGGATGACTGATTAAACGATTCCTTTGCAATATGGTGGATACCGTGTCCTGCATTATGTGGTGTTTTGGGAGACGTGACGGAAGAATACCCTAACCTTAATAAGCCATTTAAACGTTTATTATAAAAAATAGGCGTATGGTAATGGTTGTGATTCGCACTTGTTCCTTGCAGACTTAACGCAAAGTGCAATGGCAATAGCCAGAAAAAAGACCACCACGGAAGCTCTTGGTACCACATAGCTAGTGAAACCAATACAGTAATTTGGAAAGGTATTACCGCGATTAAAGTTAAATCTTTGGGTGTTACCCTAAATAATGTTTTCTGTTTAGACAAAAGTGTACTCCTTGTTAATTATTATTATGAACTCTAGCTATTATATTTGTTCGCTAGGTACGTTTCTTAAATGCTTTAAGTTGATAGAGAAAAGTCCAATAAACGCAATTAATAGCGAAATATAGCTCAACCCCAAAAATACAGCTTTTAGCGTATAAATATCCGCAATGACACCTATGATTAATGCCCCTACTCCCGTTGCAGCAACAGAAACAGTACGAATCAAGGCACTTACTCTGCCGATTAGATGTTTTGGCGTAAGTGATTGTCTTAAAGCAATATTATTGATCCTATATGTAATAAATGTCACCCCATAAAAAATGAATGACACGATAATCAGCGTTATAGATAACCAGTCGTTACCATTTACACTTGCCAACAATAGCAACGCAAATGGCGCTAATAAGTTGCTAAGCATAATAGTTTTACCTACACCCATTTTTTTAGAAACGATTGGTGCTATCACTGAACCGATAAAAAGTCCTATGCTCATGATTGAAAATAAGAATCCAACAGTAACGCTAGATAAGCCAAGATCTTTAACTAAATACATGACTAAAAGGGCAAAAACGCCACCTGTTATGAACATCCAGATCAGTAGCCTGAACGTTAGGCGGTATAACAATTCATGACCTTTCAAAAAGATAAAACCCTCGTTAAGTTCCAACCAAAAGTTACGCTTAGGCGTTATTTTCGGTGAATTAACCTCTTTATTTTTATCTGAATTTTTTATACTAAAAATGAGTAGTCCTGAGGCTATATAGCTTATAAAGTCGACCAGCAATACGAACGGAGCGCCCAGGGTTTGAATAATGATCCCTCCTGCACTAGGCCCTGTGACTTTTGATACGGCATACCCCATTTCTAATTTACTATGCGCCTTCAATAAATCATCACTTTTTACAATGCTTGGGATATAGGCATGATGCGCTACATCAAACCAAACATCACCAATACCTATGATAAAAACGGCTGCATAGAGAATCTCAATAGTTAATGAACCCGACATCAAGACAACAATGACTGAAATAATCACTACTGCACGTAACATGTCAGCTGCAATTAAAATCTTTCGTCTATTCATCCTATCTGAATATACACCTACTAATGGCCCAAATAAGATATATGGCACACTAGCAAGTGCCGCTATCAAACCTAATTGGGAAGCTGACGCATCGAGTAAAGATACGGCAATTATTGGCAATATAATTAATGTGATACTGGAGCCAAAAGATGAAAGTACCATTCCTGTTAGCAGTTTTTTAAATGCTTTATTATTAGAAATTGACATACGTCTCCTATTTGACTCTTTTACTAAATTGTGAAATAAAGCCAAACAACGACAGCATTATGTTTCGTCTGACTGATGAGCCAGTAGGTAACGATTGAATGGTATCTTTAGCCAACTCAGGGGAAGCTCCCGGTCCATTTAATCGGTAAAACATGGGCAGGTGAGAGCCAAACCACATTTTGTAAAATAATTTAGGTTGCTTAATGAAAGATTGCTTTGGTTTACAACCGATTAATTCAGCTAAAGCGCCAACAAACTGATGATAGTTAACAAGTCCTTTGATGTGATCACTGCCCATAAAAATCGATTCTTCATATTTTTCATCAATTTTAACCAATCGCGCTAAATCACCTACTGGTGGTAGTTGTTTTTCTCCAGTTAATAACTGGGCTAAATAACGTGCTTGGAGCTCCGAACAGAGTGGAACGCCTCCCTGTGTAGGCCTTGCCCAACCTATCAATGCAAAAGTTTCCCCCAACTCAGGTGAAATCATATGCTTATACAGTTTTCTAACATTTTTCACTTCTATAAACGAAGAAACTGCTTCAAAATCCTCTAAATATCCGGTATTTAGTAAAATAACGTCAGCTTGAATTCGTTGTTCGCAATCAAGAATGACTTCGCTCTCAGTCAACGCTTGCACGCCCGAACAGACAAAATCAAGATTACCTTTCACGATTTGATTTAGAAAATCATCATTTTTAGTTAAAAATCTGTTGAAAAATGAAGTGTTTTCTTTAATCCATTTAAAATGAAGCTTTTGTTTCTCACTTAAATTAGGATGAAAACGAAGGTAAAAACGAGCCTTCATTTTCATAAAAGTATCAACTCCATTAGGCGTTAGCCAATTTAGCGCCTTAGAAGTAAAGGCATCCCCCGTATGGTTTTTGATGTAACGAGGCACCACAGAGGGTCTTCTTCTTGCCACAATAGTACATTCTTTTGCATATTTAGCAGCTTCGTTGGCAACATCAACACCAGATTCGCCAATACCTATACATACCACTCGCTTACCAACCAAAGAACGTGCATCTTTAAAACGCGATGTATGAATAATTTGTCCTTTAAAATTTTCTTGTTTAGGTAACTCTATTTCGTTGGGTATTCTATTTGTTCCAGTACATACGACAACCGCATCAAATGTTTGAATATCACCGTTTGAATCTTCCACTTGATAGAGATCTTGTAGCTTTGTCACTTTTTTTACCGATGTTTGGAATTTGATGGCACTAAGTAAATCAAATTTTTCTACATAACGAGTCAAATAATCATAGTATTCCTTGGCCGTCCAATATTTTCTTTCTTCATCTGCTGTTGGTGGCATTGAGGAATAAGCCATAAAAAAATTCGAAACTGTTAGCCTTAAATTTTCATACATTAAACTCGCATTACCTTTATTTGAAAAAGCACCGCCATAGTCAGAACTCATTTCATAACACGTAACCTTGTGTCCTGCTTCCTTAAGCTCCTTAATTGTACAAAGCCCTGACAGTCCAGCGCCTACAACACAGATGTCTTTGCTCATAATATCCTTTTTGGTATTCATTATTATTTTTACCTATTTAAGCTTTCTCAATAACCGATGCGCAAAGTGCTTTATTCAATCTTTGCTCCATTAGATTTGTTATACGTTTATTTAAAATGTCGTTATCCTTTACTAATTTTGTTTCAACAATTACGTAAAACTCCCTGTTATTATCTACACCAACATTTATTACCACGGGGTGGCAAAATATGTCAGCGCTGTATGTTCTTCTTATATTTGTTAATTCTTTACTGCTTCCTACAGAATTGTTATAAAAATCAACATATTTGAATGCAAATACTAAATCACTATTAGCCAAGCCCATCATTTTCAGAATGTCTTTACGTGGGCTTACACTGTTTGCATCTGCTTCAATTAGTCGTTGAGCAACGTCTGTTAACAGTGTTTTCTGTTCTTTTTTATAGTGAACCTTTATCGGGCAAAAACTCCAAAAAAGTCCAAGAGAACAAAGTGGTTCAGATAACTCAGGGAGACGTTTACTTGTTATTGCATCAATAACAATTTCAGACTGTCCAAATACTGAATTAACAACCTCAACAAAACAACTAATAAACAGTGACTTGACTGGCAAGGAGAGCTGTTTAGATACTTTTCTAATTGTATTGGATTGTATTTTATTCAATCTAATTACGCTGACTAAGGGTTTGTTTTTATTGGGAGCTATGTTTACCGCTTCAAACTCCCTTGTTACGGCCTGAGTCGTCCAATAATCATTTTGAGTAGTGAAGTCAATTGACTGTCTTTCTAAAACGGCTAACTCTTTTACACAATCAGGTAAAACATCAATAGGACTATGACTTGGAAGACAATATAGCTGAAATAATTCGTTTAAAAACTCAGTCATGCCCCAACCATCTTCGACGGCATGATTAACAGAAATAAAAAAACCATAGCCATTTTTAGGGAGTTTAAATACCTTAAACCGCCAATTACTTTCTTGAATAATAAATTTATCTGCCAGCTCTTCAGAGATTTGAACCTCCATTTGTTTTCGAGAACCTTCTGGACTATATCCTGACAAATCATTCAGTGTTATTTCATGAAGAGTGTCTTTCAAAACAACTTGGCAATATGATGCTTTGTGATACAAAAAAACACTTCTAAGGGCTATGTGTTTTTTAGCTAGCTCATTAAGCGCATTGTTTAGCCTTAATAAGTCAAAGTTAGTCGTTGTGAACTCTATCAACTGCTGAGGATGATAAACTCCTAACCCTTTATCTAACTGGTTGAGCATTTCTTCCTGCATAGAACTAACAAAATAACAGTCCTCTATATCTAGTGTGCTTGTTAGAGACAATTCCTTGATAGGAATACTATGAGTTGTCATTGAATTTATGTTGCTTGAGCGCACTGCTGTTTGTGGGCTATTTTGTATTAACAAACCAATATTCTGATACAAATAAATATCTTTTATTGCGATACTAAGCCCCAACTTTTGCAGTTTACTTACGACTGCAACGGCTTTTATAGAATCACCTCCTACTGCAAAAAACTCATCTCCTAGCGTTATTGTGTCGTTTTTTAATACCTGTCGAATCACCTCTAGGCATTGTGACGTCCATTCATTACCTTCAACAACGATATCACTCCCTTGGCGTGAGTTTGACAGTGCTATAGTTGATAGTATTTGTAGATCGATCTTACCATTAGTGGTTAGTGGCATATCATTTACGTAAATATGACGATGAGGAACCATGTACATAGGTAATTTATCAAGCAAATAACGATTCAGTTGTTCGATATTGTCGATTTCTGATGCTGCAAGATAAAAATGACATAAGTAATGTCGACCATTGTCGTCAACAACTGTAATAACACTTTTATCTATTTTGTCGTACTGTTGAAGCTCACCACTGATTTCTGAAAGCTCTATGCGGTGCCCATTTAGTTGTACCTGGTTATCGTTTCGCCCCATATGAATAAGTTCACCATTGCAGTCTATAAGACCTAAGTCGCCGGTTCGATACATTCGCGTGTAACCCATTTTCAACATGTCGTTGCAGATAAAAGGGTTAGTTTTAAAGCGATTTTCCGTTTGTTTATCCATGTTTTGGTAACCTAGTGCTAGGCCAGCACCACCAACAAAAACTTCGCCAATGGCGCCTGAAGGAAGTGGAATTCCTTGCTTGGAAAGGCAATAGATTGATTGATCGGCCAGTGGTTTACCTGCTGTAATTTTTTCGCCTTTTTTGAGCTCCTTATAAGTCACATGTACACACGTTTCAGTAATGCCATACATGTTGATAACAGAGACATGTTCACTTTGCACTAACGAATGCCAAACCTGCATGGTACTTAAGTCAACAGCTTCCCCTCCCAGAATCACATACCTAAGGTTGCACAGTTGTTTATTGGTTGTTTTTAACGAAACTGATAACAGTTTAAAAGCAGTAGGGGTTTGATTCAGCACCGAGACTTTGTGCTCGTCGCAAAATGAAATAAACTGCTCTGGAGAACGTGTACACGTGAATGAAGGGATGAATATAGAAGCGCCATTTAACAATGCCCCCCACATTTCCCAAACACTAAAATCAAAAGCAATGGAATGGAACAAACACCATACATCTGAAGCGTTAAATTCAAAGTATTGCTGGCTGCTTTTGAGCAGTCTTAGAATATTATACTGTGTCTGAATAACCCCCTTAGGTTGTCCGGTTGTACCAGAAGTATAAATGATATATCCATAACGTGTGATGTCAGCGTCACGCACACACACGTTCTCTACAGATATTAACCTATCAATATTAAGACGTGTAACATCGTGACCTACTACAAGTTTTTCATTACTCATTGTAAGAATTACTTTGGCTGCACTGTCTTCAATGATGTAATTTAACCTTTTCGCTGGCGTATTTTGATCAACCGGCACATATGTAACACCTACTTGGGAACAGGCTAAAATTGCTGCAATTAACGATTCATTCCTAGGTAAAAGAACAATAACAGTTTCATAACAAGCACATAATTTTATCAATTGATTAGCGATATCATTTGCGCGGTCTAGCAACGTTTGATAAGAAAAATAGCCATCGTTAGTTTTTACCGCAATGGAGTCACAATTATTTTTTGTTTGCTTAACAACCTCTTTGTATAATCCTAACTCTGGTACATTAATTAACTCAAAATTTTCGCTTGCTTGACTGGCAATAAATTCTAATCCTGCGTTATACCCTATCTGGAGGATCTCATCTTGGTGTTCAACGACAATATCTTCACATAAACGATTGAAATACCCTGCTATACTTGCAATTCGTTGTTTATCAAACAAAGCTGTATCAAATTGCCAATTCAATTCAATTTGATCTCCTTTAACATTGACCGCTAAATCTAGATCAAATTTTGCGACACATGAATCGCTATTTATCGGGATTAACCATTGCTCAAAATCGGCCTTATCAACCGATAATTCGTTGACATTAAGGACGATTTGAAAAATAGGCGATATCGACGGGTCTCTTGGCGGATTAACAGCTTCAACAATTTTCTGGAATGGAACATTCTGGTGTTCTAATGCTAAGGCATTTGCAACACCTAGCTGTTTAAACAACGACGATACTTTCTCAACATTTAAATTTGCAACCAAAGGCAACGTATTCGCAAAATAACCGATTAAATCATTTGCCCCCGTAACCGAACGATTTTCCAATGGTACACCGATCACTACGAGATCTTGATTACTAAAACGTGAAATTGTTAACGAAAGTAGGCCATGAATAAAATTAAACAGAGATATTTTTTCTGTGCCTAAATACGTATGAACCGCTGCACTTAATGTTTGACTATATGTTGTAGTAACACGTTCACCATGAAACGTTTTTACTTTAGGTCTTGTACGTTCAAGTGCTAGACCGTGCACTAAAGGTACGCCCTTCAAAGTATCTTTCCAAAACTCTAAATCCTTGTTGAATCGGCTAGTTAATAAATAGTTTTCTTCCCATAATGCATAATCTAAAAAGCTTAACGTGCTTACATTATCTTTTGAGTGGTTGTTGGCACAGCCAAACCGGAAAGTTTCAAATAATTCCTTTATCAAAACCTGCATGCTTTTACCATCAATGATGATGTGTGGCACAGTAATAGCCAAATCAAATTTAGTATTATGAGCACGGCAAGTAACTACCGATATTTTTAATAAAGGGTCTTCTGAAATATCAAACTTATAATTAAAGTCTGATTTAAATACTGTATTAGAATGTCCTTTATCTACTTTCGAAATTTCATGAAAATTTAACTCAAAATGATTTTCTTTTTTAACAACCTGCTCTACTAAACCTTCAGTTTCGATTATGTTTGCTCGTAAAATTGGATGCTGCGTTACGAGTTGTTCAACTGCGTTTGTAAACTTACTAAGTTCAAATGGCAGCTCAATACTTGCAACAAATTGCACATTATAAGCAGAGTTGATTCCCGTGAGCTTGTATATGCTATATAAACTTTCTTGTCCTACTGTTAAAGGGTAGTAACCTTGTTGTCCTGCATTAGCTCTTAAGATAAAAGTATCGTTTTCAGGTTGATCAACTAAAATTCGAGCTAATGATTCTATAGTTGGCGTTTGATAAAACGCTGATAACTTAAAAGTTAAACCGAATTTATTACGTAATACGTCTGCTAACTTTAAGGCTTTTAAAGAAGATCCCCCCAATTGAAAAAAGTTACTTTCTTTATACATCTGCTTTGTTGTTTCTTGTAAACATTCACGCCAAGCGTTTGCTACGATACCTTCAAATTTTGTATCTAAAGGGGTATTTTCTTCAATATCTGTATTCACAAATGTTTTTAGTTCTGCAATATCAAACTTACCGTTTTTGTTTAACGGCCACTCGTGCACTAAGACAAACTTTGTTGGTACCATATAATGGGGCAAACGAAGTGATAACTGTTTCTTTACCTGCTGAATACTCTTAATTTTTTGTGCCGTTTCTATATAAGCGGTTAACCAAGTATGATCGTTATCTGTATCTGACAAAACTTTTGCTAGCTTCACTTCATTGAGTGCGTTTAAAACATTTTCTATTTCAGCTATTTCTACACGAAAGCCGTTAACCGATAGTTGAGTATCTTTACGCTCTATGAACTTAAATTTGTTACTTTCTTCTAGAATACAAAGATCACCCGTTAAATACCCTCCGCATTTGGATGAGTCGTTGACAAATGCCGTTGATTTTTCCCCTCGATAACCTAGTCCTACCCCAGCACCAGAAACAAATAACTCTCCTTTTTCTTGAGCTTCTAAGGTATTTCCAAAGCAATCAACTACAAACATCTGGGTATTATCTATTGCTGATCCAATTGTAAATTGCGGTAAATTTAGCTCCTTGTTTACTAAACTGGCAGCTACAACATGTGTTTCTGTTGGACCGTAGTGGTTCCATACCTTGGTTTCTGTATGGCGTGTTAAAAAGGTTTGAAGCGCTCGACTATTGTTAAACTGCTCCCCTGCCACAAAAATCTCTTTCAAATGACTCAAGCCATTCGTCTGGTTTATATAGTCACAAATGATGTTAAGTGCTGCTGGTGAAACGAATAGCCGACCAATTTTATTCGTTACGATAAAATTCGAAAATTGATACAAATCGTCTTTTACCGCTTGTTTCACAACGAGTAATGGACTGTGTGTATACCAAGCCATCGCCAACTCTTGGATAGAGACGTCAAAAGAATAAGGTGTGTACTGCGCGCTATGTAAAATAGCGTTACCACTTTCTTTATTCATGTGACTAATTAAATTAGATATGGTTTGATGAGTCTGAATAACGCCTTTAGGTTTACCTGTTGAACCCGACGTATAAATTAGATAGGCAGGATCTTCAACTTGTAATCTAACTGTAAATTCTTTTTCGCTAGCTTGTGACAGTTTTTCAATATTTTCAGAAATATCAAAGCTAAAGACGTTTGGTCTGCAAGTTAATTCAAGTAACCTATTTTCCTGAGTATGAAATCCTATGTATGCTTTACAACCAGCATCGTCGATGATTAATAATTTTCGTTTTTTGGGTAAACTTGAATCCAATGGCAAATACATTGCACCAAGCTTCAAACAAGCTAAAATCGAAATTACTTGCCACACAGAGCGATCAATATCTAATGTGACAACATCCCGTTCATTAACTCCTTTTGAATACAGAATATTAGCTAATTGATTTGCACGCTGGTCAACTTGCGTATAAGTAAGAGAAGAAGGACGGTCTACCAAGCAAATTGAATGGGGACTATCTAAAACACTCTGTTCAAAAACTTCATGAATTAATGGTAACTTTTCTGCTCCAATAGAATTTTGTAATAACTGCTCATAATGAGGCGCTGTAAACAAAGTATGAAGAGGCTCATTGGTGTTAGTGGTACTAACTTTTTCAAGAAGTTTTTCAATAATATCGTTAAAACAGTCTGCATATCGCGTAATTTGTAGTTTATTGAATAAAGTATTATCAAAATGCCAAGCAACATAAACTTGACCTGCTTTGAAATGTAAAAACACCTCTAGATCAAATTTTGCTGTACTTTTTTGAAGAGGAATTTCACTTAAATAAATGTCTTCTTCAGAGGTCACAGCTTGGCTTTCATTAACAGTAAAAAGGATCTGAAACAGCGGTGAAAACCTAGCATCTCGATCTTTAACATTGTCTTCAACGACTAATTCAAAAGGCACATCCTGATAAGACTGGGCATCTACATGAACTTGCCGAATATGTGTCAGGTAATTATCAATACTAGTTTGCTCAGTGTTAACTCTAAGAACAACAGTGTTTGCGAATAAGCCAATTAATTGCTCCGTTTCAATTGTGCCTCGATTTATCACTGGCGTACCAACAACAATGTCGTGGCTATAGCTGTAACGTGATAAAACTAAGCTGAACACTGCGTGAGCAAACATGAAAGGTGTCATATTCCATAAACTAGCTGAATTTTTCAGCTGTTCTTCGGATACATTGGATAACGAACTGAGGTGATATTCGCTGGCTGTATTTTTTACCGCTGGACGAGGATTAGTTCTTAACGAATGTAAAGAAGGGGCGCCTTCTAATAGCTGATTCCAATAAGATAGCTCATGGCTATATTGCTTATTAGACTCTTCCATTGCATAGCGATAATAACTAGATGCCAATGATACCAGCTCAGGTTGTTTTCCCTTTAGTAAAGCGGCATATGATTGTTTTAGTTCTGTAAGAAAAATTTGAGAAGACCAAAGATCAAAAGAAATATGATGAATTAAAACAATTAATGTCGGACGACTATAATCAGGGCCGCGCAATAGTTTCGCTTTAATTGTAAAGTCCTTTGATAAATCGAATTGATAGTCAATAAACTGTGCAATTATCTCATGGCTTTTTGATTGTTCGCCAGACTCTAATTCAAGCTGCCAATTGCTTGACGCGAGAAGTGACTGGTATAATGTATCTCCTTCATAATGTATGATTGAACGCAGTGGTAAATGTCTTTCAATTATGAGTTGGAAGGCTTTATTTAATAGTTCTTCGTTAATATCGTTCGATAGTTCAAAGACATAAGGCATGTTATATTCACGGCTACCACCTTGCATTCTATCAATAAACCACATTCGATACTGATTACTTGATAAAGGTGCAGAATCAATATCAATATGGTTTATCTGATTAATATTTGTTATTGCATTTAATTCAACCTCTTGTAGAAATCCTGTGAGGTTACGGGCATTGAATAGTGATTGTAATGTACAAGAGAAGCCTTGTTTTCGTAATTCATTAATTACTTTAACAGCGAGCAACGAGTGACCGCCTAGGTTGAAAAAATTACTAGATGCTTTGATGTTATCTAACTCAACATCAAGGTTCGAAGCCCATATTTTTGCGATAATAAGCTCTTTTTCGCTCAAAGAACGTTCGGCTACATCAGGATTGATGCTGGTACTATCGCTTTTATGCTTTCTCAATTGATTTTTATCAATTTTTCCGTTGTTATTTTTCGGTAACTCGGCAAGCTCTATGATTGAGTCCGGTAACATGAAACGAGGTAGGCTTTCTTTTAAATCATTATTTAGTTTTCCTACATCAAAGCCGGGTTCTACGACAACAAAGGCCAAGAGGGATTGCATTTTCTCATCTGTAACAACACATGATTCCTTTATCATAGTGAATTGGTTGAGCGACTTTTCAACTTCTTGTAGTTCTATTCTAAACCCTCTAAGCTTTATCTGGTCATCTTGACGGCCCAAGAAGTTTATTTCTTTTCCAGCGTAACACCCATAGTCCCCAGTCCAATAAAATACATCACTTTGTAGTAATGCTTTATTTACTTTAAATTGTTCTTTGGTCAGTTGGGGTTTGTTTAAATAGCCCTTTGCTACCCCCGCACCCGTTAATATAATTTCTCCAACGACGCCCTGTGGGCTGAGTCTGCCATCGTAATTTACAATTATTGCCTGCTTACATGTCAAAGATTGACCGATTGTGGGCTCCGACTCTAGGGGATGAGTAAACCGCCGCTGTGTTGAATAAGTAGTATCTTCCGAAGGTCCATATAGATTACAAACACTAATATCATTAATAGAAAACTCAAATATTCTGTTTACAAGTGCTTTTTTCAGCGGTTCACCCGCAAGGTTAATGACTTCAAGCGACTTTGGTAAATATCGAGCATCAAGTAGAGCGGTAATGCCACTTGGCACTGTGTTTATTAGGGTAATATCATCAATCGTTGAGTCAATGAGTGAGAGTATTGAATCGACAATTACACATGTAGTACCGCTAGATAAAGGCACGAAAATCTCAAAAACAGATAAGTCAAAATTAAGAGAAGTACTGGCAAGTACCGTTGTCAATTCGCGTGTAGAATAATATTGTCGGGCCCAAAATAATAGACTGGACAAGTTATCTTGGCTAATAAGAACACCTTTTGGTTTACCCGTAGTACCACTAGTGTAAATAACGTATGCATTACTATTATTCGCCGAGTAACGCACATTTGATTGAGGTGAACTCTGTTCAAATACACGTATGCAATTATCGTCAAAAGTAAACCATCGGTGATTGTCTATTTCTAGATCACCATTGATTACATCAGCGATGATGATATCTACATTTGCATCACTGACCATATAATTTAATCGTTCAAGTGGGTAGTTTTTGTCTAATGGGACATAGCACCCTCCTAGTTTGAAAATAGCAACCAAGGCTGCAGTCAGGTTGACTGTTCTATCCATATAAACGCCAATCATCGCACCTTGACCAACCCCTTCATTTTGCAGTGACAGGACTAGATAATTAGATAATTCATCAAGCTGTTGATATGTTAGGCTTTTGTGTTTACTTCGTACTGCAATGTTTTCAGGGAAATTTAGAGCCGACTGTTGGAAAAGTTGGATAAATGATACGGGTTTACTTGAATCGTTTATCCTACCCGTTATTTGCGCTAATTTAGCCCTTTCTAATCCCGTTAATACGGTAACTTCATTTAAGTTTCCATCGCCTTCTTTAAGTTCAAACAGTGAATTAATCGCACAATTTAAGCCATTTAAAAAACGCTCTATCAACGGCTTAGAAAACAACTCATTGTTATATAACCATTGAAAGTTAATTCGATTATCTTGAATATTAACCTGTATATCGAGATCATAATCACTACTATGATTGTCACTAGTGATACTCGTAAGGCTACACCCTGGTAATTCAATTTCATGTTCACCCTTAGTCTGAACACTTAATAAAACTTGAAATAAAGGCGCGAAATGCGTGGTTCTTTCTACACCCAACTTTTCTATAATGACATCCAATGACACATGTTGGTGTTGCTGCGCTTCAATATGAACCTGTTTAACCTGTTCAAAAAAAGCACTAACCTTTTGTTCAGATAGATCCAAACGCAGCGCAATGGTATTAGCAAAAAAACCAATAAGGTTTGATAAGGCGTTATCACTTCTGTTCGCTGTAGGGATCCCAATAACTATGTCAGGCGAATTCTGATATACAGATAAAACCAAGGAAATTAAGCCATGGATTACCATAAAATCAGTTAATCCAAAGTGCTGCTTTAACAATGTGTAACGCTCTAAATTTTCACCTTTAATTTGAACATTACACACCGCTCTATTTTTAGTTGGTTGGTCCTTTCGTGTGTATTCAAGCGGAAGGTTGTGTGATATAGGCGCACCTTCAAGTTGCATTAACCAATAATTGAGTGATTCCTGATAAGCAGTTTTATCAGCGATAGCATGCTCCCATGCGGCATAATCATAAAACTGTATAGGTAAAACACGGTCTAAGGAATCTTCCCCATCACTTTGGTAGAAATGCTTAAACTCAACTAAAAAGTTATTTAATGACACCCCATCAAAAACGATATGGTGAGTCTTAAATATCAGGTATTTATGGCCATCTTCATTACTGGATAGAAAATAGCATTGAAACAACAAATCCTTAGATAAATCGAAGGGTTGCTGGCTCACTTGTTTAATTGTTGATTCAACGTTAGCATTATCAGCCAATACACTGTGTTCAATTTTAAAAGACTCAAGTGGCCGAATTGCAACAAGAGGTTGACCATCAACATTTAAAAACTGAGATCGCAATACCGTATGTCTTTTTAGGATATTGGTTAATGCCACCTGTGCTAAATCAATATCAAACGAGCCATTTATAACCTTTAGCGCTGCTGTCATATTGTATTGATGACTGTCACCAACTAATTGGTCGATAAACCATATCCTAGCTTGACCCAACGACAAAGGTATCTCACCATTTATAAAATCTTGTCGTTTGATTGACTGAAGCTGTGTCGACGTCGTTTTTTCTTTGTCAAAATCACTTAAAAATCTAATTAAAGCGGGTTTATTTGCAAGAATTGTCTTCTTAAGTTCACTCGGAAACGCCTTAACTTTAAGCTTAAATTTTAACTGTTCATCTTCAACATAAAGAAAAACACCTTGTTTTAAAGCACTATTTATTAACTCTTTCACTTTTACAACGTTCCTTCGCTAAGCACTTCTTCATCGTTGTCGAATTCTTCCATTTGAACTTTTAACGCTCGACTATCTACTAATTCAGCTAAGTGACCTAGGCTTAGGTTTTCAAAGATATCTTTAACCTCTAACTCAACATCAAACAGCTTAGCAATTTCAAGTTTCATTTTAATAACAAGTAATGAATGTCCACCTATGTCGAAGAAGTCTGTATTTAACTTAATTTCCTGATCTGAACTTTCCAACAATTCTTTCCAAAGCTTTAATAAACTCAATTGAGTACCAGTACTGGCTTCTTCACCTTGATTCTCACTCGCGATTTCAGAAGGCTCTGGCAACGAGGTTCTATCTATTTTTCCGTTATTCGTTAAAGGCATTTTAGGTAACACAATAACTTTCGCTGGTACCATATAAGAAGGTAGCTCTTTACTTAAATCGGCAAGAATGCTTTTTGTTAAAGCTTCACTTTCTAGTTTCAAAATATCATTATTGCGGAATAATGTTTGATAAAAAGAGTTACCACAATAATTAGTTGGCTGTTGTTGGAGTTCGATTTTTGAACTGTAAACTTCATCACCATTATTAATAATGGAAAACTCAACCGTATAATCAGTTTTAAATGTTCCTTCAATCGGATTTTTAATGATTCTCCCTTCAATTACATCTCCCTCATTCAAAAACAAAGAGTCATCATCTAATGGGATATATACGGGTAATAACCCTTTATCGTGTATCAAATTATCGATAAAATGATTTTCGTCTGCGTATAGCTTCAATGAAACTAAAAAACCTGTGATAAAACCTCGCTTTATCGTACTTAATTTAAACTGACGCTCTGGCTCAACTGATAAATCTTGAGTAAAATCTAAATCATCAAAAATTGCTTGCTCTGTGATGACTCTCGATGTGTCGACGTGCTTTAAACACATTCGGGGATCAAATCTTTGACCAGCCGCATCAAATATTTTTTCGACATAGAATGCTGATGTTTCAGAAAAGCCAAATTTAGAGTTAGATAAATCAATACCAGAAATATAATTTACCGACCGTTGAGGTATCATTTTACTGCTATCTTTTAGGTGTTTTTTAACAGGTTTAAGGATTTGCTCTACACCTTGAGCAGAAGCAATTGAACCGATTATTGAGGAAATACAGTAATCAACTTTTTCTGGTAATTCGTGCTGTGACGCATCACCTAATATTAATGTTATTTTGTCTTTGTATTCGTAAGTTGAAAGTTCTGTTAGCGCTTGCTGGTACGCAGTTTGATCAATTTCTATCGCATAAACATGCTTGGCACCGGCCTCAACGGCTAACTTAGTTAAGACTAAGCTTGAACCTGGTCCCACCTCTAGCACTGTCTTATTATCTAGATGTGCGTTAAACGCATTTTGGTAAGCTTCCACTCTATCAATATTTTCCACCATTGAACGATACATTACATCGTCCAAAACATTGTATTCAGACACGGAAGGCCACAACTCTTGAAATTTATGTTCAGAGTCAGGGGTTACATAAGCAGTTAGGAACTGTTTGTTTTCAAATTTGTAAAAGTTCACTGCTGCATTTTCAATACAAGAAAGGTTACTGAGCGCGGTTTCTATATCACCTAATTCAACTCGATAACCATTAATCTTTATTTGATCGTCAGTTCTACCAATAAATTCTAAACTTCCATCAGGTAATAATCTAACTAAGTCCCCCGTTCTATATACTCTCTTATTACCGCACTCTTTGAGTGTTAAAAACCGTTCATCTGTTAGTGCTGATGCATTTACATAACCTTTAGCTAAACCATTTCCCCCAATAAACAACTCCCCAACCGCACCTTGAATAACGGATTCAAAGTTATTATCAAGCACAAATAGTTCTGTTCCTTTTGTGGGTTTGCCAATAATTGTAGGAGAGAGTCCTTCTTGATATTCCGCATATGTTGCAATAACCGTTGCTTCTGTTGGCCCATATGTATAAAAAAACTTTCTTCCCTCAGACCATTTTCTTGCGGCGTGTTTTGGACATTTCTCGGCGCCAGAAGTAACAAGCCGTAAGTGAGGGAGGTTTACTGGCTCTATTGCCGCTAAAACTGAAGCGGGGAAACATACATGGGTAATTTGGTTTTGTGAAAGTTGAGCCGTCACATCAGCATTGGGGTCACTTAAATAACAAGTGGCCCCGCTGTTTAAACACGCAAACAAGTGAGCAAAACCGGGATCAAAGCTAAAAGAGATCAAGTGAAGTAACCTATCGTTAATACTAAGTTGATAATCTTTAATTTCGGTTAGGTTTTGGTCGATTATACTTTTGTGTTCAACCATTACACCTTTAGGTTTACCTGTAGAGCCAGAGGTAAATATTATATAAGCTAGCGCATTTGAATTTGAAACACCTATATTAGGGTTATTCGCTGATAACGCCTCAATAGTTTGCTCAACCACGCTGTAATCAATCAAAAAAACCTTTTTTTCTTCAAATAAGTGAGTGAAAGTATTTCCTTCACTAGTTATTAAAAACGAGGCTTGGGCAGAATCCAACATATGTTGAGCACGGTCAATAGGAAGTTTGTTGTCTAATGGCAAAATAACTGCACCAGCTTTTAGTACAGCCAGCATTGCAGCAACAGACCCTATGCCTTTGTCTAAGCTAATTGCAATAACATCGCAAGCGACTACACCTTGTTTAATCAAGAAGTGAGAAAGCCTGTTGGATTTTTCGTTTAATAAACGATAGTTGATTTCTTCAAAATTATGCTTTAATGCGATTTTCTCTGGGTATTCCTCAACGATTTGCTCAAAGCTGTGATGTAACATCGCATCTGAAGGAATAACATTATAATCTTGATTTACTATTTCACTTTTTGGATAAGCAATATCACTTATACTGTCTTGTTTAGCAGCATTATTAAAATTATTGATAATCTCGTTAAATTGCTCCGAAATTAGTGCAATATTTTCTTCAGAAAAAAGTGCACTGTCGTAAGTCCAACGAACCTTAATGCCTTCTTGTGTCAAGCTAAGCGCAACATCTAGCTCAACGGATAGAGAATCCTGCACCAGATCTATATTTTCTAATGACAAGCCATTTATTTGAATTTTTTCTTCAGGTGTAATTTGGGATTTAAAAACAACCTGAATCCAAGGGAAATGTCCGTCTTGAGTATGAGCATTCAAATCATTGACAATATCGGTAAAAGGTACATTTTGATGCTGTAAAGCATTAATATTTGTTTGTTGAACTTGCTCAAAATAGTTCGCTACGGTTCCGCTTACTGTATTTGTTTTTAATACCAATGTATTAACAAAGTTTCCAATCATATTATCGGTAGCAAGTGTCGTTCTTCCCGATGCCGGTGTTCCTATAGTGACGGTATCTTGTTGACTATGTTTAGATAAAAGAAATGAGAATATTCCTTGTAAATACATAAAATGGGTTAAACCGTACCGGTTGGCTGAACGCTCAATTTCTGCAAGATAGCTTTTATTAATCAGGGATGCGTATTTGCCAGTTTTGTGTATCGCATTAACAACGCTATCATGTTGAAAAGTGCTTGTTTTAGATACTGTCTCTAGTTCACTTCGCCAATAGGATAAATCTGATTGGTAATTATCTTGTTCAAGTAACCAATGTACGTAATCTAGGTAATGAACATCTACATCAGCTAATGTGGATGTGCTTCCATTTTGGATCGTTTGATAAATCGACATGAATTCTTTGGCTAATAATCCTAACCCTTCACCGTCCATAGCAATATGGTGTATTGCAAAAACGAGCACCTGCTCTTGTGAATTCAACTTAAATACTAAAACTTTCATACTGCATTCTCGTGCAATATCGATAGTAAGTGCCGCTAATGTGGTGCTGATCAATTCAATTTGATTAGTACTGTCTTGATCAACATCAATCACATCAACTGACGATGGCATTTGGTGAACAGGTTGTTGTTTGAAATCGTCTTCTGCTACAAGATATGTCGTTCTAAGAATTTCATGTCTAGCAATTAACGTGTCTAATGTTTTGGACAATACTTCTAAGTCTATTGCTCCCTTAACATTAAAAGCACTTTTTATAATATTCTCAGCGTTATTTCCCTGAGCAAATTCTGTCGTCAGGATATTTCGTTGCGAATAACTAATTGGGTAGTAGCTTTTCGTTCGACTTACCGCTTTAAGGGCATCTTCTTCTTTCGTCTGTACCGCATTATTGCTCATATAATGCTTAAGTGACTCTGCATTTTGCTTGATTGTTGCTATCACTTCTTTCGTCATAACACTTTTATCAGCCTTAACTTTTAAGGTATTATTTACAAAATTTAGGTGTACACCAAGTTCAAGAAGTTCGTTTAAAATAATTTTTGCATCTTTCATAACTAAAAGTCCATTTCTACTGCGTTAGTATTACTTTCTAAGATTTGTTCTAATTTATTGAGTTTATTTTGCATTTCTATTTGCGAAGCGATATTAGCGAGGGTCTTTAACTTAAATATCTGTTTAAGCGTAATGCTTGTGAAAAATTCTCTGTTGATCGACTTAAGTAACTTCATCACGAGCAATGAATTACCACCTACTTCAAAAAAGTTACTTTCTTTAAATAAACTTTTTACCGGTAGCTTTAAGATCGCCGCCCAAATATTTGCGAGGAGCATTTCAGCTTCGCTCGATAGTAAGGTTTGAGGTTTATCTTCGAGCTCTATCTCTCTAGCTTCGATACTATTTCGGTCAACCTTACCATTATATAATCGTGGGAACGCTTGCAGTAAAATGAAAAACTGAGGGGCCATAAAATCAGGCAACAACATGGAAAGCTCATTGGCGATATCAAAGTCCCCCATGTTACTTACATCACTGCGCGATAGAGTGTAATACGCAACAAGTTGCTCGACATTATGCACGGTCTTTAGAAACACGACAGCTTCATCAATAAATGATAGAGATTGAAGGTTTTCTTCAATATCAAGTAGATCTATACGCTTACCTAATAATTTAACTTGGCTATCCCTTCTCCCAACAAAAACAAGCTGTTGATTATCATCTTGATAAACGATATCCCCCGTTTTAAACAACGTACGGTGATATTTGTCATCACTACTGTAAGGGTTTTTAGTAAAGCGCTCTTCTGTCAGCTCTGGTAATCCTAAATAGCCTTTTGCTACACCTAGACCACTTACATAGAGCTCACCTTTAAAACCTTGCGGTGTATACGTCATATCCTTATTCAACACATAACATGACATGCCGTCTATTGGCTTTCCAATACGAGATAGTCTGCCAGGATGACACTCATAAAACGTAACATCAGCAGACACTTCCGAGGAGCCATATAGGTTTAATAGCAGTACATCACTATTAAACAAATGAAACGCTTCTAAAGTAGTATTTGATAATGGCTCTCCGCTCACCGTAATAATGTTGAGCTGGTTCAATGCTTGCTTAAACAATTCTCGCTCTTCAAACAGTGCCTTAAGCAAAGACGGAACGACAATAAGACGGCTTACCTGTTGCTCTATTAAAGTAGAAAGAAACGCACTTTGATCCAAAACAGTTTCATTATCTACGACAACTGTTTCTTTACCTGCTAGCAATGCACCAAACATTTCCCATACCGCATCAACAAACCCGAGTGCCGTTTTAAAACAAGCTTTTTCAGAAACCTCAAACGGGTAATTTTCCCACATCCAGTAACAGCGATTCAATGCACCTATATGTGTTCCCACCACCCCCTTTGGTACTCCCGTGCTGCCTGACGTGTAGTAAACGTATAAAGGGTCATTTGGGTAATTAGTTATCGCCAAGTTATCTTTAGAAAAGTCATTAATAGTTGCTAAAAAGCCAGCATCGTCAAGACAAATAATGTGAAGTTCAGCGATATCTTGAACAATATCTAAAGAGGAGCTGTCTGTGAGTAAAAACGACATAGCTGCATTTTTTACAATATGATTAAGTCTAGCTAGCGGATAACTTGACTCCATCGGAACATAACATGCACCCGTTTTTAAAATGGCTAAAATGGACACAACAGTGCTAATACTGCGTGACATACATACACCAACTCGGTCACCTTTTTTAGTGCCGACACTGCTCAAATAATGTGCTAACTTATTTACTTTACCGTTAAGACTTGAAAATGTAATTGATTTATCGTTATGACGTAATGCAATCTCATGAGGAATCTTTTGGACTTGCTCTTCAAACAAACCAATAATAGTTCGCTTCTCTAATAGCTCTATGTCCTCTTCCCTTTTAGTTACAGAGGTAGCGTGCCGATGCTTCTGGTTTACAATTTGAAGAGAAGCAAGTTTTAAGTGGAATAATGAATTTAAGTCTGTCTCTACAATGGTTGCAACCAAATGTGTTAAACATGACTGTAATTGTTTTATCAACCCCTCATTAAATACGTGATTATTGAATATCCATTGGCTACTAATACATTGGCCATTAAAGTCAAACGAAAGGTCAATATCATATTTTGAAGATACACTTTCAAAAGGTAATGCTGTAAATTTAGCGTCTCCAAGTGAAAATTCATCTTTGTTTAATGCATCTATAGAGTGTGTAGTTGTATTGAGAAGAATTTGGAAAAGCGGTGTACTATTTTCTGATACGTTGACACCAGATAGCTTAACAAGTTGATCAAATGAAATATCTTTATTGTCATGCGCCGCCAGGTGAACTTGCTTTATATGCTCAAAATACTCTCCGAACGTTTCAAAACTAACTTTAGTTTTTAGCACTTGTGTAGACAGAAATAAACCAACCACATCCTCCAAATGCTTATGATTACGATTATTGCTTGGAATACCTATGGATACATGTGACATACCATTTATTTTACCAATAATCATTGATAACAATCCGTGCATCAATATAAAAGGTGTTACAGAAAATTTTTGCGCAATATTATGCAGCGCTGTACTGTCTTTTGGACTAAAGACTATTTTACTTTTTCTGTAGTCATTGCTTATGCCATTGAATTCAGATTTATCACACAGTTCATGATGATTAGGACAATCTCTTAGTTGCTCGCGCCAATACTCAATTTGACTGTCAATGTAAGTATTTTTCTGCTTAGTTACATCTTTTGTCCAGTAAGCATAATCGGTGTAATCAAGAATAATCTCTTCTGTAGATAACGATTGACCATTAAAAGCTTTTATAAGGGCACCTAAAGCAATATCAATAGATCGACCGTCAGCAACAATGTGGTGAAAACAAACCAAAAACTGCCCTTCATTTTCAGGCAATTGTACCCAAGCGGTCCTAAACGGTAAGTCATTTACTAAGTCGAACTTTCGGCATTTGAATTCATTAACGACTGATTCCAATTGAACAGATAGCTTTTCTTCATCAATTATTGATAAATCAATAATTTCTGTTTTAACCACAGGCTCAGCAACAATTTTTTGATACACGCCATCATCATTATCTTCAAATCGGGTTCTAAGAACGGAGTGCTGCAAACATACCTTTTTAAGTGCATCATCTAAAGTGGACAGGTTTATACTGCCAACTACATTGAATCTAGCCGGCATATGGTAACGGTAATCAGCTTCATTTAAGTGATAGACGAACCATACCAGTTCCTGTGCTTCAGACAGTGGATATAGCGCCGTGGTGGGGGCTTTTTGTACACTTGTTTTTTCAAACTTCTGCTTGTCCAACAACCATATTTTAAGCCTATCTCTATTCACTAAAATCTCTGACTTTAAGCCATCTCCTAACGCTTTAGTTAGCGCTACTTTAACGTCCCCTTCATCGACGTTAACGTCAAATCGTACGCCAGCATTTATTAAGCGGTTGTAAAGATCCATCATCACAATAAAAACTCCTCAATTGGAGATTCATTGGTGGTTATTTCAAGGTGATTTTGATTTGTTATAAAGTTTGATAACGCTCTTATCGACTGTATGTTGAAAGCATCACGTAGAGTAAACTCAATATTAAATGACTTTTGGACCTCAATAACTAGCTTAATGGCATGTAAACTATGCCCGCCTAGTTCAAAAAATGACTTATTTACACAAATTAAACTCACATCTTTAGACAATATTTGGCCCATGATGACTCGTAATTGGCTTTCTGTTTGGTTACTAGGTGCATCAACCTCGCTTTCACTTTCAATGACAAACTCAGACAGAGCTAACCTATCTACTTTATTGTTCGTAGTTAAGGGGAGTTTTTCTAATACGACAATTTGCTCAGGTAGCATGTAATCAGGTAACCTTTCTGATAGCGCCTCAATAAGCTGCTTTTTAGTTTGTTCGGCTTGCTCATTCATTACAACAAATGCAATAAGTCTTTTATCATTGCCCGAAACATCTTCTGCAATAACAGCTGCTTGCTGTACTTCGAAAATTTCCGAAAGCTGCACCTCAATTTCACCTAACTCTATTCGATAACCTCTAATTTTCACTTGATGATCTATTCTGCCTATATATTCGAGCTCACCAGCAGAGTTGAACCTTGTTAAATCACCAGTTCTATACAGCCGCTTCTTTAGTCTTGAGCCGTCAGGTTGAATAAATTCATGATTAATAAACCGTTCATTTGTTAACTCTTCTTGATTTATGTAACCTCTTGCTAGTGCGATGCCACCTACGTATAACTCACCAACTTCGCCAATTGGTAATAGCTGACCGGTATGGCTAAAGACAAATAATTCTGTATTATGTATCGGTTTTCCGATAGGTACGTTTTTACTTTGTGGGTCATAATTTTCACAATCCCAATAGCTGACTTCTGCCGCCTCGGTTGGGCCATACCAATTATGTAGTTGAATATTTGGGCATTGCTGATAAAAACGTTCTACGTCAACTGGTAATAATTGCTCACCACTACAGAACACTTGCTTAAGCGTCGAACAACTTCCTAGGCTCCCAAAAGACAACATACTATTTAACATAGATGGTACGAAGTGCATTTTAGTTATACGCTTCTCTTTTACCAGATCACATAAGTAATCAGGGTCTTTGTGCCCTTCTGGTTTTGCTAAAACAAGCGTAGCACCTGTTACCAATGGCAATATGAACTCAAAAACTGAAACATCAAAAGTAATTGGCGTTTTTTGCAAAACCTTATCTTCACATTGACAACCATATTCCTGGTGAATCCAGTTAATACGATTATGTAAAGCTATGTGATCAATCATAACCCCCTTAGGGCGCCCAGTTGAACCTGACGTGTACAACACACATACCAAATTATTTTCATTCACTGGGATTTTAGGGCTGTCTTTTGACTGTTGGCCAATAGAAGAAGCCGTATTTTCGTCGTTTAAATAGTGTTGGAAACCTTCATAATTATGAAAATTATTAACAAGACGATTAACTGAAATAATTTGCTTTACACCACTATTTTCTAAGGTATACGTTAGTCTATCCTCTGGTGAATCAGGGTCTATAGGCATATAGGCAGCACCTGTTTTCATCACTGCCAATATCGAAATAACGAGTTCTATTGATCTAGGTAAACAAATGCCAATGGGTTCATCTACAACCACACTAGTATGAGACAATAAGAAATGAGCTAATTGATTGGCTCGCTCATCAAGCTCTTTATACGTAAGCTGTTTATTTTGAAAGTCTACAGCAACCTGTGTTTCGTATTTCGAAACGATCTTTTCAAATTGATGATGAATACAACCAGCACTTTCAAGAGAAACCACACTACCTCGAGTTATAGATAGCGTTTTTTCAAATGCCGCAGATGATAATAGAGGAATATCAACAACTTTAGCATTCAGTGGTTGTTCTACCATATGTTGGATAAATGAACTTAAAACACTTATCAACCTCTCTAGCTTTTCTTTTACACTTTTTGTCAAACAACCGCTAAACCTAAATGTAATTTGTTCTAAAAGTGAAACATTAATAGTTAGCCCATAACTCGTATTATCAGTAATTTGAACACTACTGACATTCAAGCCACGTGATTCAAGCGTATTAAGAATGTCTTTATCTAAAGGATAATTCTCAATAACGACTAGAACGTCAAAAAGTTTCTTTCTTAGTGATTGAGGTATTAAATCTAAAATGTCTATATAAGGGAGATTACTGTAGTTCAAACTTTTCTGTTGTTGAAGTTGTTGGCTCTTTATCCACGCACTACAAGTGACTTGTTGGTCTATGTTTACCTTTGTTGGGATGGTATTGATAAATAAACCGACAATCTTTTCTACTCCTTCTACCTCAGGTGGTCTACCTGAAACTGTGGTGCCAAATATTATTTCTTTTTGGTTGGTAAACTGCCCTAATACATAACCAATAACACACTGCATAAATATACTCGGCGTTACTTTAAGTTTACGGCAATAATCAAAAACTTTTGATGATACATCCGTAGATAAAATAAGCTCCTTTGCTACTTGTGCTGGCTCAGTTAAATCATCATTGGTAAATAACGTTCCAACACTTACATCTTTGAGATAATCATGCCAATAGGCTTTTTCCTCTGACGTAGTTTGTTTCGATGACCATTCTAAATAGTTTTCAAAAGGTACGACTTCGCTTCCATCATCATCGATTTCTTGGTAGTTTTTAGATAAATCGTCAAATATTAACCCTAAACACCAACCATCCATAATGGCATGATGGTGACTCCACAGAACCTGATAATTAGAATCGTCTAAGCGCCAAATAGTAAGCCTCATCATTGGCGCTAAATGCGCGGGAAATGGTGCACTATTATCCTCATCGATAGCGGATCTAATCAGATCATTTTGTTTATCTTTTGTTTCGTTAGAGATATCAAATACAACAGGTTTCCAGTCACAGCTTTCAGCGACCACCTGAAAAGTATTGCCAGCATGCGTTCGGCAAAACCCCGTCCTAAGTACCTGATGCTTATCTATTAGTTTTTTCCATGAATCGATAAACCTCGCTAAATCACCTAACTGACTTAATCGAAATGCTAGCTGGCTACAATACACACCTGATTTAATTTCACTCTCCAATAGTAAACCGACCTGCATTTTACTTGCAGGAAAGATAGACTCAATAGATGTTCCTTTGTGCTTATTTTGATTTACAATATAAGCTAACTCTCCAGCTTCAAACTTACAAAGGGGGAAGTCCATTTTCGAAATAGAAGCGGCTTGATTTGCTTCTATTAATTGAACAACTAAATTAAAACCTTTCTCTATACAAAGCACCAACTGGTCCAATTGCTGCTTATTAAACTGAGTACCGTCTACAGATAAACTGATATTAAGTTGCTCTGCTTGAACGAAACAATTGAGACTAATTGCATGCGTCAAACGCCTTTTAGAGCTAATGTTATAGGGTAGATTTGAGTCAATTAAGCTTAATAGCTGAGTGTTTAAGTTGCTATCTAATTGGCCGAGGTAATTAAAACTAATATCTGCATTATTATCCTCTAGCAAAGCTCCATTTTTTTGCTTACCTTTGAACTTTTTAATTGCTCCGTAAGCTATACCATCATTTGGCACTGACCTAAGGCTTTCCTTAACTCTATCGAACAACTCAACCCCAACTGAATCTCCTGCCTCTATGATCACTGGATAGACATTACTAAACCAACCTAAAGTATCGATGGTGTCTATGTGTTCATTAAAAAACTGTCGGCCATGGCTTTCAATATTCACCTTAAATACCGTGCCATCAGTCCAACAATGTAGCCCTATTGCCAACGCTGACAATAGAAGCTCATCTGGCGTCGCTTTAAAACGCTTTTTACCCGATGACAAAATGCTTTGAGTTAACACTTTGTCAAAGATCAATGTATTTTCTAATGCATCTTCGTAACAACCTAATTGCTTCTGTTGACTTAATTGATGAGACGACATTGTAGCTATTCCTTGCCAATACAAAGCATCTTGCTCAAATTTACCTTCATCATTGTATCGTTTAAGAAGTTGAACTACATCAGCGTATGTATTTTTTGAATATCCAATATCTAAGACCTGTTGATTACTAAACTGACAGAGCATTAGATCTAAATCATCCACGAGCATTCGCCAAGAAACACCATCAATAATAAAGTGATGAACGATAACGACTAATAGCGGCGTTGTAAGTTTATTTTCAATATATAAAAACTTAATTAATTGCGTGTCAGAGAAACTAAAACTGGACTGAACGGCTTTGATATAATCATTTATATCGGAGTAATTAGCGCATTGCGAACTGTATCGATTAATACTCGTTGCTAAATTAAGCACACTGGGATCATTGATGTGAGTGTTAATATTTTCTACGTTGACTTTAATACCACTGCGCAACATTTCATGTTTAGTACACAATGTCATTAATATCTGTTCTAGCTGACGATGGCTTAATTCAAAAGGTAAACTAAAACTTGCACTTTGATTAAAATGATGAAGATCCGTTGAGTCTTTCACAAACAAACTTGAAATAGGAAGTAGATCAAAAGATTCTTTATTGGCCGAGGAAGCAATCGAACTTTCACTGCTAACCAGAAGGTTTTCGGCGATAGCTTTGATCGTTGGGTTTTCGAAAATATCGTTAACAGAAATTTTAAAACCCGCTTTATTCAACGCTGAAACCATTTGTATGGATAAGATTGAATCGCCACCTAATTCAAAGAAATTATCTTCTATAGAGACGTCTTTTGGTGGCATTTTTAGTAGTTTAGACCAGATTTCATTAACAAGTAATTGATGCTCTGTTGTTGCTTGCGTATTGATGCTAGCACTGTGCTTACTTGCCGGTTTAGGCAACTGCTCTTTGTCAATTTTTCCGTTGCTAGTTAGTGGCCAAGCCCGAACACAGATAATGTTCGTTGGTACCATATATTTTGGTAGTGTTTTAATGCAGGAACGATTTATTGACGCTAAAATTTGTTCTTCATCTGGGTTTTCATTTTCCAACTCTACATAGACACACAATGACTCAAAACCGCGTTGATCTGCATAAATGATAGCTAGATTTCGAGCGACGCCAAACACTGCTTGAATAACATGTTCGATTTCGCTTAATTCAAGTCGGTAACCGTTTAGTTTTACTTGAGTATCTAATCGACCAACAAATTCAAGCTCACCCTGTTCGTGTTGAATAACCAAATCGCCTGTACAGTACAGTTTATTTGATGATTCAGCTGAAAATGGATTATCTATGAAGCTAATTGAGGTTTTGGTTTCATCGTTTAGATAGCCTCTAGAAACACCAGCTCCACCAATGAGAAGTTCCCCTTCAAAACCATAAGGAACAATATTCATTTGTTCATCAACAACATATGCATATACATTATCAAGTAATGAACCCAAACTACTTGGCTTTGAGGTGGATGATAACTCCCCCCAAGAAGCAGCTACTGTTGCTTCCGTTGGGCCATACGTGTACATAAATCGCCTGCCAACAGACCATTTTACCGCAATATGTCTTGGACACTTCTCTGCACCTGCTGTCACTAATTTCAGATCTGGATAAGCTTTAAATTCTAATGCAGCGAGTACAGAAGCGGGGAACGAAGCATGTGAAATCTTTTGCTGTTCTAAAATAGTTGGTACATTTTCAATATATTTAGAAAATACTACCGTTGCCCCCGCTATTAATGATGCAAACATGTGCGCTACTGATGGGTCAAAACTAAATGAAATGCAATGTAATACACGAGAATCATACGTTAATTGAAAATCTTCTATTTCGCACAAATTTTGATTAACAATGTTTTTATGCTCTACCATTACCCCCTTGGGTGTGCCTGTTGAACCTGATGTGAAGATAATGTAAGCCAAATGATCGTCTGTAATACATAGTTCAGGGTTTATTGACGAGTAAGTCCTTGTAAGTGGTTCTCTATAGGCGACATCCATCGGTACAACTAGTTGGCTTCGAAGCGGTAAAGATGAGATAAGCTGATGATGGGTTAATACAATAGAACAATTAATTTCATCTAAAATAAAAGTTATTCTGTCTTCTGGAAGTTCGGGATCAATAGGAACAAATGCAGCGCCAGCCTTCAAAACAGCCAATTCAGCAACAGCAATGTCCAAAGAACGATGCAAACAGATTGCTATTTTTTCTTCCGTTGAATGGATATTCACCTTCAAATAATTAGCCAATCGGTTTGCTGCACTATTTAGCTCTGCATACGTTAAACTTTCGTTTTCAAAAACTAATGCTATTTTGTCTGGTGATTTTTCTACTTGCTCCTCTACTAATTGATGCAAACATTGGTCAACAGTAGGATTACTAAGCCTATTTATCTGTGTAAGTTTTTCGTAAGTTTCGTTAGTGTGTACATGCCACAAGTTTAAAGAAATTGACTCTACGCTACTTTTGTTATGTGATAGAGAGACTAAGTTATCAGCTAAGTTTTTGACTTGATTTGCTATATTATCAATGTAGTTTTTTTCAAAATCACCTTCATTAAAGCTCCATTCAAATTCAAAACAGCCGTCTTTTAAATTCATCGCAATGTTTAATTCAAAACGAGCTTGTTTAACAATGTCCATACGCTTTAAAACACTGTGCTTTAGCTTAATATCGGTATTAATTTCTCCATCGTTAACACCAAACTTTGTATTGTTCACTAGCATAATTTGAAAGAGTGGCGTGCTTTCATGCTTTTCTTGTCCAGAGGCTTCTACTATTAACTCAAACGGCGCTTCTTGATGTGCTTGAACTTTCTGATGAACGGACTTAACGTGATGAAAGAATTCACCAATAGTTGATTGTATTGGTTTTAGCCTGAAAGCGACCGTATTTGCGAACAAACCGATTAAACGTTCAATGTCACTAGTGTGCCTATTTGCTACAGATGTTCCCATGACAACATCAAAGGTATTAGAAGCTCGACTTATCGCTAAGCTAACTAAGGAATGCATAAACATAAATGGCGTAAGCTCAAAGTTCGATGCTAATTGGAGCAAATATGAGGTGTTCACTTTATCTACAACAATTGTTGAGTCCAATATTCTGGACTGTGATGACTGGTTACACGTTTTTTTACGTAGAGAATGTGTAAGAGGAGCTTTTTCTAAGTGAGTTTTCCAAAACGTTGACAAGTGATTGTATCGCTGAAACTGAACGCTATCTTTTTGCCATGCGGCATAATCTAAGTAACGAATTGAATTGTCAATTAGGCTAAGCTCACTATTGTCATACAATCGCTGAAACTCATCTACAAAAATTTCCAAGGACCAACCATCTGCGGCTAGATGATTTATATTAATCAATAAATATTCTTGTGTTCCTGCATTCTCAATACTGTTGATTGTTAAAAGTTGCGCTGTGACTGACAGGTCCTTTTTAAGATCAAACACATTTTGTGCATATAGTGATGCGTGTTTTGACAATAAAGACATGACTGAAGATACTTTATCTATTTCAACTTCACAGCAATCAATTTCAAAATTAAAATGAGGCAAAATAAATTGTTTAGGTTGGTCACCAAGTTCAATATAAACCGTTCTTAAGGTTGAGTGCCTCTCAATAAGTTTAGTTATTGCTTGCTCTGCTTTACCCTTATCAAAGTCACCTATCACATTGAACAGAGCAAACATATTGTATTTAGTCAAACCTTCTGAAAACTTGTTAAGGAACCAAAGACCTTGTTGGGAGTAAGACAAAGGACCATTAGTATCGTTGCCGAGTTTTATTGGCGTTGCTAATTCTTTAAGGGATATTTCTTTTAAATATGCAATAACCTCTTCTTTATTAGCTTTAATTATTGCAATTGATGTTTCTGGAATTGAAGATTCTTCTGAACGCGCTTTTAACTGACCTTTTTCCAAAAATACAAAGACACCAGCTTGTTCTAAATCTTTTATTATTTTTTTTATATCACTCATTATAATTCAACTTCCGTAATACTACCTTTATCCATGTTTAACACTCGGTTACGAGTCACTTTATCTTCTATAGCCTTTGCTAAATGACTTAATACACGCAACTCAAATAAGTCCTTTGTTTCCAATGTAGCGTTAAACTCATTTAACAATAATGACTTAAGTCGAACCAACAACACTGAATTCCCACCGATCTCAAAGAAGCTCGTTTCACTCGACACTGATATCGAATCGTCATTGAGTAGCTGAAACCAGAGTTTCACGATGGTACTTTCTGTGTCTGTCAACGGTCTCATTTGTTGCTCTTTCATCGTAAGCGCAATTAGCTCTATTAATTTCTTTTTGTCCTTTTTTCCGTTCATAGTAAGTGGAATATCAACAACCAATTCGATCCTTTCGGGTATCATGTAATACGGTAGGTTTTGTGCTAACTTGGTTTTAAAGTCCTCGATAACACCTTGATTAACCGTTAATTCTTTTCTTGCTGTAAAAACTGCTATTAGTTGTTTTGTATAAGAACTCTTTTCGTAAACGAAAGCTGAGCAAGCCAAAATAGGTAGGCATTTCATCATTGCGTGCTCGATTTCTAACAACTCTATTCGATGACCACGCAGCTTTATTTGTTCGTCATCTCTCCCTAAGTAAACAATATTTGCGAATCCGCCCTCTGAAAGCTGCCATTGTGCTAGATCTCCTGTTCGATAAAAGCGTCTTTGTACTCCTTCTAGATCAGCTAACAGAACGAATTTTTCTGCGTTAAATTCTTCATTATTGATGTAGCCATCAGCCACACCTTCACCTGCGATTAATAGCTCCCCTGTACAACCAACACCAACAGGAATAGAAAGGCTATCTACTATCATGCAATAGGTGTTTTGAATTGGCTGGCCAATATTTACAGAGCTACCTTCCACAAGTTGTGCTGTTGACCAAATAGTCGTTTCTGTTGGACCATAAACATTAAACAGTTTGACCTTTTTATTTGCAGCGATCTCACGAGCAAGTTCGCTCGTCAAAGGCTCGCCCCCAGACAATGCAATCGTAGGGCTATCTATCTTCAGTCCTTCGTCTAGTAACATTCGCCAAAGGGAGGGGGTTGCTTGAATAAAGTTGACTTGTTCTTGTTCGATTAGCTGTAGAAGAGCTTCACTGTTTCTTGTTTGATTATTATTAGCTAACACAACACAAGCACCGACAGACAAAGGCAATAAACACTCAAGAAGATGAATATCAAAAGACACGGGTGTATGAGCTAAAACTCTATGATGATTCGAAATTCCAGTTAAATTTTGCATTGCGGAAATAAAGTTATCTAATTGAGCTGAGCCAACCGAGACTCCTTTAGGCGTTCCAGTAGTCCCTGAAGTAAAGATAACGTAGGCAGACGAAACTTGAGTTTGATTGCCTGCTACTTTTATGCTTTCAAACAGCGATAATATTTCTCTATGTCCTGTAAAACATATTTCAGGTTTAACGATATCTAATATTTGTTGCACTCGATGTAAGGACTGAGTTAACTCTATTGGCACATATGTAATATTAAGCGATAAACCTGCCAGTAATCGCGCAATAAAATGCTCATCTCTTTCGTCTGCAAATACGTATGAACCCACATTATTAGGGCTATCGATAAAGCGCTTTCTATAAGTTTCTGTAAGTTCAGAAAGGCTTTTATAGGTAACATGACGTTTTTGTGTAACAACAGCAACACTGTTCGGGTTTTTCTGAGAACTGTCGATAAATGATTGATAAAAATTGACAACATTTTTAACAATATTTCCACTTGCTGAATTTTTAACTATGGCTTTTTCTTGAGTACTTATAGTTTTAATATCACGCCAATCACTGTCGATGTCACATTCAGCGATTTCTTTAAGTATTTGTATGAAAGCCCCAGATAACACCTCGCCTTCTGCGTGACTTAAATACTCATCCCTAAAGTCAAAGTTAACTTTTATTGGTTGAGCATCCCCATAGTGACACATGCGAATGTGAAGAGGATCTTGTTCAAAACCAGAAGACATTCTAAGCGGGTTAATGTGTCCATCTAATATTGGAAAAGTTGCAAAATCCTGAAAGTTAAAGAACACATCTGCAATTTGCTCTCTACCTTTATCCATAAGGCCTAAATCTCTTGAAAGACTCGCCTTTGGATAACTTTGGTAACGATAGTTATTTCTAAGCTCTGTATTAACAATTTTAAATAATTCAAGCACTGACGTTTTTTCAGGAAACACAAAGGTACAAGGTAAATCACTGGTATAAGTAGCAAAAATTTTCTTTTGATTGTGTTTTCTTCTTCTGTGAACTGGTATACCTAAAGTGACAGATGCTAAGCTATTTCTTTTTGCAAATAACATCACCAAAGCAGTAATGCCTATTTGTTGAAAAGTTACTTTATGCTCATGTGTAATACTCTTTAACTGTTGTTCAATATTTTTTGGCATTTCTACGGTTAACCGATGACTTTTAACATCCGGTTTAGTCGCTCTTTTTTTGGGGAGTAATTGGCTAGGTAATTGTTTAAACTTTTGTGTCCAGAACTGCTTTTCTTTTTTGAATTGTTTTGAAGATAAATAATCAATCTCTTTCTCTATCTCATTTTGATATGAAAAGACGTCTGAGAACTCAACGGTCTCTCCATTTTGAATTGCACGATAGACTGGATCTAACGCCCTTACTAACAAAGCTAGACCAACCGCGTCACATACTAGATGGTGAAACCTAATGGAAAAAAGAAACTTCTTTTGCTCGACTTTGTAAAGTGTAAAGTCTATTAATCGATCACAGCCCAATTTATATGGTGTCTCAAAGCTCTTCTGCGCTTGATTAACGGCATACTCATAACTGTTACTTTCTGTTGTTACATCTAAGTAAGAAAAAGGTACTTGTTTAAAATAATTAAATACTTGGAAAAATTGATCGCCTTTACTGATGAAGTTAGCTGTTAGCATATCAAAGCGACTCACAAACGCCTGTATAGTGCTCTCAAATACGATTGGATCGACCGCTATATCAATTTCACACAATGCGCCTTCGTTGTAACAAGGGCTGTCAGCCATTCTGAGTTGATCGAAATAGATACTTTCTTGAGTCGGTGTTAACGGGCAAGCTAATACGCCTGGTTCAATATTGAAATACATCATTAGTCCTTTAATTTTCAATTTATTTATCTATAAGCGAGCCGTTTAACAGTAAACCTCTAATTAGGTTTACTGCCAAACAGATAATTATCCTATCTTGGAGAGTAACCTAATTATTGAATTCGAATTTATGGCGGCCTTCCATTAAGGTGAAGGCTATGTCAGATTGTCCAAAGTTTGATATGAATTTTCTAGACTCTAATATTTGTTTAGAATCATCTTCGTATTCTAGGCCCATTAAGTACTTGTAACACTTCTCTAAACCTAAAGCGTAAATCGCAACTTGCCTAGGTTTAAACACATCCACAATATTACTCGCTTGAATACTGTCTGAACCATTTAATCGGCGGGATTCCTTAATTTTTCTTGATACAGGTGCCGTGTGTAGTGCGCCATAACTCCAAGTATATGGCGCACCAACGCATTCCATACCTATACACAATAGATCTATAGTACCAACAGCAGATTTTATTCGTTCAAACATTTTAGGCTCTGGGTTTGCACAGTCAGCGCCAAAGAATATCTTTTCTTCTTGGACGTCCAATAACCAAGCCGTTTTTGATCTAATGTTCAAGTCGCCATGTTCACCAATAAAAGGAATAGCTGTGATATTTACATTGTTTATTTTTAATGAATCCAAGTCATCGACTTCAATCACTGAAAAACCTAATACTACAAGAATATGTTTAATAGAAGGATCCATAAGGGTCCCTCCATTATTTCTAGGCACAATAACCTGATTAGTCTTGTACCTAAGTTGCAACAAAGACTCTATATTAAAATGGTCCGCGTGGTTATGAGTAATTAAAATTGCATCAATCGTTGATGGTAAATCTTTATAGCTAAGACATTCTGAATCTGCACTGTCGGTATCATTTGAAATGAGGGGGTCAACCAATAAAGACGTTTCTTTCGTTTCAACTAAGAAACCAGCGTGCCCTGTATATTGCACTCTAACACCAGTAGTTGGAACATAATGACTTCGTTTGTCTCTAGAAAAGAGAACTCTCCATGATAAGCCGCCTTTTATTTTATATTTCTCGAATATACTAGCTAATATCTCCTCAGAAACACCTACCTCCCTACTTTTGAAAATAGTATCCAGATCTTCATTTTTGAAATCAATTTCAATATGTAAATTCGTTTCATCTGCTAGTCGAGGTGTACTAAATACAAAAGAACGGTCCTCCGGCTTTTGATTAATAGAAAAGCAAACAGATTGTAAGTCTTCTCTATAGTGTTCACTTTTATATACTAAAGATTCTATAAATCGATAACCAGTACGATGCTCACTATCAAGGGTAATTTCAATTAACCCTTTTAGTGCAGGGGGCACGAGCGGATAAAGGTACTCAATACTTTCACCAGAGGTATGTTGACGTAACAATGCCTCGAGTTGTTCAATAGCAGCAGATAATGAAACAACATCTAAGAGCTCTCGGTCAAGTTTAGCTAGTAAGCAATTAATATCTTCGACTTGATTGGAGCGACAGTTGACAAACTCACCACCGACAAGTGATGGATCATTTGCTGCCATAATATGTAGCTCAGCGTCCGCAATAAACGATTCCATTAATCGTTTATGAGTTATAGAAATATAACGACATGCAGTAGCCGGCGACACCAAATAAGGCCATGCATACCAGTTATTTACTAAAGGCTCAACAACCACAGAACTTTTCAAATACAACTTATTCATACCACTCACTTAAATAGCGTTCAAAATCAACACCATAATGGAAAGACAAAAAAAATAACAAAAAAATAACAAGAACGCAACATCAATAACATCCAAATAAACTTGTAGGTTGATAAGATTTAATGAAACCGCACCTTTTTGTAAAGGATAACCAACCTAAAATAGAGGTATAACCAACTGATTTTAATGTAAATTCTAAGAATACGAAATTAAAGAAGGTGATAAGTTAAAAATTTAAAAAATACACTAAGGGAAAAATGTAAACGTAAGTGTGCACAACGAGTCATTATTAGCGATTACAGAACAACGACGCTGTAACAGCAAAGAATGTAAGCTTGCCTTCTCTTCAACGCGAGTCATAAAATATGCGTTGCTTCTCTGTTCTAGCTCACTTTATTATCGTGTCAAATCAAAGGCTCTTTATCTTGAGTCTGTATAGCTTGATGTTACTAGGAAGCGAATTAATGTACATATGGGCGAGACTTGCAGAAAATGCGTTTGTGCGGTGAGTTGTAGGAACCTGGCTTTGATAGTGGAATACATCAAGTATCCACTTCAATAAAAAGATTAATACTCGCAACCAAGCGATATAAACAGGATAAATATCAATGAAATAAGTGTTTCGCAGAAGTGCACTTGAATCAGTAATACAAGGATAAAATGGGAAGGCACTTTCGGAAAAAATCATCTCTAGGCTACTCCTAAATATCTAGAAGAATATTCACCAATTTAATTATAGCAATCCAAAGATGTGTCTACGCCAAATAAGGGGGCATAATCACTTGATGTTAAAAAGCTAGGGCTTTTATTATTAGACTTAACAGGTAAGTTATCTAAAGAGTTATAAGTTAGTATAAGCAACCGTCTTTCGCAAAAAGATAAGTTAGTTCCAGATGCATGAACGACCATAGGATCAAAAAGAAAAATATCTCCTGCTTTCCCTGTAATAAACTGGACTTCATTATTAACTAATAGCTCTTTGAGAATATCATTATCGACTTGGTAAGTTAAATTAGTGGAAACATCATTTTTCCAGCTTTTTCCATCATTGACTTTTTGGGATAAGTTCCCCGACAAATGACTTTTAGGGATAATACATAGTGGACCACTAGTTAAGGACAAATCATCGATAATTAAACCTATATTAATCAAGTTGGGTTTAAGTATACCGTCTCTTTTTTCCCAAAATGGGAAGTCTTGATGCCAAGGCCAAGGCTCTCCTTTAAAAGGGGATTTAAAGTTAATTTTAAACTGGTGTAAATAGCATTTTGTACCCAAAAATTGCTCTGCTAAATTCAATAGGCGAGCGTCCTTTATTAACCGTTCAAAAAAAACATCATGTTTATGAAGGCCATGCATCCCCCTTATAGTAATCCCATCTGACTCATATACAACACCGTAATGATGTTTTTTCAAATACAATTGCATACGTTGTTTGATCATATCTATTTCATTTGCGTCAAAGCAATTTCTGATCACTCCATACCCTGCACTCTTAATACAGCCTATAGTCTTATGCATGAAAAAATCCTTAAAAAATACTGAGGTACAAGTTGTTTAAGTTTAATTGTTTGGGATTTAATTAGTTGTTAGCCAGTGATTAAAATATTTAACGTATATCTTAAAGTGATTAAAAAACAATAAATTATTGAGTTAAACCACACCACAAAAGTTAACGACACCATAACATTATCGTAACAATAAATTATCAGGCTAATTCTATATACACATAGCCCCTACAATCAATAGAAAAATACAGATTATTGAAATCATTACCTATTTTTATATTCTAAATTTATCGATTATAGGGTATGTGTATACGGTTATATTAATGGCTAGGATTAAAATAGAACGAGATAAAAAAATTTCGACTCCAAATTAGATTGAGTAAACCGAAGTCTCAAAGGTTGCCCACACCTATCTACAATGAGTATATCTATACTGGGAGTGCTTCCTGCTTCAGCAAACTCCTCCATTGTGGACTATTGCATCAGGTATATTTATTCTAAGCTAAGCTATTAATTTGCCGTATTGGGGATATGGTATTTAAGGTGTTTTTTTCATTACACGGCCAAAAGAATTTATATTTATATTTTTCATAGGGTACTAAAGTCATAATGATTTTCATGACTAAATTAGGTAATAGCTGGCGGAGAGTGTTTAATAAAACATACATAAATGCTGAATATCAAATAGTAAGTATGGCTATATTACAAACCTTCAGATGTGATTATTATTTAACATTAATACCAATTCCATTAAGTTTGTGATCTTGTTGTGCGAAGGAAAGATAAATCAAGGTAAGGCGCTCGATTGAGCAATAGCTGGCTATTGGAATTGAGAGCAACGAATTCTTGGGGTATTTTAACCAGCACAAGTGGGCAATAATTTAATGGTATTGGTATAACTACTGTTCAGTACTGGAAAGAAATTTAATTAAATTGGCATAACTACAGAGTTAACCAACAAGTTTTGGAATAATTAACAGCCATAAAAAAAGGCCAATTCTTTACGAATTAGCCTTTTTTATTAATTTAATCTAGTGGTGCGGATGGGGGGACTTGAACCCCCACGACCTAAGTCACCAGCCCCTCAAGCTGGCGCGTCTACCAATTCCGCCACATCCGCGCAATACTAGATATTCAAAACTTTCAGCATTTAACCAAGTTGAGGCTTAGTTAAATTAATCAGCTCATTTAGTTAGGAACGTTGCTGTTATCTTCTTTTTTAGCAGGTTCGTCTGATGCTGGCACATCACTATTTTGAGCAGCTGGTAATGTCGTTGCTTCAAGGCTTTCACCTGGAATAGCATCAACCGCTTGTTCAGCAGGAACGCTTAGGTTATTCCACTCGTCAACAGCTTTAGTGCGATTGGCAGTTAAGTTACCTAAAATCAGACTGATAGCGAAAAATGCTACAGCCAGGTAAGTTGTTGCAGACGTTAGGAAGTTACCTGAACCACCTGAGCCAAAAACGGTAGCAGAAGAACCAGCACCAAAAGATGCTCCCATATCTGCGCCTTTACCTTGTTGAATTAATACTAAGCCAATTAGGGCTAAAGCAATTAATACATAAGCAATAATTAATACTTGATACAACATTTCTATTTTCCTTTCGCTGCAGAACAAATCACTTTGAACTGTTCGGCTTTTAAACTAGCACCACCGATAAGACCACCGTCTATATCAGCTTGTGCGAATAATTCTTCACAGTTAGCTGCGTTCACGCTGCCACCGTAGAGTAATGGTACTTTAGCCGCCACTTGCTCATTTTTCTGAGCTAAATATTGACGAATAAATTGGTGTGTTTCTTGTGCCATCGCACTTGATGCTGTTTTCCCTGTTCCTATGGCCCAAACGGGTTCATAAGCGATAACAACATTTTCAAATTTATCTATACCAATTTCATCGATAACTGGCTGAATCTGTGTTGACAACACAGTGTCGGTTTCTCCGTTTGCTCGTTCAGCTTCGCTTTCACCAATACATAAAATAGGTGTTAAGCCAACGTTTATTGCTGCTTGAACTTTTTTAGCAACTTCGGTAGATGTTTCTTTATAAATACTTCTACGTTCAGAGTGACCAACTATCACATAACTAATTGCTAAGTCTTTCAACATAGCTGTTGATATTTCACCTGTGAAGGCACCACTTTCATATTCACTCACATTTTGTGAACCGACATGAATAGCTTCATTTAAGTTAGCTGATTTTATTTTCTGATTTAACTCAGATAAATAGGGAAAGCTTGGACATATAACAACATCAACATGTGATGATAGCTTAACATCTTTTAACCCTAAAACCATAGCATCAACTAGGGCTGAGTCACCGTTCATCTTCCAATTTGCGGCTACAATTGCTTGTCTAGTCATTTATACCTCTTAGCCTTAGTTATTTTCTTTTGACTCCAATAAAAATTGGGTCATTGCTAAAATGAAGCCGCGAGATAGTAACCAACCTACGCAAAAGATACAAGTATTTAACACATATCTTTTACTAGTTGCAGTTTTTTTATACTTATCGCGGCATTTAGCGCAATTTGATTATTAATGGGGCTACCATTCTCTTTGAGCTATTGAACACACACTTAAAGAGAGTTGATATTACTGTGGTAAATTACTACGGTAAATTACAGCACATAATTACTTAACGAGCTTTACTAAATCAGCAATCTTGTTTGCTAATACAGTCACTTCATCCATATCAGGTCCTTCAACCATAACTCGAATTAGTGGTTCTGTACCAGATTTACGTAACAAGACTCGTCCGCGGCCTGTCAAAACTTCATTAACTTCATCAACAGAGGCTAATACTGCAGCATCGTTTAATGGGTTGTTTTCACCTGAAAAACGAACATTAACAAGTAATTGAGGCAACATTGTGATGCCTTGACGCAATTCAAACAACGATTTATTTTGTTTCGTTACTGCAGTAAGAACATTAAGTGCTGCAATAATACCGTCACCGGTAGACGTGTGGTTAAGGTTAATAACATGACCTGAATTTTCAGCGCCTAGTTGCCAGCCTTTTTCTTTTAATAATTCCATTACATGACGATCACCAACATTACTGCGAGCAAATTCAATACCTAAGTCTTTTAAAGCTAACTCTAAGCCCATGTTACTCATTAAGGTTCCAACTACGCCACCGTCTTTTCTGCCAGTTTTTAAGTCATTACATGCGATGATGTAGATTATTTCATCACCATCAATAACATAACCAGTATGGTCAACCATCATAATACGATCACCATCACCATCAAGGGCGATACCTAAATCAGCTTTGTGCTCAACTACAGCTTTGCTGATCGCATCCATTGATGTTGCACCACAACCATCGTTGATATTAGTGCCATTAGGCGCAGTGCCAATTTCAATAACAGTAGCACCTAGTTCACGAAAGACGTTTGGCGCTATGTGATATGTTGCGCCATGGGCACAATCAACCACAATAGTTAACTCTTTTAATGATATTTTACTGGGGAAGTTACTTTTACAGAACTCAATATAACGTCCTGCAGCATCGTTTATACGCGTTGCTTTCCCTAATTTTGCCGACTCAACACAACCCATTTCTTTATCTAATTCGGCTTCAATGGCAAACTCTACAGCATCGGGAAGTTTTTCACCTGATTGCGAGAAAAATTTAATGCCGTTGTCGTAGAATGGGTTATGCGATGCACTAATAACGATGCCAGCTTCGGCTCTGAATGTTTTAGTTAAATAAGCAATACCTGGCGTTGGCATAGGGCCAAGCAAACCTACATCAATACCTGCCGCTGAAAAACCTGCTTCGAGTGCTGATTCCAGCATATAACCTGAAATACGAGTATCTTTACCAATAAGTACTTTTTTAGTGCCTTGGCCAGCTAATACTTTGCCTGCTGCATAACCAAGCTTCATGACAAAGTTTGGTGTTATTGGGTATTGCCCAACTAAACCACGGATACCATCGGTACCAAAATATTTACGATCTGACATATATTTTCCTTATATATTTTATACTATAGCCACATGACGAATCAGCTACATTTGTTAGCTCTATTGTTTTCACTAACATTCATTATTTTTTACGCTTGCTATAACCTTTACCGATACGAATTATTTATACGAAATAAAGAGGTTAATCACTCACTTGACTACTGATATTTTAATGTCATAGATAACACTTTGAGTGCATCTACAGTTTCTCTCACATCATGTACTCTAATTATACTAGCATTTTGTTGTGCGGCTATTATAGCGGTAGTAATACTGCCTGCAAGGCGTTCATCAACTTTACGTGTTAATAAGTTACCTATCATTGATTTTCTCGACGTTCCCGATAATAACGGTAAGTCAAAATCATCAAACTTGTGTAATTGTGCAAGTAACTGATAGTTTTGCTCTAACGTTTTACCAAAACCAAAACCTGGGTCCAAAATTAACCGTTCACGCTTAATACCTGATTGTTCACAAACCTTAATTCGCTCATTAAAAAACTGTTTAATATCGCCAATGAGATCATCATATTGTGGATTCTCCTGCATCGTTCTAGGCATGCCTTGCATATGCATTAAACAAACAGGTACATCACTATTAGCAAGTACTGCCAAGCAACCTTCATTTTGTAAAGCCCTAACATCATTAATAATATCTGCGCCATGAACGATTGCCTGAGACATTACCTCAGCTTTACTAGTATCAATTGATACCTTCACATCGAAATTAGCTTTTATCGCTTTAAGTAATGGAATGACTCGTTTTAATTCATCTTCTTCACTTACATCTACTGCGCCTGGGCGAGTTGACTCTCCGCCAATATCAATAATGTCAACACCATCACTTATCATTTGTGTAACTTGTGATAAAGCACTATCAAATGAAGAGAATTTTCCACCATCAGAAAATGAGTCAGGAGTTACATTCAGTATGCCCATAACTTGTGGCTGAGTTAATGTATTTAATTCACTTGGGCTACTTGGTAATGATCTGTTTAATGTCATGTATTTATCTTTATTGTGGTTATCTGACAAGTATCTATAAAAGAAAAAGCCTCGACATTTAGCTATAAACATCGAGGCTTTCTTCATTATTTACAGCCTGTTAACTCGCCGGAGTGTCACCACTTGGCTTAGTAGTATCAGGCTCTACAGCAGTAGTTTGCTCTGTGCCTTTAGCTGACTCAGTGTCTTTACTTTTAGCTTCGACGTCTTCAGCTGCTTTACCTTTGCTGCTATCAGAGTTAGAGCTAGAGTCACCTTTATCATCCCAACCTGCAGGCGCACGAACAGGAGTTCTAGCCATTAAGTCATCAATTTGTAGTGCATCAATTGTTTCATATTTCATTAAACAATCTTTCATGGCATGTAAAACGTCAATATTATCTTTGATTAGATCTTCTGCACGTTGATAGTTACGGTTAACAACAGCTTTAATCTCTTCATCAATAGTTTTGGCCGTTTCATCAGACATATGTAATGATTTTGCAGAAGTGCGACCTAAGAAAACTTCGCCTTCTTCTTCAGCGAAAAGCATAGGACCCATTTTGTCTGATAAACCCCACTGCGTTACCATTTTACGAGCAATATTAGTGGCACGTTCAATATCGTTTGATGCACCAGTTGATACTTTATCATCGCCGTATATTACTTGTTCTGCAACACGGCCACCGTATAACGAGGAAATATTGCTTTCTAAATGCTGCTTAGAGTGACTGAATCTATCTTGCTCTGGTAAGTACATAGTGACACCAAGAGCTCGACCACGTGGAATGATACTTACTTTATATACTGGGTCATGATCTGGTACTAAGCGTCCTACAATAGCATGACCAGCTTCATGGTAAGCTGTCATCTCTCTTTCAGAATCACTCATTACCATGGTCTTACGTTCTGAGCCCATCATAATTTTGTCTTTAGCCGCATCAAATTCTTTCATGCTAACTAATCGTTGTGTTGTACGTGCCGCACATAATGCCGCTTCATTGACTAGGTTAGCTAAATCTGCTCCTGAGAAGCCTGGCGTACCACGGGCAATCACTTCTGCATTAACATCATCACCTAATGGTACTTTACGCATATGTACTTTAAGGATTTGTTCACGACCACGAATATCAGGTAAACCTACAGTCACTTGGCGATCAAAACGACCTGGACGAAGTAACGCTGGGTCTAATACGTCTGGGCGGTTAGTCGCGGCAATAACAATTACACCTTCATTACCTTCAAAACCATCCATCTCAACTAACATTTGGTTTAATGTTTGTTCACGTTCGTCGTGTCCACCACCCATGCCGGCACCACGTTGGCGACCAACAGCATCAATCTCATCAATAAAGATAATACAAGGCGCGGCTTTCTTAGCTTGTTCGAACATGTCACGTACACGCGATGCACCAACCCCTACAAACATTTCAACAAAGTCTGAACCTGAAATGGTAAAAAATGGTACTTTGGCTTCACCAGCAATCGCTTTTGCTAATAAAGTTTTACCTGTACCTGGCTGACCAACTAATAAAATACCTGATGGAATACGACCACCGAGCTTTTGAAAGCGTGTTGGCTCTTTCAAGTAATCAACTAATTCGGCAACATCTTCTTTAGCTTCATCACAACCAGCAACATCAGCAAAAGTAGTTTTAATTTGCTCTTCACTTAATTGACGTGCTTTAGACTTGCCAAATGACATAGCGCCTTTTCCGCCGCCCCCTTGCATTTGACGCATGAAGAAAATCCATACACCAATAAGCAAAATCATTGGGAACCAAGAAACAAAAATAGTTGTTAAGAAACTTGTTTCTTCAGGTAGTTTACCTTGCGCGCGAACGCCTTGTTTAACTAAATCGTTAATTAAATCACGGTCATAACCACCTGGAATAACGGTTTTATATGCTTCACCGCTGCGTTTCTCACCCGTGATTACGCCGTTACGGTCAACATTCGCATCACGAATTTGCCCTTGACGTACATCCTTAATGAAACGGGTGTAATCCATTTGCTGATCTTGTGAGGTATTTGGAGAAAAACTCTGAAATACACTCATCAAAACAACTGCAATAACTAACCATAAAATAAGATTTTTTGCCATATCGCTCAACTTAATGACCTCTTGTGGTATTAGATACTAGATGAATAAATAATTGCTTCACTTAAAGCTTAAAAAGCAACCAATTATTTATTCTACTTGGTATCAGATTTTTATTAACTAAAACTATACTAGTCTATTGTGCCTAATTTACTACAATTCAAGGCTTGTCGCTATTTAACTTTAACTGCGAGTAACAACTAGTTACATTAAATAGACTGTGTGAATATTTAAATAACGCCTTTTCCTGGGGCAGTATGGTCCAATTTCTCGAGAAAACACAGAGTTGATTACTATCAATGTGCATTTCAATTCGAAGTTTCATCATACGTTCTTAATATTATTTGTTAACCCTTGTATCCTGTAGCCACAAGATAAACTTCCCTTGAACGGGCTCTTGATGATTCTGGCTTACGAGTTTTAACTGCTTTAAAGACAGCACGAGCGGCTTTCATATACTCTTCAAAACCCGCGCCTTGGAAGACTTTCACTACGAATGAACCGTTAGGCTTTAACACTTCACTACACATGTCTAATGCTAATTCGACTAAATACATACTTCGTGCGGAATCTGCACTTTCATTACCAGTCATATTTGCTGCCATATCAGACATCACTACATCAATATTTTTCCCATTGATTCTATTTAACAATGCTTCAAGTACTACTTCTTCACGGAAATCACCTTCGAGGAAATCCACACCAACAATAGCATCCATAGGTAAAATGTCACAGGCCACAACTTGACCTTTATCTCCTACTGCTTTTACAGCATATTCTGACCAACCACCCGGCGCAGCACCTAAATCAACCACTTTCATGCCAGGTTTAATTAACTTATCTTTTATATTTATTTCTTCAAGTTTAAAAACAGCGCGTGAACGTAAACCTAAACGTTGTGCTTTTTTTACGTATTCATCATCAAAGTGTTCATCTAACCAACGTTGACTACTTGCTTTGTGTTTTTTATTTACTTGTTTTTTCTTACTGGTATTCATTCTTTTCTCATAAATAGCTTAACTATTAGTATTAGTGACTAGATAAGGGTAAAATGTTGGCAATTCAAGGCAACAGATAACGAAATTTAGTAATGAGCTTAAACAAAAAACAAATTCAACACCTTCGAGGTGTCGCACACTCTCTTAAACCAGTAGTTTTATTAGGTAATAACGGCTTAACTGAGGCTGTTGTAGCAGAGATTGATTACGCATTAAATCATCATGAATTGATTAAAGTGAAAATTCCAACAGATGATAAAGAAACAAAAGCGTTAATAGTTGAAGCTATTTGTCGTGAAACTACATCGACACAAGTACAAGTTATTGGTAAAACGCTAGTCATTTATCGTGAAAGTGCTGAAAAGAAAATTCGTATACCTAAGATTTAGTTCTAATCACCCCTTTTATAGTAGAAGACTATGTAGACTCTACTATAAAAGGATGATTCATCTCTCATTTCCATGATAAACAAAATATTTCTACGCTTGTTCAATTAGAAAAACTTCTACCATCCTCATTATCAAAAACCATATAACTAATTGATATATAGATACTAAAATTATTATTATCAAGTGTTTTTATTAAGAAAATGAATAAGCATTCAAAATAATACCTTATACGCCCAGCCCCACGACAAAATTAAGAATCATTCTCATTACTCAAATATCCCCTATCTTGTGTTTTTGTTGTTATACGATCAAATTTAGGTGAACACTGTAGCAATAATTGTTCGAAGTTTATTCACCTTATCGCTAATTGTTGTATAACACCATCCATCGAGTCGTAACTAAACCATCATATAAAACGCATATTCACCCACTACGTAAGTCATTGATATTGATCGCAATTTTACCGTACACTTCAAAAACTTTAACAAAGTACATTATAGAAAATGGAAGTCTGTAATTATCAAATGATAGTCTTCAAACATTTCAAATTTAAGAACATGCCATCTAAATAGCATCTAGTTTACATAACTAGTTTTTAATAACGGAAATTAATAATTTTAGGTACCAAAATGTTTAACAAAATCATAATAGCAACAGCGATAAGCGCGGTATTAACACCTCAGGTCTATTCAGCAGAAAAACATGCCACAGTCATTGCTGAAAATAATGCGGCTCTTTTGGAAACAGGATTAAATAAGCGCTTTATAGTTAAATTAAAAATTAACAAACCATTAAATTTTGAGCAAGATGATCTTCAGAAAAGTAACCCCGTTTCCATTCAGGGTAAAAGTAAGATTAACTTTAAAAGAAAACTTGCTTCTGGGGATCTACTGATCGAAGCTAGTGAATATTCATCAATGAAAGTCTTATTAGACGATTTGGCCCTTAACGGTGAAGTTATGGCTATTGAAGAAGACGACATTGTTTATGCCCACGCATTGCCAAATGATCATTATGCTGCAAGCATGTACAGCATTGAAAATAGCTTTAGGGGTATTAACGCTATTGCTGCTTGGGATTTAGCTCGAGGTAAGAATGTTAATGTTGCGATTATAGATACAGGTTTTGCAGACCACCCAGATTATGATGAACGTACTATTAATGGGTACGATATGATCAGTCACACTTCTCATGCTAATGATGGCGATGGACGAGATGCAGATGCTCACGATCCTGGGACGGGCATTGGTTGTAATGCTAGAAATAGTATATGGCATGGTACACATGTCGCTGGAATTATAGGCGCTAGTATTGATAATACTATTGGCGCTATGGGCATTGCCCCTGAATCAAATCTAATACATGTGAGAGCATTAGGTAAATGTGGATCAGGCTACCGCTCTGATATAATCGACAGTATTTATTGGGCTGCTGGTAAAGAAATACCAAACTTACCTATCAATACTCAACCTGCAAAAGTAATTAACCTTAGCTTAGGAGGATCAAGCAGTTGTGGTGGCTATCAGGCGGCTATTGATTATGCCCGTTTACAAGGAACAACTGTTGTTGTTTCTGCAGGAAATAGCAACGTAAATGCATCTCAACAATCACCTGCAAATTGTAATGGTGTTATTACGGTTGCAGCGAGTGGTAATTCAGGTGATAAAGCAAGTTATTCTAATTTTTCAAGTTTTGGTGGTGCTGTAGACGTTACAGCTCCCGGCAGTAGTATCATAGCAACTGTCAATGCTGGTATTGAGGGACCAACCTCACCCGGCTATTCTTTTAAAAGCGGTACGAGTATGGCTGCTCCACAAGTGGCCGGTGTTGCTGCCTTAATGTTAGAAGTGAATCCTTTATTATCACCTGATGACATTGAAGACATAATTAAAGCGACTGCTAATCAATTCCCAAACTTCACCAGCTGCAATAATCAAGCTCCTATTTGTGGGTATGGGATGTTAAATGCGCACGCTGCAGTTCAGAAGGCAATTGCTTTGGCTGAGCCTACCATACCTGTATTGGAGAGAAATACACCGGTGACTATAAGTGGATCAGAAAAAGAGCTGAAATTCTTTAGCTTTGTCGCCCCTGAAGGTTCATCCGCGATAACATTTTCAATGAGTGCTGGCGATGGCGATGCAGATCTGTATGTAAAATTTGGTGGCACAGCTGCGCTTGATAATTATGATTGTCGACCATGGCTATCTGGTAATGCTGAATCGTGTACCCTTAATCACTCAGGGAATTATTCAATAATGGTCCGAGGTTACAATCAATTTAATGATGTTAATTTAACTGCTAATTACCTAGAGCGACCACCTACTGAAGGCATTGAAATAACTAACGATGACGTACAATGGGATTTATCTGGAGAATATCATGAAGAGTTATTATTTTGGGTAGATGTCCCAGATAACATTACCGGCTTATGGGTACAAACATGGGGTGGAACGGGTGATGCCGATTTATGGGTGAAAAAAGGCAGCGTTCCAACTGCACAAGACAATATTTGTTTTGAATCTAACCCTGGCAATGAAGAAACCTGTAACATGGAAGCTAAAGGAGGCCGTTACTTTATTAAAGTACGTGGTTACGATGTTTTTAATAAAGTAGCTATGCGTATTTTATGGCAAAACTAATTTATTAAACCTTTAACATATCGACTAAGTAACTTAGTTAAGTTTGACTAAGTTACTTATCAACTCACTCGAAACCACTAACTTTTCCCTTTTACATTCACCTCAGCAGTGTTTTTATCAACACTTTCAACAATTGTCACTACTTTTTGAGTGAGTTTAACCCGCCCGGAATCAACTAAGGCTTTTCTTAGTACATATTCGATTTGAGCGTTAACGCTACGCAGTTCATCATCAGACCAACGCTGCACTGCAGCTAATACCTCAGGGTTTATCCTAAGTGGAAAGCTTTTTTTAGCTGCCACCATGACCTCCAAAATTTAACAATTTCAAAATCCTAATTAATTACCTAACCAATTACCTAACCAATTACCTAACCAATTACCCAAGTAATAAACTCACAGCTAGGTATTTTAGAAATAACGACAAGAATAGACGCCCAACAAACATCTCGGGATGACAATAACTAATTAGCTATCAGTTAATACAAACTACCAGTATTCACTACCGGTTGTGTGCTTTTATCGCTACATAATACCACGAGTAGGTTACTGACCATGGTAGCTTTACGTTCTTCATCTAATTCAACAATATCCTTATCCGATAATTGCTTAAGCGCCATTTCAACCATACCTACTGCACCATCAACTATAAGCCTTCGTGCGGCAATAATTGCAGAGGCTTGTTGTCTTTGTAACATAGCATTAGCAATTTCAGGCGCATAAGCCAAATGACTAATACGGGCTTCATGTACTTTTACACCTGCTTTCTCTAGACGTTGTTGTATTTCAACTTTTAACGCTTCAGATACTTCTTGTGGGTGACTACGTAATGCAATTTGGTCACCTTCATGTTGATCATAAGGGTAACTGATTGCCATGTTTCGCAACGCTGACTCACTTTGAATCGTCACAAAGCTTAAGTAATCATCTACTTCAAATACAGCTTCTGCTGTATCGTCAATCGACCAGACTACGACCGTAGCTATTTCAATGGGATTACCGTGATGGTCATTTACTTTCATTTGATTAGATTCAAAATTACGAATACGTAATGAAATGGTTTTACGTATAAATAATGGGATAGTCCAGCGTAAACCACCCGCTTTAACTGTACCAACATAACTCCCAAAAAATGTCATTACTTTTGCTTGATTAGGCTGCACCATAAAAAAACCAGGAATTGAGGCAATAGTTAATATAAAAACCAACACTGTCAAAACTTCGATATTACCCATAGTGGCTTGGCTAACAATAAATATAGCGGCAATAACTAAAACCAGAAATACACCATAACCACTAATAGAAAACCCTAACTTCTCATTCATATGAACTCCTTCCAAATAAAAACCTGCAACACCATCTTGATATCACTTTGATATCACTTTGATATCACTTTGATATCACTTTGACACCACTTTGATATCACTTTGATATCACAATATTACTAACAAGATGGATTTATTGCAAGTTAAATTGAACATGAATAATTGCTACCCCCCGTCATTATTCAACTTTAAAGCTACAGCTAAATAGCCTGAACTCTTGATAATAAGTACTTGGTATTGAATTAATAACAACAGCTTACGGTTATACCAATTCCATTAAGTTTGTGATCTTGTTGTGCGAAGAAAAAATAAATCAAGGTAAGGCGATCGATTGAGCAATAGCTGGCTATTGGAATTGAGAGCAACGAATTCTTGGGGTATTTTAACCAGCACAAGTGGGCAATAATTTAATGGAAAGGTATTATTAAAAATAAAAGTTTCCGGGGTAAATAGCGATATACTCTCTCAATGTTTCAATTTATTCGATTATCAAGGCAAAACGTTTATGAATAACAGGTTATTTATCGACGTTTTAACGCTGAGAATTGGGTAAAGGGGAATATTGAGCAAATGCTGCTTACCCAGAGTTCAGGTTAAATACGGTTATATTTGGGAATAGTCACAAAAAAGGCCACAAACATGACGTTAGCGGCCTTTTTATCCCTAATCACTACAGAAAAACTGTAATGTTTACTTACAATTATGCGGTGTTAAATATGCTCTACAGAAATTATTTCATACTCAACGATGCCGCCAGGTATAGTAATTTCAATTTCACTATCAACTTCCTTGCCAATTAAGCCACGGGCAATAGGTGAATTCAATGAGATACGGCCGGTTTTAAAATCAGCTTCATCATCACCAACAATTTGGTAAGTCACTTCAACTTCGGTGTCAATATTAAGTAAGGTAACTGTGGTGCCAAAAATGACTTTTCCACGATTTGGAATTGACTTTACATCAATCACTTGAGCATTACATAAGCGACCTTCAATGTCTTGTATACGACCTTCACAAAAGCCCTGCTCTTCCTTGGCTGCATGATATTCAGCATTCTCTTTTAAATCGCCATGCTCACGCGCATCAGCAATATCTTTTACAATACGTGGACGTTTTTCTTGCTTTAAATACTTAAGCTCTTCTTGTAATTGCTCAGCACCACGAAGTGTCATTGGATATTTAGTCATAATTTTATCTTCTCATTCTAACAATAAAGGCGGTTAACCTATAAATAGGGATAACCACCTTTGATACTTTAGATAAGCTTACATTCGCTGAGGAATAAAGCTATATGTATTTTATTTACAACGTATTGTGTAACTCTTGTACTGAACGCACCGTACTCATTTCGTCAGCCGCATGAGCCATACAAGTTGCAAATGCTGCATTTAATGTTGTTGTATAAGCAACTTTATAACGCAATGCACCGCCACGTAATACTTTTGAATCTTCAATGGCTTTACGGCCTTCAGTCGTATTAATAATATAACTGTATTCACTATTCTTAATTCTATCAAGAATATGTGGACGACCTTCATGTACTTTGTTCACTAGGCGACATGGAACATTCGCTTCACCTAAAATAACAGCAGTACCATGTGTAGCATCTACTTCGTATCCTAAAGCAACTAACTGCTTGGCTAATTCTACCACACGTTTTTTATCACTGTTACGAACAGAAATTAATGCGCGGCCAGTTTTAGGAACAGATACGCCAGCACCTAAGCTTGCTTTAGCATACGCTTCTTCAAACGTATCACCAACACCCATTACTTCACCCGTTGAGCGCATTTCAGGGCCAACAAGAGGATCACTGCCGTGGAATTTGTTAAATGGTATAACAACTTCTTTAACAGAGAAATAACCTGGAATAGTCTCTGAAATGATACCTTGTTCTTTTAATGACTTACCAGCCATTACTCGTGCACCCACTTTAGCTAAAGGTACAGAAGTTGCTTTAGAAACAAATGGAATTGTTCGGGCAGCACGTGGGTTTACTTCAATTAAGTAAACCTCATTGTCTTTAACCGCCATTTGCGTATTCATTAAACCAATAACACCAAGCTCAAATGCTAAGTCTGTTACTTGTTTACGCATTACGTTTTGAATTTCTTTGCTTAGGCTATAAGCCGGTAATGAACATGCACTATCACCTGAGTGAACACCTGCTTGCTCAATATGCTGCATAATGCCACCAATAACAACATCAGTTCCATCACATACAACATCAATATCTACTTCAATTGCATCATCAAGGAAGTGATCAAGTAATACTGGAGAGTCATTAGATACACTTACTGCTTCTGTCATATAACGACGTAAATCATCTAAATCATAAACAATTTCCATTGCACGGCCACCAAGTACATACGATGGACGTACCACTAATGGAAAACCAATATTTTCAGCTTTTGCCATAGCTTCTTCTAATGAAGTTACCGTGGCATTTTCAGGTTGTAATAAACCTAAACGATCAACCGCTTGTTGGAAACGTTCTCTATCTTCAGCTCTGTCAATTGCATCAGGCGAAGTACCAATAATTGGCACACCTGCTGCTTCTAAAGCGCGTGCTAATTTAAGTGGTGTTTGACCACCGTATTGCACGATAACGCCTTTAGGTTTTTCAACACGAACAATTTCAAGTACATCTTCAAAAGTGATTGACTCAAAATAAAGTCTATCTGAAGTATCGTAATCAGTAGAAACTGTTTCAGGGTTACAGTTAACCATGATAGTTTCAAAGCCATCTTCACGAAGTGCTAATGCCGCGTGAACACAACAATAATCAAATTCAATACCTTGGCCGATTCGATTCGGTCCGCCACCTAAGATCATGATCTTATCATTATCTGTTGGGTTAGCTTCACACTCTTCATCGTAAGTTGAGTACATGTAAGCTGTATCAGAGCTAAACTCTGCTGCACAAGTATCAACACGTTTGTAGACTGGGAATATATCGGCGTTATGACGTTTTTTACGTACTTCTGCTTCGCTTACACCAATAAGTTCAGCTAAACGAGAGTCTGCAAAACCTTTACGCTTTAGTTTGCGTAAGTATTCTGGAGCTAATACTTTTAAGCCACCATCGCTAACTTTCGCTTCTTCTAGAATAATATCTTCAATTTGTATCAGGAACCAACGATCAATTTTTGTTAAATTGAATACTTCATCTACAGATAAACCGAGACGGAACGCATCACCTATGTACCAAATTCGATCTGCGCCAGCTTCTTGAAGTTCGTGCATAATTTTGGTTTTAGCACCTGGTTGGCTTACATCAACAATAGAGTCAAAACCATTTACACCTACTTCTAAACCACGTAATGCTTTCTGCATTGATTCTTGTTGGTTACGGCCGATAGCCATTACTTCACCAACAGATTTCATTTGCGTGGTTAATCTGTCTTCTGAACCAGCAAACTTCTCAAAGTTAAAACGTGGAATCTTTGTTACAACATAATCAATTGTTGGTTCAAATGATGCTGGAGTTTTGCCACCAGTAATATCATTTGTTAATTCATCGAGTGTATAACCTACAGCAAGTTTTGCTGCAATTTTAGCGATGGGGAAACCCGTTGCTTTTGATGCTAATGCTGATGAACGTGATACACGTGGGTTCATCTCGATAATAACCATACGGCCAGTATCAGGACAAATACCAAATTGCACGTTTGAACCACCCGTTTCTACGCCAATTTCTCGAAGAACAGCAAGTGATGCATTACGCATAATCTGATATTCTTTATCCGTTAGCGTTTGTGCTGGTGCAACAGTGATTGAATCACCTGTATGAATGCCCATAGGATCGAAGTTTTCAATCGCACAAATAATGATACAGTTATCATTTTTGTCGCGAACAACTTCCATTTCATACTCTTTCCAACCAATTAAGGATTCATCAATCAATAATTCGGTTGTTGGTGATAAATCTAAACCACGGGTACATATTTCATCAAATTCTTCGATGTTGTATGCAATACCGCCACCAGTACCACCCATGGTAAATGATGGGCGAATGATACACGGAAAACCTAAATGTTTACTCGCTGCGTGTGCTTCTTCAATGGTATGGACAATTTCTGCGCGTGGTGTATCTAAACCAATCGACTTCATTGCTTTATCAAAACGACTACGGTCTTCTGCTTTATCAATCGCATCAGCAGTTGCGCCAATCATTTCAACGTTAAATTCAGCTAAAACGCCTTTGGCTTCAAGTTCTAAAGCACAATTTAATGCTGTTTGGCCACCCATAGTAGGTAAAACCGCACAAGGTCGTTCTTTTTCAATAATATTGCGTACAACTTCCCAGTGAATAGGTTCAATGTAAGTTGCATCAGCCATATCAGGATCAGTCATTATCGTCGCAGGGTTAGAGTTAACTAAAATAACTCGATAACCTTCTTCACGTAATGCTTTACATGCTTGCGCACCTGAATAATCAAACTCACAGGCTTGGCCAATTACGATTGGGCCTGCGCCTAAGATCAAGATACTTTTTAAATCAGTTCTTTTTGCCATGGTTGTCTTTCTCTCTTGTCTTGTGAGTCTATTTGCTTTCTTTAAATATTTTTATTAAATCAATGAAATGATCAAACAACGGCGCAGCATCGTGCGGACCTGGGCTTGCTTCAGGATGACCTTGGAAGCTAAATGCTGCTTTATCAGTACGATGGATACCTTGTAAAGAGCCATCAAATAGTGATTTATGAGTAACTTTTAAGTTATCTGGCAAGTTAGCTTCATCAACAGCGAAACCGTGGTTTTGCGAAGTAATCATGACCACATCACGGGAAAAATCTTTCACTGGATGATTAGCACCATGATGACCAAATTTCATTTTAACGGTTGTCGCGCCACTTGCTAAACCAAGTAATTGATGGCCTAAACAAATACCAAACACTGGAATATCAGTTTCTAAGAATTCTTTAATCGCCGCAATAGCGTAATCACATGGCTGGGGATCACCTGGGCCATTTGATAAAAATATACCATCAGGATTCATCGCAAGTACTTCGCTTGCTGGTGTTTGAGCTGGTACAACCGTTAATTTACAACCACGGTCTACTAACATACGTAAGATGTTGCTCTTCGCACCAAAATCGTAAGCTACAACATGAAATTCAAACTTTTCAGGTTTAGTGAAACCTGTGCCTTGACCATTACCTAAATCAAGAGTCCAACTACCATCAGTCCATTCATATTGTTCTTTAGTTGACACAACTTTAGCTAAATCCATGCCTTTAAGACCCGGGAATGCTTTTGCTTGTGTTAGTGCTTCGGCTTGTTGATTGGCATCATTAACATCGTCAAGTGTTAAAATACAGCCGTTTTGAGCACCTTTTTCACGTAAAATACGGGTTAATTTACGTGTATCAATATCGCAAATACCTAAAATATTATTATCAATTAGGTAGTCACTTAAATTCTGTTCATTTCGAAAGTTACTTGCAAGTAAAGGCAGATCACGGATAACTAGTCCTTTAGCAACAATGCTGTTTGACTCTTTATCTTCGCTATTAGTACCAGTATTACCGATATGCGGGTAAGTCAGGGTAATAATTTGCTCTGCATATGATGGATCGGTAAGGATTTCCTGATAACCTGTCATCGAGGTATTAAATACTACCTCACCAACAGCCGACCCTTGTGCACCAATTGCGGTGCCTTTAAAAACAGTGCCGTCTTCAAGCACTAAAATAGCAGATGTAGCCAATGTAACCTCCAAAGAAGAAATAAACGTAAACGCGCATAAAACAGCAAAATGCTCCGTGCATTTGCTCAATACTTCCTGTAAAAACGTTGTCAAAACCAGTTTTATTGCTAATTTTTGACAAAATCCACTTATTTTACGCTTGTATAGAGCTCTCGTCTAGTAATAAAATGTAAAAACATAGTCTTTTCTAACCTTTATCAACTTTTCCTGACCAAATGGCCAAAAAGACTACTTATCTCTTGTTAATTTTTGCAATTGCTTAGGTATAATTTTATTCTTTAAGACCTAACACATCTTGCATATCATAAAACCCAGCATCGGCATCCTTTAGCCAAAATGCCGCACGCATTGCGCCAAGAGCGAAGGTCATTCGGGAGCTCGCTTTATGCGTTATTTCAAGGCGCTCACCCAAATCAGCAAAATACGCAGTGTGTTCACCAACAATGTCACCTGCTCTAACAGTGGCAAAACCGATGGTTTCTCTACTACGTTCTTCTGTTATACCTTCACGGCCATAAACAGCAACTTTATTTAGATCTCGCCCCAAGGTATCTGCAATGACTTGCCCCATTTTTACCGCGGTACCTGATGGTGCATCTTTCTTAAACCTGTGGTGTGCTTCAAAAATTTCAATATCAGTATAGTCGCCAATCGCCTTAGCAGTAACCTGTAACAGCTTAAACATTAAATTAACACCAACACTAGTATTTGGCGCTAAGATAACTGGCATAGTTTTACCTGCTTGTTCAATAACTTGCACTTGTTCATCAGAAAAACCTGTTGTTCCAATCACGAGTGCTTTTTTATGTTCATTACACCAAACAATGTTTTCTAGGGTTGTTTCAATTGAAGTGAAATCAATAAAAACATCCGCGTCACAAAGTTGAGGTAATTCAGTTGCGGTTTTTATGCCAATAGCGCCAATACCTGCTAATTCACCTAAATCAAAACCAACAAAGGAAGAGCTAGCTCTTACACTACCACCAACCAATTCAATACTGGCATGTTCGTGAGCTGCTTGAATTAAGTTACGTCCCATACGGCCACTACAACCTAAAATAGCTACTTTTACTTTCATGTTGTTCTCTACTTTTCTTAAGGAATTACGGAAAACCGCTTAAAATGTTTATAAAATGAATATTATTTATTAAAGTGCTGCTTACCAACAAAGTTGTTCTGATAAAGATAATGAACTGTCAAGTTCATGAGAAACCACATTAACAATTTGCAATGTGCCATCAGTATCTAATACATGGTAAATAGCCGAAAAACCAGCAAAAACCTGTTCTTCTCCATCAATAAAGTCCCAATCGATGCACACTAAATATAACTGTTTACTTACTCGTTCAAAAGAGGCTCTTTTAGCAATAATATCGCCGACATTGCCCTCTTTAAGCTGAGTAAAAATAGCGCAAAATTCTATCTGGCAATCAGCCTTACTTGAAAGTAAGACAATTTTATCAGGTGTATTTAGTGTGCATGGTAAGTGATAACAGTTGCTTACCCCATCAATATCATAATGAAGAAAGGCATTTTGATAGCTTTTAAATAACTGCTGTAACTTTATTTGTGACATAAGTTGTTTCTTTTTCTTTAGCTTAGCTATTTCGCTTAATAAAGCTTAAAAAAAAGCCCTCAATTGAGGGCTTTCATTATAATACGATAATTACTTGATGCTTAATAATTCAACATCAAATACTAACGTAGCATAAGGAGGAATAGCCCCTTGAGAACCACGTTCGCCGTAAGCTAGGTCATAAGGGATAGTTAACTTCCATTTTGAACCTTCAGTCATAAGTTGTAATGCTTCAGTCCAACCAGCGATAACGCCATTAACTGGGAACTCAGCCGGTTGGCCACGCTCTACTGAACTATCGAAAACATCACCATTAGCGAATGTGCCGTGGTAATGTACAGATACAGTGCTTTCAGCTGATGGCTTTTCGCCTTCACCCGTAGTAATTACTTCATATTGTAAGCCAGACTCTGTAACTGTTACTTCATCACGCTTAGCATTATCAGCCAAGAATTTTTCGCCTTCAGCTGATGCTTCTTTTGCAGCAGCTTGTTCTTGCTCCTGTAGTTTTTTAGAAACTACAGAGAAAGCTTCGTTTAAATCTTCATCTGAAACTTGACTAGCAGCATCAGCTAATGCATCAGCAATACCTGCTTGTACTGCAGTAATATCAAATTCTTTAAAAGGGTTGTTGCGAAGTTGGTCACCTAATTGACGGCCTACACCATAACTTACGCGTTGTTCAATAGTATCAAAACTCATTTGTAAATAAACTCCGGACTTAAATAGTCTTATAAATGATTAATTTGTTTTTAAGCCCTTTCTAAAATAGTGAAAAGCAAGCAAAATTAATCGAAGGTTTAAAATTACCGCGATTCTAGCATAAAAGCTCTAAAGCGAACAACTTGAAATTGCCCAATAATAACAGCCAAGTCATGTATTCTTCTGCTATAAGCTAAAGCTTCATTGCGTAGACTTAAAACAAAAAAAAACTAGCGACTTAACATCACTAGTTTTTATATTTAGTCCGGTATTAAATACTGAGTAAATTATTTATGATGCGTTAACATCTCATCAAAGGTGTTCCCTATTTGTTCTTCTACCTTCGGTGACATTTTACTAACAATGTAAATAGCTAATGAACAAACAACAAAACCAGGCACTATTTCATACATCCATGAGCTTAATGATTGACCATCAATAGTGATAGGTGCATAAATCCAAATAAGTACAGTTACCGCACCACTAATAATACCTGCTAATGCACCATTTCTAGTCATGGCTTTCCAGTATAAACAACCAATAACAACAGGCCCAAAAGCAGCACCAAAACCTGCCCAAGCATTACTTACTAAACTTAAAATACTGCTATCTCGGTCATAAGCTAAATAAATGGCAACAAGGGCGACAATAAACACTGAAACCCTACCCACTAAAACTAATTGCTTTTCGCTTGCTTCACGATGTAAAAATGCTTGATAAAAATCACCGGTAAGTGAACTTGATGTAACTAATAGCTGCGAAGATATAGTGCTCATTATTGCAGCTAAAATAGCTGCTAACAAAAAGCCAGAAATTAGCGGACTAAAAAGCAATTGAGATAGAACTATAAAAATAGTTTCAGCATCATCAAGTTTGATACCTGTTTTTGCGACGTAAGCAATACCAGCAAAACCTGTTGCCATTGCGCCAATAATAGCGACTATCATCCAAGTCATGCCAATGCGACGTGCTGTTGGCATATCTTTTACACTTCTAATTGCCATAAAGCGAACAATGATATGTGGTTGACCAAAGTAACCGAGACCCCATGCCATGGCAGAAATAATACCAATAGCACTGACCCCACTAAATAGATTTAACAACTCCGGATTTATCGTTTCAACCGTACTTTTCATTTCGGCTATGCCGCCAACTTCACTTATTGCAACAATCGGTACTAATACTAGGGCGATGAACATAATACAGCCTTGAACAAAGTCAGTTAAACTTACCGCTAAAAAGCCGCCAAATAATGTATACGCAACAACAACCCCAGCAGTGACATACAAACCGACCTCATAGTTTAAACCAAACGAGCTTTCAAACAGCTTTCCGCCAGCAACAATTCCACTTGATGTATAAAGAGTAAAAAACACCACGATAACAAGGGATGATACTATTCTTAATAAACGTGACTTGTCATTAAAACGATTTTCAAAAAAGTCTGGTAGAGTTATCGAGTCATTCGCTATTTCGGTGTAAGTTCTAAGGCGCGGAGCAACCACTAAATAATTTAAAAAAGCACCAATGACCAAACCAATAGCGATCCAAATACTACTCACCCCCGTTATATACATAGCACCAGGCAAACCCATCAACATCCAGCCACTCATATCAGAGGCCCCCGCAGAAAGTGCAGCAACACTTGGTGATAAACTACGACCACCTAACATGTAACCTGCTACATCGCTGGTTGATTTTTTGTATGCGTATAACCCAATGAGGAGCATAACTATAAAATAAAGTGTTAATGAAATTAATGTACCTAGAGCCAAAGTAATTACCTGCAATATGTAAGTTGTTAACGGGTTAGCTCGCTAAAATAGCAAAAATCGTTATACAAATAAACCATAGCTGAAAAAGTGAATGGTATATTGCAAGCTGACAACGTTAACAACAAGTAAACAACAGCAGCAATTTGGGATAAATTACGGATAAAACTGCAAACAAACTCAAAAAACTAATGCAAAAAAAACCGCTATACCATATATTCAATAGTAATTAATCTATAGAGCCTGAGCTAGATAACGATATATATGAACTTTTACGCTGCAAGACAACCGATTTTAGATAAAAGCAAAAAGTTATTCGCTTATGAATTACTTTTTCGTGACAGTATTGACAATGTATTCCCTGATATAGATGGCGATGAAGCCACTAGCAAAATGATTGAAGCCAGCCAATTTAATATGGGCATCAGTGAATTTACCGGTAATAAAGCAGCCTTCATTAACTTTACCCTTGAGACGTTAACTAAGGGTTACCCAGAAATGCTTACCCCTGACGAGGTAGTTGTTGAAATACTTGAGACGGTTAAGCCAGGTAAAAAGCTCCTTGGCCTTTGTAAAGATTTACATAAAAAAGGTTACACACTAGCCTTAGATGATTACGAACACCAAAGTGTTTGGGCACACTTTTACCCTTTCATTAAAATCATTAAAATAGACATCCAACAAAGTAGTCGAGATGATATTAATGAAATACTTACCGCAATTAAAGATCATCCTCACATTAAGCTGTTAGCTGAAAAAGTTGAAACATATGAAGAATATGATGAAATGCTACAATTAGGCTTTGATTACTTTCAAGGCTATTTTTTCGCTAAACCAGAAATGATAAAAACCAAAAGCTTATCTCCATCTCAGATAGCTATGGCTGAATTACTTTATGAAACGTCTAAAACTGAGCTTGATTTAAACAGCATTACTAGTGTATTTGAACGTGATGTTTCGCTGTCTTATAAGTTATTACGTTATGCAAATTCAGCTATTTTTAAACGCCGCAACGAAATTTCAACTATAAAGCAAGCGCTGGTCATTTTAGGCTCTGGTGAATTAAAACGCTTTATTGGTTTAATGTTTGCAGTTACCGCAAACCCAGACAAACCATCAGAATTAATTAACCTTGCAATGACGAGGGCTAAGTTTTGTGAATTAGTAGCCCAAGATATTCAATCACAACTTGATATATCTATTGCCTTCTTAACCGGCTTATTATCGATGATTGATGCTATTTTAGATGAAGATATGGCTAGTGTATTGGAGAAATTACCACTATCACAAGAAATTAAAGAGCCATTATTAACTAAGAAAGGTGTCATGGCTGCATTAATTAAACTGATTGAGTTTATCGAGCAAGCCCAGTGGGATAAAACAACATTGGTTATGGAAAAGCTAAAATTAGATAAAGACAAAGTGGTTGCTCATTATAACCTAGCTGTTGCTTGGGCTGATGAACAAAATCAAATAACGAGTTAACCTGAATTAAAGGTAAGTTAAACTATTCAACAAGCTATTGTAACACCTACTTTTGGTTGCCCTGATACTAATCACTTGTGATTAGTATCAGGGCAATACTGACGTGGAATATTTTAGTTAACACAAGTGAGCAATAGTTTTATGATATTAGTACTAACAAATAGCGATTATGCTTAACCTATGATACTAAATTTATATTATTTATTGAGCCAATAATGAAGATTACTCTATTAATACTGATATTAAGCTTTGCAACTACCATTGCGACTGTAAGCCATGCAAGTGAAATCGATAAAAGTAAAGCTGAACCACTAAATCAAATAAAGCAAAATGCACTCGCTAAGATTGATGTATTGGCTTGTTTAAATCATGGAGGAGTAATTAAGGGTGTTTGCATGTCTGGCCTACCTACCTGCGTTCAGCAATATCTAGATGCCGGAAAAAAATGTTCTGACAGCACACAGTGTGCCGGTGAATGTAGGGTTGAACATGATTTCGTGAAAAAAGGCTTACCTATAATGGGCTATTGTAGCGCTGATAATGATCCCTGCGGCTGCTTTCAGCTGGTCAAATCTGGGATAGCCCAAGCAACCCTATGTGTTGACTAACCTTAGCTAACTCCACTTATATTCACCTAACTAGACCTAAGCAGACCTTGATTAATCCCCCTTATCTGGTTCTCAGCGTTAAATATCGATAAGCAACCTGTCATTCATCAACTTTTCACCGTTCGTTCGTCTTTTCTAAAAAAGCGACACTTATATAGCGTACCGATCAAAATAAATTACATATAGGCCTTTAATTTCTAGCTAAGTAATCACTTTATTCACCAGCTTTACAATACCTCAACACACAATAGCAACAACTCAAGTACATAATACTTCCGTTCAAGTAACCTCCCCTTGAAACTTAAAACAAATCCTCGTAGCGTCGATTCGACTGTTGTAAATTTAGCCAATCAAGGCTAAACCACAATAAATATAATAATAAAAATAACTGTGCTGCGAATTATTAGTCATATCATAATTAATAATTCACATGTTATTGCCCTTTAAAATAATAAAAGTAGGAAGGAATAATAAAATGAAAAAACAATTAAATTGGTTTTATCTTTCAGCATGCATGTTAGTGAGTACAACACTTACAGCAGCAGAAAATCAAATCAATGAAAATAATTCAACTGCTTTCAAGCTTGGAACTCCCGCTTCTTTTCTAAATGGTTTAGGAGTGAATGCTGCCTCAAAAAAAACCTTTAGTCCCAACAGTGCAAATGCCAGTGTACTTGAAAGTAATGCCTCAACTAAATTTAGTCTCGTTAATAATATCGGTGACGAAATCACCGTTATTACTGATGATTTATCTTTAGCGAGTGACGGCTCTCTCTCTATGACTGGTAAAGCGGTAAATCACCCTAATTCAAAGTTTATAATGCAAGGGGATGATGAAAATGTTTACGGCTGGGTTATTTTAGAAGACCAAGATGTTGCTTATGAATACACCACGCAAGAAGGTCAGTTATTTGTAAACGAGATTAAAGTGACAGATGTTCACCCTAGTTGTGATTTCGAAGATCATAACCATTCTGTCTACGCGCCAGCAAAAGGGCAAGCCGCACAAGCTGCCTCAAACTCTCACATAGGGCAATACGATGGTAGCCATGTAGGTCAGCTAGAAAGTAATCCAGGTTCGAACTACGTTATCTTATTAGATACCAGAAGAATAATGAGTAATGGTGTGCCTTATGATGTTTCTAAAGAGTTTATTTGGACTACTTGGCAAATTGTCGCCGCTAGCTTTTCAATGCTTGATGTGAATGTAACCACAAACTGGGACGTTTATAATGCTGCAGCTGTTAGCAGGCGTGGAGGTGCAACAATGTACCGCGAAACGGGTCGTTCAACTTGTCATTATGCTTTTGGTACATCAACTTTTTGTACACTACATAGAGAGAGTGACGCTTATGGTCAAGGGCGTATTGCTGCGCATGAGTTAGGTCACTTACTGCATCTTGCTCATGATGGTGGCTACCCAGGGGGGGAATATTATAATGGTATATCTGATTTTCAATGGGTACCAATTATGGGTAATATTTGGATGGCAACTAGCTGGGGAGAAGCCGTTTACCAATGGAGTAAAGGCGAATACTCAGGGGCATCTAACAGAGAAAATGATTTTTCAATCATAAATAGTTTTATTCCATTTAAGTCGGATGATATCCCTAGCTCAAAAGCATTAATTATCGGAGCAAATGGTAGTGTGAGCGGAACAAGCAATACCGGTCAAATAGAACGAAATACTGACAGTGATAAATTTACTTTTACTATCGGTGGCTCTGGTGGTGTTGTGAACCTTAACATTGACAGAACTGAACACATCGGTGGCGGTATGCTTGATGTGCAAGCCTATATTAGAAACAGTGCCGGTACAGTTGTTGCGCAATCTAACCATAACGTGAGCCGTTCTGCTTCTTTCAACCAAAACTTAGCAGCTGGCAGCTATACTCTTGAAATTACTGGTGGCGCAGAAGGCACACCTAATTGGGGCTTTTCTAAATATTCGTCGTTAGGTCATTATGCCATTGCAGGCTTTATTGGTGGCGATATCATTATTGACCCAATAGATACACCAAGTATCGATAATTTAAAAAATGGAGATACCTTAAGTGGCGCTTCACAATCATTTACTTGGAATGATGGCGGTGCAGAAGGCTTCTGGTTCTATGCTGGCTCTTCTGCTGGTGCACAAGATTATTACCGAAATGACAGCCAAATTAATGGCACTTCTCACACTGTGACAGGTTTACCTACAGATGGCTCAGCTGTTTATGTAACCTTTCATTATTTAGCAGATGGAGAATGGTCTCAGGTAGAATACAATTTCACTGCCTTTAACGATGATAATTCTGGTCAATTGGGTATTACAAGCCCTGCTGATGGCCAAACACTTACCAGTTCCTCTCAAGTATTTACTTGGAATGAAGGTAATGCTGAAGGATTTTGGTTCTATGCTGGCTCTTCTGCCGGAGCAAAAGATTATTACCGTAATGATAGCCAAATTAACGACACTGCTCACACCGTGACAGGCTTACCTACTGATGGCTCAACTGTTTATATCACTTTCCACTATCTTATGGATGGCCAATGGTCACAACTTAATTACAGCTACATTGCATTTAATGACGACAGTATTTGTAATGCTGAACCGGCAACCCCCAATAAATCAATAAATACTGCCGATTCAGCTACATCATTCACGGCAGATTGGGAATTGGTATCTGGAGCGACAGCTTATACCGTGCAACTATGGCAAGATGAGGCGTGGCAAACAATCGATACCACATCACAAAGTGAATTTAGCTTTACCGGTTTACTCGCTAATAGCACTCAATATGTTCATGTAATGGCTTCAAATAGCTGTGGTGACAGTGGTTATAGTGCATGGACCGAGATCACTTTATCGGGTGATGATGAATGTACATCTGCACCTGAAATTCCAACTGGCCTTGCAGGCACCAATCAATTAATAAGTTGGAATGCTGTTTCTGGGGCAACAAGTTATGATTTACAGTATTGGACAGGTACTTGGACAAACCTTGGTAGTTCAACTGACACAAGCTATAGCTCAGGCTTGTCGGGTAGACAATATGTACGCGCTAGCGCGACTAATAATTGTGGCAGCAGTAACTACTCCGATTATGTAACGATTAACTAGACTGAGCTTTATTCAATAACAACTTGGATAATAAAATGACCACTTAACTAGATTGCTATATTAAGTTTTACTAACACTTTACCTGATTAGCTTGGCTTGATTTAGTTTAGAAAATTCATTAACTCTGGGTTATGATAAAAAGCCAATGTCTAAATCATTGGCTTTTTTATTACCAAAGTGTTCCGCCCTATATGTATCTACACATTTGTCTATTATGATTAAAAACCCAAAGCTACAAAACAATATCTGCATAAGCGCCAATAACACTGTCGTTAGAAGATAACCATAGTATTCAGTAATAGGTGTATATTTTAAAATATGATGTGGATAATATAGAACCCTATATCATTAAAAACAACAAACAGACACCTAGACATCTATATTGACAAGCTTAATTTTACTTTTATAATGTTGTCATATTATTATTTTTAAGTAGCTACTCTATGACAGATAAAGCAGTCCCTCAGGAAAATTTATTCGCCCTGCTTCCTTTTGCTGTATTCTTAAGCCTTTTCCTTGGTACTGGTATATTTTTAACATTACAAGGTGTGGATTTTGCTTTTTACCAACTCCCTGCAAGCATTGCCATCATTCCAGCCATTATTGCCTCGATGGCCCTTGGAAAATTCCTATCGAAGAGCACTATCGAAACACAAATTTCACAATTTATTAGCGGCGCTGGCCATTCAAACATTATTACCATGTGTGTTATTTACTTACTTGCCGGTGCCTTCGCCGTCGTAGCAAAATCAACAGGTAGTGTTGATGCGAGTGTACAACTTGGCTTAGCTATATTCCCAGATTACCTATTATTACCAGGGCTTTTCCTTGTAGCTGCTTTTCTATCAACTGCGATGGGCACATCTATGGGCACCATAGCTGCTATTGCCCCTGTTGCTCTGGGTTTTATTGAAACGGCAAACTTAGATGCAGCATTAGTTGCTGGCTGTTTGGTTTCTGGTGCCATTTTTGGCGATAACTTATCAATTATTTCAGATACCACTATTGCCTCAACACGTAGCCAAGGTGCACATATGAAAGACAAGTTTAGAGTAAACTTTAAGTTTGCTGTTCCTGCCGCTCTTGTTTGCTTGATTATATTTACCATTTTAGGCGGGGAAGTTCATCATCAGTTAAATAACGAAACGGCAGTGATTGGTTTAATTCCTTATCTAGTCATTCTGATTTTAGCTTTGATGGGGGTAAATGTATTTGTGGTATTAACTTTAGGTATAGTGTTAGCTGCGGCAATTGGTATGATAAGCAATGGCTACCAATTATCTGCTTGGTTAAAAGATATCACAGCAGGTTTTTCGAGTATGCAAGACATCTTTATATTATCGCTATTTATCGGTGGCTTAAGCGAGCTTGTTCGTCAACAAGGTGGTTTGGCCGCATTAACACGTGTTATTGAAAGACTTGCGAGAAAACTCACTCCTGATAACAAGAAACGTGCTGCGGGTCTCGGTATTGCAGGGCTAGCCTTTGTATGTAACTTTTTCACAGCAAACAATACTGTCTCTATTATAGTTACCGGTGACACGGCGAAAAACCTTGCCAATGATGGCGAACTATCTCCTGCTGAGTCGGCAAGTTTGCTTGATGTGTTTGCTTGTATCAACCAAGGGATTCTTCCTTATGGCGCACAAGCACTATTACTAGGTGCTACTTTACATATCTCACCACTAGCTGTGGCAAGCCATGCTTTTTACCCTATAATATTATTTTTTGTTGCTGGTTTTGCTTTTTGGCGAATGACTGCAAAAGTTAGTCAGGCAACTACTTAGATTACTGTTATGAAGCTGTATTTTTCACCTACAACCTTCAACCTGATAGCCAAAAGCATAGCTAGCTTTCGTTGGATATTTTTAGCCTGGAGCGCAGCTCTACTCATTCTGTTTGCTTTACTGCAAACACAGGTGAGCTCTAGCACGCCATTGGCTTTAGTTTTATTTGCGCTATTTATACTCTTTAGCGGTTTACAATTGTTAGTATTTAGCGCCTTTATCTTTTTTTTCTTAAATCTTCCTTCAAGTAAAATCACACTGAAAGGTCAATCTGAAAATAGCAGTACTACAAATAAAAGCCTGTATAACTATTGGCTTAAGTTTTATAAAGCGGTTGAGTGGTGTGAGGCCACTTTATTTTTTATTTTACTACCATTACCTAGCCTAGTATTCATATATGCGCTAATTGTGATGACTTAATTTAGCCTAAATTAGCATCACCAACTCAATAAGTTCACCTACACAAGTTAGTTAAAATGAATACATTCTCAACTAGGTTACACATAACTGGTATTAAAAAATTTAAATATGCCGCTGCTTTTGCGCGTACATACCTAAAGTAATAAATATTGAAAAAACTACCGGTACTAAATACACATCAGGTAATTTAGCTATCTGCTGAGCGAGTAAACTTGTCAACCAAACAGTTAATAAGCCGTAACCAAAAGCACACACCAAAACAAACACTAAAGTTCGAATAATAAAATGCTGCTTCGCTACAATTTTTTTTATTGTGCTATTTATATTATTACCAAAAACAACCAATATTGTCGCAATAATTGCTAAGGCCGACTGATATTGATAAGGGCGAAAAAATTGCCCTAAGTCATTAAGTATCCCAAAAACAAGTGAACTCAAAGTGTTACACCGTGTTCAGCGAACAAAGCTACTAAACCATCTTCGGTGAGCACCTCAATACCTAAATCTTGTGCTTTAGTTAATTTAGAACCCGCTTTATCCCCCGCCACAACAAAGTGTGTATTCTTAGAAACACTACCGGAAACTTTAGCACCCAATGATTGTAGTGCAGTCTTAGCCTCGGCTCGGCCCATTTGCGTTAATGTACCCGTTAAAACAAATATTTGCTGCGAAAGTGGTAAATCTTCAGCTGATTTTATTTCAATAGTAGGCCAAGTCATCACCTCACTTAATGCAGAAACAACCGCTAAGTTATGGTCCTCTTTGAAGAAGTTAACAATATTTTTAGCTACTACCTCACCTACATCTGAGACATTTTGCAATGCCTCAAGTGATGCTTCTTCAACAGCTTTTAGGGTATAAAAATGATTAGCTAAATTAGCAGCTGTCGCTTCACCTACCTCACGAATACCTAGACCATAAATAAACTTAGCCAAGGTAGTTGTTTTTGCTTTTTCTAGACCTGCGATCAAGTTAGTTGCTGACTTCCTGCCCATACGCTCCATAGTACTGACTTGAATTTCATTCAAATTAAATAGGTCAGCAGGTGTGTTAATTAACTTTTCATCAACCAACTGCTCAACTAACTTATCACCTAAGCCATCAACATCGTGAGCTTTACGTGAAGCAAAATGTTTAATCGCCTCTTTACGCTGAGCTGCACAGAAAAGTCCTGCGGTACACCTAAGTACTGCCTCACCTTCTGGTTTAGCAACCGCAGAATCACATACTGGACAACTCGTTGGAAAAACAACGTCATGAGCCTCATCAGGGCGCTTATCAAGTACTACACTAACTATTTGTGGGATCACATCACCAGCCCGACGAATTATTACAGTGTCGTTAATTTTAAGTCCTAAGCGGTTAATTTCATCTTGGTTATGTAACGTGGCATTCGACACGGTTACACCACCAACAAAAATTGGCTTTAATCGTGCTACCGGCGTAATTGCGCCAGTACGCCCAACTTGAAACTCAACATCTTCTACACAAGTTAATTCTTCTTCTGCTGGAAATTTATAAGCAATTGCCCAACGCGGAGCTCGTGCTACAAAACCTAAACGTTTTTGCAATGAAATGTCATCAACCTTGAGTACTGTACCGTCAATTTCATAACTCAAACGGCTGCGTTTCGATAATATATCTTGATAGAATGTATCACACCCCTGCTCTGTTTCCAGTAAACGCACTTCAGGACACATAGGTAAACCAAGCATTTTAAGCTGACACAACCTCTCGTGATGAGAGTTTGCAAAGAACTCATTGGTAAGGTCTTTACTTTCACTATTATCAGCAGCAACTTCACCAACAAAGCCTAGACTATAAGCATAAAAAGCTAGATTTCGTTTAGCGGTAATCTTAGAGTCGAGTTGACGTAGACTTCCCGCGGCGGCATTACGAGGATTAGCAAAGCCCTTGTCACCACGCTTTTTAGCAAGTTGATTTAATGAATCAAAACTTGCTTTAGGCATAAATACTTCACCACGCACTTCAACTATGCTTGGAAAATCTATTCCTGGTTTTCCCATTAACTTAAGCGGAATAGATTTAATAGTGCGGATATTAGTTGTAATGTTTTCGCCAACACTACCATCACCGCGAGTAGCCGCCTGAAGTAACTGGCCATGTTCATACCGCAAACTTACCGCTAAACCGTCTAACTTAGGCTCGGCACAAAAAGCTAGGGAATCGTTACTATTTAATCTATCTTTGACACGCTTAACAAAAGCATGAAAGTCTTCTAGGGAAAAAACATTATCAAGTGACAGCATTGGTAATTGATGGGTAACCTGACTAAACGACTTTAATGCTTTTCCACCTACTTTCTGGCTTGGTGAGTCGATGGTTTTTAATGCTGGAAACAGCGTTTCTAATTCGATTAATGCCATCATCAGTCGGTCATATTCAACATCAGGCACACTAGGTTGGTCTAGTACATAATATTCATGGTTATACTGGTTTATCTGCTGTTGCAGTTCACTAATTTTCTCTTGTGCATCGGTCATAAAAATTCACTAATGTTGATAATTTACTTTACATCCACTGACTTAATCAGAATTAGGTGAGGACATAAATAGATAGATGATTATAAAGTAAGAAACATATTGTTATAAAGAAAAAAACGGGCATAAGCCCGTTGCAACATGTTAACAATACGAAAGTAGAGGGAACTAATGCCTACCCCACCATTGGGATTCGGCTTTTACGATCAAATTCTCGTATTTTACTTAAATAATGTTGTTCAGTTTGTTTAGTCATGATATTACGTTTATCATCGATAACTTGTGCGTTAAACTCTTGCGCTAGTTGCTTGGCAGCATTAAGCATTTGTTCAAATACATAAAAAGGGTCACCTGCATTTGGTAACGTCATAAATAAACTAACACCACGAGTAGCAAATGTTTCCATGCTATCTAAATCGAATGCTCCTGGATTCATTATATTAGCCAAACTAAAGGTAACCTTGCCATTGCCAGCATTATCTTCATGGCGATGGAAAATATTCATTTCGCCATATTTTAACCCAAGGGTTAGTAAGCTTGGTAATAAGGCAGCACCAAACATTTGCTGATTTGACGGCATAACCACAGATAAAATAATGACTTGCGGCTCTAACTTAGCTTCTATATTTTTAGTCGCTGAAGTTTCTTCATTTATTTCATTATTAAAATCAATTTCCATCTGGTCACGCTTTAACTTTGCCCTAGAAGGTGCTTTATTAACCTTTTTAATTGGCTCTCGTGCCGGTTTGGCTTGGATTACTGGTTGTTCATATAAAGGCTCAATAGCTACTTTAGGGGGAGTAATAGCCGGTGTTAGCTCGTCACCAAGCTCTTCTTTAGTAAATTGTGCTTTATTTGATTCTGCATCATCTTCTTTAAACCAGTCATCTTGAAGGCTGTTATCTAAATCTGCTCTAGAGCTATTGTCAACTTCTTCAAGAGTGGCTTCTTTACCCTGCCCGGCGAGATCACCTAAAACATCTTTTTTAATTAAAATTTGGCTTTTAGATAAATCATTAGTTAACTCAGCGGCTGTAGTTAAAACATGCTCAGCAACAGCCTCATCTTCTGAGTTTAGCTTACCGCTATGTGCATTAGACTTAACCTTTATTTGTCCAACACCATCTTGGTCAAAGCCTTTACCATCAAAATCTCGCGCTATAGGCTCAATTTTTTTCTTAGATGCTTTTAATTTATAAGGGTTTTTTTGTTTTCTTATTGTCCATAAGCCATGAATAAATATTGCGGCAATAACAATGGCGCTAAGTATAATTAAGACGTTTCTGAAGTTATCTTCCATTTTCGTGCCTATTTACTCTCTTGATTACTAGGTTTTTGCCCTTCATCAGTCAAAATTAGTCCGATAAAGCTCAATTATTCCTATTTTTCATGCGATTATTTTCGCTATATATTAACAAGAAACTTTACCAGAAATTAGAGAACTTTGTAACAAGTTAATGTTGTAATCTTAGTTGATATAATTTTATACTCACGTGAATAATATCAGTTACTTAGGATTGCATTCATCGTATGTCATATTCATCCAATCAAACTAAACTTTCCCCTATTGACCACAGTGGCGCTAGCTATTTTTTCAAAGGTTTTAGTCTTATAAAACAAAAAGGCATACGCCGGTTTGTTTTTATTCCACTGATAATCAATGCCTTACTATTTAGTTTTGCCTTTTATTTTGTTTACAAAGAGCTAGACATCTATATGAACAATATTATGGCATGGTTACCCAATTGGCTAAACTGGTTAAGTGTTATCCTTTGGCCGCTAGCTGTGGTTACTCTTTTAGTAATATTCTCCTTTATCTTTAGTACCGTTGCTAATTGGCTTGCCGCACCTTTTAATGGCTTACTGTCAGAGAAAGTCGAAGCAATTTTAAGTGGGCAGCCAGCACCTAAGGGTAATATGTTTGATATTGTAAAAGATATTCCCAGAACCCTGGATAGAGAATGGAAAAAACTTAGCTATTACTTACCTCGGGCTATTGGTTTTTTCATTATCTTGTGGATTCTTCCTGTTTTTGGCCAAGTCATATGGTTCTTATTCATCGCATGGATGATGGCAATACAGTATAAGGATTATCCTTTTGATAATCACAAAGTCCCTTTTAATCAAATGAAGCAAGTACTTAAGCAGAACCAATCTGTTAGTTATAGTTTTGGCATCACTGTCGCGGTATTTTCAATGATCCCTATTGTAAACCTTGTGGTTATGCCTGTCGCAATTTGTGGCGCGACTGCATTATGGGTTGATTATTACCAAGACAAAGTATAAAGCTATAATAATCAAGCTAATGTGAGTATGAACTTGTCGGTTTTTTTTTGATTTTTTCAGCACTGATATCGCGTTAATGATAAAAATCGTATATATTTAAATGATATAAAAAATCAACATGAACGGAAGTGACTTAAATGAAAGTAAGACAAGCTGTTAAGCATTTTACATTACTAAGTATGATTGCAGTTGGTGTTAGTGCTTGCTCTTCAACTCAGGATATTGAAGAACAACCTAGTCAAGCAGCTGAAATCGTTGAACCTATCATTGAAGAGGAAGTCATTGATGAACAGGCGGAAGTAGTTAGTGCTGTGATTAATAACGGGGTAATTGATATCCCAGTATTAGAAGATGCGCAAATTTTTGCTGAGTTTAGTGATGCACTTCCTGCGGTAATGAATTACTTTACCAGCGCTAGCGAAACACAAGTTATTGAGTTTTATGAACAAGCCTTTGGTGCTGCACAATCACAAGAGCGTAAACGCGAAAGGTTAACGTTGAAATACCATCAGGGTGAAGAAAAAATGCGTGTGGTTATTTCTCAACAAAATAATAAACGTCAAGTTGATGTTATTATTGAAAGCAATAGTTAATAAATAGGTAATTCATTTTAAGTAAAAATCATTACCTGATTGTAAAAATAAAAAAGGGTTCAATGTTTTCACATTGAACCCTTTTTTATTGCGTTAATTTTATTGATAAAATCCTTTATTCAACAAATAATCAACTACTTCATAATGCTATCAACACTACCTTGCGCTAAGCCATGGTAACCTGGGCGTGCTTGTTGATACACATTAAGCGCCCATGCTTTACTTTCAGGATCCTTCGCAAGTTCTTTATATAGAGGTACAATCAGTTTACGACGACCAATGCTTTTCAGGTATTCCCCCATCGCAGGGTAAACTTCATTATAACCAACACGAATTGATAACAAGTACCAAGCATGAGTAATCTCAGCATTGGTACTATTAGTTAAATCAAACGCTTTATCTAAATCAAGCATACGTTCGAGACTAGTATCAAGAGGTAAGTTATTGATAAAATGTAACCATTCATGCAAAGTCCATTGAGCTGTCGGTAGCTGTTTTAACGATAATTCATTAGCCGATAGCTGGCTGATTTGCTTATCAATAACGGTAAAGGCATTTGAAGTTGGTTGTGGTGCATAACTAGGTAAACCTGCGTTGAAAATCCACTCGTTTATCTCACTATCGCTAACTATATTGGCATACTTGTGTGTTAAGTTTTCTTTTAAGTATTTAACAAAGTTATCTGTTCCTAAGCTTTGAAAAGCGTGACTATCAAAATATGCTAATACAAAAGCATCAAAACGTTCACGACCAAACTTTTCTTCTAAGAACATTAAGAACAGTTGTCCCTTCACATAAGGTACACCTGAGAATGCATCATCAGGATCACGGCCTTTTAAATCTATATAAAGTTTAGTATCACCAGTATCAAGCTCTTTGATTTCAGCATTTAAGTCTTGTGCACCAAGCGCTTGCTCCATTACCGCCCGTTCTGTACCAAAAACAGCTTCCATAATGCGGTTTTCAACATAACTGGTAAAACCTTCGTTTAACCATAGATCGCGCCAACTTTCATTAGTTACCAAATTACCAGACCAAGAGTGAGCTAGTTCATGGGCAATCAAATTAACTAAGCTCTTGTCACCGGCAACAACTGTTGGGGTAATAAATGATAGACGAGGATTTTCCATGCCGCCAAAAGGAAAACTCGGTGGTAACATCAATAAATCGTATCGACCCCAGCGATATTTACCATACATTTGTTCAGCTTTATCAATCATCGCTTGTGTGTCATCAAACTCTGCAACTGCCGCATCTAAAATATAAGATTCAGCATAAATACCTGTCTGGTGACTCATGGCTTTAAATTTAAGATCACCCACACCAATGGCAATTAAATAAGGTGGAATAGCTTGTGGCATTGAAAAAAAGTAATCGCCATCACGTTCTGTACCAGGCTCATTATTAGCACTCATTACGGCTAATAGATCTTTATCAGTAGTTATACGCGCAGTGTAAGTTACACGAACACTTGGCGTATCTTGAATAGGAATCCAAGAGCGCGCATGAATCGCTTGATTTTGACTAAATAAAAATGGCTTTTCTTTACCCGCAGTTTGTTCCGCTGATAACCACTGTAAACCAGATGCTTTTTCAGTTGAATGATAATAAACACGTACAGCCTTAGCATTTAAAGGTGTATTGATCGTTAATTTACTTCCTAAAACATCATCACGCTTTGCAAGATCATAATTAACTTTTACCCACTGATCTTTGCTATTTTTTGCCATAGCACTGTGAATAACAAGATCACGAGTATCTAAAATTAATGGCGCTTTGTTGTCAGTATACCAATCTAGTGAAAGTTCAGCGAAACCAGACAAAGACTTTTTATCAAAATCGACATTAAGATCAAGGTACACATGAGTGGCTTTAACTTGATCATAATTTGCATAAGTGTATGCGTCAGTTAGTTTAGAAGCGTTTAGATGTTGATGAACCGCCCCTTCGTTTGCCCATGTAACTGGCACTATTGACACAGCGATAGTGCCGAGTAATAAGCAAAGCTTTGAAAAATGTTTCATTACATTTAACCCTTTAAATAAATACTATGCTCAAAGTGAGCACATAAAAAAACAGGCCTGTAGATTACTTTGAATCTACAGGCCTGTTCAATAGTTCGCTTAAATTTAATTATTGCTATCATCGCATATTTAGCAAGAATTATTTACAACACTCTCAGTTGAGCGATGAAATACTAAGGCTTTTGCATTTGAATAACGACTCGACGGTTTTTACCACGACCTAGTGTTGTATCATTAGAGGAAATATGTCGTTTCTCACCATATCCTTTTGCCTCTATTCGACTCACTTCAATACCATTTTTTACAAAGTAATCTCTAATCTTCGCCGCGCGACGCTCTGATAGTTTCAAATTTGACCAACGTCCACCATAACTATCAGAGTATGCATCAACTAGTACTAACTCTAGCTCAGGATCCAGACTTAAATATTCTCGAATCATTTCAATACGCCTTTGAGAGGCTTTAGTAAATTTATCACTACTTGATTGATAATTCAGTACTGTGTAAGCGATATCATCAAAACTATAATTGAGTAAGTTACCTACACAGCCAACAAAATCTTTATATGCATTTTTAAAGCGCGCAGTAGAAAGACCCACCGATATTTTATCTTGCTCGCTATACCAATCATTATAATAAAAGGTTGGACTCATGCCCTGCTCTAGTTCACTTAACATAGTCCAAGCGACTTTTTTAGGTAAACTAGGATTAAATTGCTTGTGAATTTTCATATTAGCTAACGTACGTGAGCCTAATCCTGGCTGCCAACTAGGGGCTACACTGCGCACTTCAGCTAAAGAATAGTTATCCGGTAATAACATCATATCTAGCTCAAATTCCATGTTCAGCTTACGGCTAGCTTTTGCTGAAAATCGAGCTTCGCCATAGCGAGGAATTTGGTGTGATAACGTGCATTGTAGGCGTGAATCATCAGATAATTGCCATTTAGAGGTATGAATGTCTGCGCTATATTGTCGTATACCCGCATTTACGTCACTAACAAGTAAACTAGCACTTAAGCTAGCTATGACAAGAAAATAAGTACTCATTGATGCGACTATTTTTTTCATAATTTTGCACAATATCGTTAGTAAGTAACAGGGCTCTTCATTTTTGCCTGTATTCGGTATAAAGGGTATCGCCCTAAACTTAGATAACTTTAGCATTATATCGGTTAAATATCGCTTTTGGGGATAAATAAATAGCCTTAATGACTCTGATATAACTTTCACTGTCGTTTTTAAATAAACTTTCTGCGATAATCGACAACATAACTTTAAACCTTTCTTATTTAGTGAACCATGCCTGAATCAAGCTCTGTAGATACCCATAAAAACACCGCCCTTAAAACTGAAAACGCTAAAAGCAAATTTGCTGAAAGATTTCGTGGCTACTTTCCCGTTGTTATTGATGTAGAAACAGCTGGCTTTAATTGCCAAACTGATGCCTTGCTTGAGCTGGCTGCTTCAGTATTGCACCTAGATGAAGTCACTGGTGATTTCTCTATCGATGAAACAATACAGTTTAATATTGAGCCTTTTGAGGGGGCAAATCTTGAGCCTAAAGCACTGGAGTTTACTGGCATAGATCCTACAAACCCGTTACGTGGCGCCATTGATGAGGATGAGGCTCTTAAAACTCTTTTTAAGTTAGTAAGAAAGAAGATGAAAGCGGCAGGTTGCCAGCGCGCAATTATTGTTGCGCACAATGCCGCCTTTGATTTAGGTTTTTTAAATGCAGCAACCGAACGCTGTAAAATTAAGCGCAGCCCATTTCATAGCTTTGTTAGTTTTGACACTACAACACTCGCAGGCCTTGCATTAGGGCAAACGGTTTTAGCTAAAGCCTGTATAGCAGCAAATATAGATTTTAATAATAATGAAGCGCATACCGCATTATACGACACCGAAAAAACTGCAGAGCTATTTTGTCATATTGTTAATAAGTGGAGATCTTTAGGCGGTTGGCCGTTAACCGATATTGAGAGTGACTCTTAGCTGAAGTGGTTAGATTAAAATTTTGACATAAAAAAACCGCTTACGCGGTTTTTTAGTATTTACAATTTAGTAAATTCGCTTAATTTACGAATTCAAAAAATAATAAAGTATTATAACTGATCTGCATTGTCAGATAGGTAAGCAGCAACACCTTCTGGTGAAGCAGTCATACCTTTATCGCCTTTATTCCAACCTGCTGGACAAACTTCGCCGTGGTCTTGATGGAATTGTAAAGCATCTACCATACGTAACATTTCATCAACATCACGACCTAACGGTAGATCATTAATTACTTGGTGACGAACATTACCTTCTTCATCAATTAAGAATGAACCACGAAATGCTACGCCAGCTTCAGGATGCTCAACATCGTACGCTTTACAGATTTCATGTTTAGTATCAGCAACTAAAGTGTATTGTACTGGGCCAATACCACCTTCATTTACTGGTGTGTTTCGCCATGCGTTATGTGAAAATTGAGAATCAATTGAAACACCGATAACTTCTACGCCACGGTTTTTAAACTCTTCCATGCGGTGATCAAAAGCTAAAAGCTCAGATGGACAAACAAAAGTAAAATCTAATGGATAGAAAAAAACTACTGCTTTTTTACCTTTAATTGCTTCGCTTAAAGTAAAGCTATCTACGATTTCACCGTTGCCTAATACAGCTGCTGCAGTAAAGTCTGGTGCTTGACGACCAACTAATACGCTCATTTTATACTCCATTTTTATTTGTGTTAATAAAGTTAATTATACCTGCCAATAAATATGGTGACAGATAGAAAAAAATCAATCAGTGATAGAAATTAATTGTTAAGCTTCGGCTGAGTTATCTTCCGCTGAAGCGTTTTTTGCCGCAGCTTCTTTAACTAAGGTTTGTAATTCACCTTGTTGGAACATTTCTAAGATGATGTCACAGCCGCCAACTAACTCACCGTCTACCCACAACTGTGGAAAGGTTGGCCAATCAGCATATTTAGGTAATTCAGCTCGGATATCTGGATTTTGCAGAATATCAACATATGCAAATTTTTCTTCGCAAGAGATTAATGCTTGTGATGCTTGTGATGAAAAACCACAACTTGGTAATTTAGGAGATCCTTTCATATATAGCAAGATTGTATTTTCGCTAATTTGTTCTTTAATGCGCTCTATTGTATCCATAGTACCCTCTATTAATTAATACTTATTCTATTCTTTTGTATCCAATACCTACCATATGGTGGTAAAAAATAAATTTTCAACTCTGACCATACAAGCTAATAGAATAAATACTATGTACTAAACCACTACAATTATTCATTTTAATAAATAATTCCCCTTGAATCATGACTTAACAATACCTATATATGTTTAAGACCTGAATAAGTAATACTTGAGTATTTTACTCAAGTTTATAATAAAACACACCCATTTTTGGTGTAAAATTGAAATAACAATCTGGAGAGCAAAATGGCTATTGAATTACCTGCATTGCCGTACGAGCAGAATGCGTTAGAACCACATATTTCAGCTGAAACGTTATCATTTCACTATGGAAAACATCACAACACATACGTAGTAAAGCTTAACGGCTTAATAGGCGGTACTGAATTTGAAAATAAAAGCTTAGAAGAAATAGTTAAAAGCTCTTCTGCTGGTATTTTCAATAATGCTGCTCAGATCTGGAATCATACCTTTTATTGGAACAGCTTAAGTCCAAACGGTGGCGGTGAGCCAACAGGCGAGTTACTAGCAGCTATCAATCAAAGCTTCGGCTCTTTTAGCGAGTTTAAAGCTAAGTTTACTGACAGTGCAATTAATAACTTTGGGGCAAGCTGGACTTGGTTAGTTAAGAATGCTGACGGTAGTTTAGCCATTGTAAATACCTCAAATGCGGCAACGCCATTAACTGATGAAGGTGTTACACCACTTCTCACTGTAGATTTATGGGAACATGCCTACTACATTGATTACCGTAATGTGAGACCTGATTACCTTAACGGTTTTTGGTCATTAGCTAATTGGGATTTCGCGCAAGCTAATTTTAACTAATTAAAGACTTTGACTAAAACCTGAATTATACCTAACAAAGCATCAATCTTTGTTAGGTATATATTTTATATAACATTTTAAGTTTCCCCCTTAGCACTTCAAGCTCACACATCCCCTTAAATTTACGATTTCAGAAACTATTTAAGCCATAAACTTGAAAAACTAGCACGATCTTATAATTGACAAATAGCATGGCTTACAGGGTAACTTCCTGGCTAAACAAGTAATACCAATTCCATTAAATTATTGCCCACTTGTGCTGGTTAAAATACCCCAAGAATTCGTTGCTCTCAACCCCAATAGCCAGTTATTGCTCAATCAAGCGCCTTACCTTGATTTATTTTTCCTTCGCACAACAAGATCACAAACTTAATGGAATTGGTATAATATCTAAATATAGCTATCTACTTTAATGGTATATAAAAATCGTAATATGTAGTAAATCGCCTTATTTACCACATACATTAACTTTCGTCTAAGATATAAAAATAAAAAATCTTATGAATAAAATGGCTGAAATCGATTATATTTTATTTGCCAGTTATCTATATATGCATAATAAATCAGGCATGATACCAACCAAATCATCTACAAGTAATTAAATTGAATAATTATTCAAAATAATCAAATAGTAAAAAAACACATGGCTTGCATTAGTTTTTCTAATGCGAAACATGTGTTTTTTTTAATTTGTCTATGTTCGATACGACTCTTATAATCGCTTTGTTTTCTGAGTTAGCGCAATGATACTTCCTCTTTCTCCCAAAGAGATATCATTAACCGGATTACTTGAAATGATAGCTACTATCTTTTCTCTCTGACATGTTTCTTGGAATTTAACTTCCTTATATCAACTTGATATTAGAGTTGGCCCACACTTTGTTTGTGGGCTTTTTTTTGCCTTTTTTTCAATAAAATTTAACTTGATTTCACTATTTATTGTTGGCCCAAGACCTGAGCAGGCTCAATTCTAGTTGCTCGCCATGCTGGGTAAAAAGTTGCCAACAAACTCATTATCAGTGCTGTGATAACTGTGCCATAAACGTCACTCATATGCAGTACACTAGGTAAGTAGTTAATAAAATAGACATCGCCAGAAAGAAAGGTTGTACCCAGATACTGCTCTAATGCGCTAATAATGCCGGTAAGGTTTAATGATAAGTAAACACCACAAAAAGCGCCCAATAAACTACCAACAACACCATTAACTAAACCTTGCACAATAAAGGCCAGCATAATCGTTTTTGAGCTTGCCCCCATAGTTTTTAAAATAGCAATATCGCCCTGTTTTTCATTCACAGCCATAATTAATGTCGAGACAATATTAAAACTGGCAACTCCAATAACCAGTACTAAAACAATAAACATCACCATTCTTACTAACTGAATATCATTAAATAAATGTCCTTGGCTACGAGTCCAATTATTAATATATACATAATGGTCAAAATTATAAGCCACCTTTCGAGCAACCTTAGGGGCTGAGAAAACATCTGCTACTTTTAAACGTATGCTTTGAGTTTCATCAGTTTTATAACCCATCACCTCACTGGCTTGAGATAGTGATATATAAGCTAATGTCTCGTCGATTGTGCCACCAAACTTAAAAATACCAACGACTTCAACATGACGAGTAATCGGAGCTGAAAAAACTTGTTTAACATCACCGACACTTTCAGGAGGGGGTAACAATAACTGTATTTTATCACCAAGCTCAACAGACAACTTCTTTGCGACTCCGCTACCTAGAACAATACTGTAGTCATTATCAGATGCAGATAGTTGCTGCCAATCACCTGCAACAATATAATCCGTGATACTTGACACATTCATTTCAAGCTTAGCGTCCACACCACGGACTTCTACCGCTTTTAGCTTTAAACCATGTTGTAGCATCCCTGTCATTTTAATAACAGGGGCAGCAGCTAAGACTGACTCTTCGTTTTCAACCTTTTTGATACTAAGGGGCCAATTTTTTATCGGCTCATTTACACTCACCAATTCCACATGTGGAACAATTGAGAGTAGTTTATGTGATAATTCTCGCTCAAAACCATTCATAGCACTAAGTACAACAATAAGTACTGTAACCCCTAGTGCAATACCAATAGTAGAAGAGGCTGAAATAAATGCAGAGAAACCATTACCATGTCGGCTACGAACATATCGCCAGCCCAGAAATATGCTTAACGGTTTAAACATGACGTTCACTAGACTGACTATCAATTGCCTTACTTGAAGCATTGTTGATAGCTGGAGATGACTGTTCTTCAATATTAGCGGTAAGTGGTAATAATGATCCTTGTACTAATTTCACTTGTCGATCCATTCGATGTGCTAGTACCAAGTCATGGGTTACAATCACAAAGCTCGTTTGAACCGTGTTATTTAAGCTCCGAATTAATTGATAAATTTGCTCTGCCGTATCGCTATCTAAGTTACCTGTCGGTTCATCAGCCAAAACCAAAGAAGGTTTAGTCACTAAAGCGCGAGCAATAGCGACTCGTTGACGCTCCCCACCTGATAACTGCGACGGTCTATACGAAATTCGATGGGACAGACCTACTTTTTCGAGCATACCTTTAGCAGCCATTAATGCTTGCTTTGGTTTTTCACCTCTAATCATTAATGGCATAGCTACATTTTCTTGCGCAGTAAACTCCATCATTAGGTGATGAAATTGATAAATAAAGCCAATATGTTTATTTCTAAATTTTGCTCTATCTTTATCTGATAATTGGTGAATATCAGTATTATTAATGAGCACTTTTCCTGACGTTGGAGAATCTAAAGCACCAGCAAGATGCAAAAATGTACTTTTCCCGCAACCTGAACTACCCACAACAGCAAGTAACTCCCCTTTATCAACACTCAACTCTAAGCCGTTTAGTACTTTAGTTTCAATGCCCCCTTGCCTATATGACTTAGACAACTGACAACACTGTAATACTTTACTCATTAATTAATCGCCTTATTCATTTCGTAATACCTGTGCGGGCTCAGTGGTAGAGGCTTGGTATGCGGGATAAAGTGTCGCTAAAAAACTCATTATTAGTGCTGATAAAATAATAGTAAGTACGTCAAACCATTGCAGTCTAACGGGTAATTCCTGCATACCAAAACCAAATAAATTTACACCAACGACCAACATTATATCGTTTAAATTAAGTGCTAACACCACACCAAGTAAACCACCTAAGCTAACCCCCCATAGACCATTAACCATTCCCTGGGTGATAAAGATTTTGATGACTTCACTTCGTGCTAAGCCTAATGTTTGCAGTATGCCAATTTCAGCCTGCTTTTCAACAACAACCATTACTAATGCTGAGACTATATTAAAGGCAGCAACGGCAACTATTAAACTAAGCATTAACCACATCATATTTTTTTCCATTTTCACTGCTGAAAATAGTGCTCCTTGAGTTTCATCCCAAGTACTGTAACTAGCTTCATGTAGAATGTTATCTGGCTGTCTACTTTGTTTCTTTATTTCAAGACTTTTGACAACTTGTTTCGCATTAAAGGCATCATCTAAATAAAGACGTAGCTTATCAATACCATCACCTGTTCTTCTTAAGAGCTTCGCACCATAACGACTGTCGACATAAACCATTGCATCATCGACTTGTGAACCAATATGGAACATTCCTGCTATGGTAAAAACTCGTTGCACTGGAATTCGTCCCATGGGAGTAAAAATACTTTTATTCGGTAGTACCAACCTAACTTCATCTCCCAGAGAAACTTGTAGTTTATTAGCTAACGCCTGCCCAATTATCATCGAATAACTTTGTTGTGTCAGGTTTTCCATACTTCCAGAAACCATATGACTACTAATCATATTTGTTTTTTCAAACTTAGGAACAATCCCTTGAACCAGTACACCTTGAAGACCATTGGCTGACTGGATCAAAGCTTCGCTTTCAAGAAATGGTGTAACTTGCATTACATGTGGTTGGGTAAGCAGCTCTTCACGTAAATTAGTCCAGTGTTGCTTTGAGGTTTTAGTGCCCGTTACCGCTTTATGCTCAAAGTCACTAACAATAACATGAGGAATAATGCCTAATATGCGTTTTTTTAATTCCCCTTCAAAACCATTCATTACAGAGACCACGGTAATAAGAGAAGCTACCCCCAATAAAATACCAACGGTAGAGAAAAACGTAATAAAGGAAACAAAGCCTGTATGGCTTTTACTGCGACTATAACGAAGTCCGATGAAGATACTAATAGGTTGAAACATTGAGGTATTTTTATTTTATCTGGTACTGATTTAGAATGTTCTGTAGCATAACACAGTCACTTAAATTGTCTGAGATAAATAGCCCTAGACAATTTAAGTTACAATTATCTGCTATAAGTTCTGCTATAACATTATTAATTAGTTTTCATTTTTTCTTTGAAATCATTATCTTCTACATGGAAATAAAAACATGACAGCTCCTTCCCTTGAACAAAAATTAACACAGTATCATGAGTTTTTTGCCATCGAACATAAATTCTCAGTAAACATCAAGAACATAGATAGCAGCAAGGCCGCTAGCTTTGAGCAGTTTATCGCTAATACCCCCTTACCTTTTAAACTTGCAACAGATATGAGTGCAATAGATCAATCAGCACTACGCTCTTTACAAAATTTAGGTAATAACGCCTCTCAGCTGGTAAGCTTTCTTAATCAACAATCTCAAAAAATAGATTTGCTTATAGGTTATATCCTGAGCCAACAAGATGAAGAACAACATAGATATCAAGGGATAAAATTTGGCGGTGGTGGCATTAAATTTATTGCCCCAATGGCATTTTCTGTCGGGCAATTACTTGAACTAAAGATATTTATACTTGAAAGTAATTGTGCAATATTTTGCTATGGCGAAGTTATAGCTGTTGACTCAACAAATGGTATGAGTAGCCATAAAGTTACTTTTCACTTTATTCGAGATGAAGACAGAGAAATACTAGTGCGTACAAGCTTACATGAGCAGTCAAAGCAATTACAAAAATTAGCTAAATTACGTAACCAAGAAAATGAGCCCTAACATTCCTTATCGATAAAAATTTCAAACACAAATTCTATTAAGTGTTTGCTCCACTTCTTGTGAGGTTTTCTGTTGCTGCTCTGCATGCACTGAAACAGAGTTTAAACCATTATTAATATCGTGGCTTAATGATACTACAGCTAACATACTATCGTTAATCGATGAAGTATCACCTTGCTGTGTTAATGTACGGCTAGCGATTTGTGATGTTAAATTATCAACCTCTTGAAAGGAAAGACCAATCTGGTCTAGTGCTTTAACAACCTCTTCGGAGTAGTTTAATGATTCTTGGGTTAACTTTTGCCCTCTACTTATACTATTTACCGCATTGATTGTTTTCGATTGTAAACCTTCGACCATGGCCTGAATTTCTACTGTAGACTCTTGAGTACGGTGTGCTAGAGCACGGACTTCATCAGCAACAACCGCAAAACCTCTGCCTTGGTCCCCAGCTCGGGCGGCTTCAATAGCGGCATTTAAAGCTAATAAGTTCGTTTGTTCCGCAATCCCACGGATAACATCTAACACTGAGCCAATTCGTGCACTCTCTTCTTGTAATAAAGTAAGCTCTTTTGCCATATCTCCTACTTCACTAGCAACTGCCTCAATTGTTTGCTGACTAGTGTTAGATGAATTAACACCACTCGCTAAAGTTTCCATTACAGAACTTGTTGTTTCACTCACTTGTTCAGCACTACTGGATAGGTTAGCGGAGGTATTGGCAACATCCTCAATAGATTCAGCCATTTGTGATATCTGGCTGGCGGAGTTTTCAACTAGCTCAACCGATTCAGTCATCTGTATAGACAAAGAAGTAGAGCCTTGTCGCAAGATTTCGGCTTCTTGACGAATAACACTAACAACATCAGCTAAACCTACAATGAAGTCACTCAATTCGTTGGTAACTTGAGCAAGTTCATCGTTAACGAGATCTTTTAAAGGCTCAGACGGAGCCTCTTCAGTGCTTACAATCATATCAAGATAAGACTTTAGTCGAACCAAGCGTTTGGTCAGCATTTTATTGAAAACAAAGTAGCTAGCAAGACTTTGAAAAACAACTAAAAGAAATAACAATAGCACTAGAGTGAAAGTACTCACAGTGCCACTAATAACACTAGAAGTTAAAATAAAAACTAAACCAACTGCCAAGTTTGGTATGAGGAGCTTTATTGATAATTTACTAAGCATTGTATTTTCTCTATTAATATTTATTGTAATGCGAACTATAAATTTTATTACTAAGCATTTTTATATAATAGAATAAATTACCTGTATAGCTTTATTTTTGCTAGTATTTTATCAACGTTATTTAAGAAAGGGTGCTCTCATACATGTCAATAACAGCAATAATGATTATAAGCCTTGCTATTGGAATTATAGCTGGTGGTATTTTTTTATTAAAAAAGTCGGCTCGCAAGTTTAATTTAACCTCCGAGCAACTCACAAGTATTAAAAAACGAAATGAAATGTTAGATAAACAGGAACAAGATAAAAAATAGCAAGATTAATTCAACTATCTATTTAATTGGGTGCTTATATATATGATTATTATACCGCTGGTTAACTTTATTTGGCATTAATTTAACTCAATTAACATTTCATCAGTGTTGATTAGGTTAACTACTTATTTACTTCGATATAAGGTCTTAATTAAATGATAGCCAAATTTAGTTTTTATTGGGCCATGTATTTTTAATAGCGGCCTCTTGAAAACAACATCATCAAAAGCTTTTACCATTTGTCCTCGCTTGAACTCCCCTAAATCACCACCTCTTTTCTTTGAGGGGCAAAGAGAGTGCTTTTTCGCCAGCGAGGCAAAATCAGCTCCTTTATCGAGCTGGGCTTTTAGCTCCGCCGCTTGTTTTTCAGTTTTTACGAGAATATGCAAAGCACATGCACTTGCCATAACCATTTTCCTGTAGGTTGTTATTGCCACTATTATACTAGAGATAGCCGGCCTACACTCATTAATTTAATTGCTACCTTTATAAAGATTTAAGTCATAACCCCTTAGTTATATTCAACACTAATAACTTTACGGGTAACAATGAACGTATTCAAATTTAAAGGTAACTTTGCAACAATATTGACAACTAACTTATCCGACCACTATAACATTACAAATAATTACTTTTACTTACCTTTTTCATGACATAAAATGTCAATAACTTTAACTACTCGGCGTGACTTAGACTTATGACAACAATCCAACACTTGTTTGATAACAATAAACAATGGGCAGACAAGATTACGAAAGAAGATCCGGAGTTCTTTCAAGGTCTTTCTGAACAGCAATCGCCAAAGTACTTATGGATAGGATGCTCAGACTCTCGTGTACCAGCAAACGACTTACTTGGTATGCAGCCGGGTGAAGTGTTTGTTCATCGCAATATTGCTAACCAAGTTATTCACACTGATTTAAACTGTTTATCCGTTATTCAATATGCTGTCGATGTATTAAAAGTACAGCATATCATTGTTTGTGGTCACTATGGCTGTGGTGGTGTAGGTGCAGCTCTTGATAATAAAAGTCATGGCCTAATAGATAACTGGTTACGTCATATTGAAGATGTTTATCGTTTTCATAAAGAAGAAATGGATAAGTTAACAGACGAGAAAGAGCGTATTAACTTACTATGTGAACTCAATGTAATTGAGCAAGTTGCCAATATTTGTCATACCACAACCTTAGTTAATGCATGGAAAAACAAACAGGATATAACGGTACATGGGGTTGTGTACAACTTACACGATGGCATATTAAAAGATTTGAACGTTTCGGCTAATAGAAAATAATTAATAACTTTCCTTTTTGGGCTATCGACCAAAAAAAACCAGTTAACGAAGTTAACTGGTTTTAATTAACGTTTATATAAATTATAAAACACCACGTTCCATTTGATTTAACTCAATAGACTTAAATAAAGTTGAGAAGTTACCTTCACCAAAACCTTGATCATCAACACGTTGAATCATTTCAATAAATATTGGACCAAACAAGTTTTTAGTAAATATTTGTAATAAGTAAGAGTCCTCACTTTGGCTATCAACTAATATTTGATGTGCTTTAATACGCTCCTTGTCTTCTTTAACCCAAGGTACGCGATTAAATATTTCATCATAATACTCAGGTACAATATTAAGGGTATCAATTATAGAGCTATCCAACTTATCTAATGAGCCTACTAAGTCATCAGTGATAAACGCCAAATGTTGAACACCAGGGCCGTTATATTCATTCAAGTATTCATCTATTTGATTGTCCTTACTACCCTTACCTTCGTTGATAGGAATACAGAATTTTCCACAAGGTGACTGAAGAGCATAAGAAATCAATGCAGTTTTAACACCTTTGATATCAAAATATCTAACTTCAGTAAAACCAAAAACATCTTTATAAAAATCAGCCCACTTATGCATGGTACCTTGGTAAACATTGTTCGTTAAATGATCGACGGCTAAAAAACCTTTACCTTCAACAATTACCGGTTCTGCAATCGCTTCAAAGTCAGTTTCATAAATTAGACCTTTATTAGCGCCTGATATTGAAAAGTTTTCAATAAAATATATAAGGCTATCACCAATACCAAAAATGGCTGGATAAGGTAATTTATTTTCTACATTTTCAGCAGACTTTGCTCCACGTTTCACTGCTTCAGTAAAAGCGAAGTCCGCGTCTTCTACGCGCCAGCCCATTGAACAGATCGCCGGTCCATGACTCTTAGCAAATTCTTTCGAGAAGCCCGCCTTTTCTTTATTTAATAAGAAATGAATATCATTTTGGTTGAAATATTCAATATCACGACCTTTCATTTTTTTGGTCTTAGAAAAACCAAAGCCATAAAAAGCTTTTTCCATGAAGTCAGAATCGGGTGTTGCATATTCAGTAAACTCAATACCACAAAGTTTTAATGGGTTCTTGCTATCAGTCATTATTGTTTCTCTTCTAAATCATTTTCTTGAATTAATTCTATTATCAAGGGCAAATGTTCTAAGCGAAAGCCCCACTAGCACAAGGCCAAAAATATGGTTGTAACAAAAGTTGTACGAGCAGTTTGTTAAAAATATTGTTTGCTGCTGACAAGGCTATACTAGTGCTAGCAGCTGTATGTACACAATTGTGAACACTTGATGATAGGAGCTATTAAATAGCGCTTACTTAATTATCTTTTGGCTAATAACAGCTAACAAAACTTACGGCTAAAGGGTGGATAAGAATTAAAAAGACCAAACTTCTTTGATAAAAGAAAAGAAGACAACTGATTTCTCGTCACTTTTTTATAAAAATTACAATTTAATTCAATTAATTTCTTAGCAAAATCAGCCAAAACAACTAACCTTAAAATATAGTAAAGGCCTTTTACTTTACCTTTACCTTTACAAACGGTTAGCTACTAACCTTTACTAATTTATCTTAATGGATAGCATTCAGCTCTTTTGGAGGTCGTTATGAGTATTTTTCAACATTATCAAACGCGTTATGAACAAGCCCAACAAGAAGAGTTTAGCTTGCAAGAATTCTTAAGCATTTGTAAAAAGGATAACCTAGCTTATGCAAGTGCATCTGAGCGTTTATTAGCTGCTATTGGTGAAGCAGAAATGGTCGATACCGCCACAGATCCTCGACTTAGCAGGATTTTCTCAAATCGAGTTATAAAGCGCTACCCTGCTTTTGAAGATTTCTATGGTATGGAAGAAGCAATTGAGCAAATAGTTTCTTATTTAAAACATGCTTCTCAAGGTTTAGAAGAACATAAACAAATTTTATACTTATTGGGTCCTGTGGGTGGCGGTAAATCTTCACTAGCAGAGAAACTGAAGTCTTTAATGCAACAAGAACCTATCTATGTATTAAGTGCTAATGGCATACGTAGCCCTGTTAATGACCATCCATTTAGTTTATTTGATGCAAACTCTGACGGTAAAATACTTAAAGAAGAATATAACATACCTGGTCGATATTTAAACAATATAATATCGCCATGGGCTGCCAAGCGTCTGCATGAGTTTAAAGGTGATATAGCTCAATTTAAAGTTGTTAAAATTTACCCGTCAATTTTAGATCAAATAGCTATCGCTAAAACAGAACCTGGCGATGATAATAATCAGGACATATCTGCGCTCGTAGGTAAGGTTGATATCAGGCAACTAGAGCATTTTGCACAAAATGATGCTGACGCTTATAGCTATTCAGGCGCGCTTTGTCGAGCTAACCAAGGCTTGATGGAATTTGTGGAAATGTTTAAAGCACCTATTAAAGTGCTTCACCCGTTATTAACCGCAACTCAAGAGGGGAATTATAACCCCACAGAAGGGCTCTCTGCCCTTCCTTTTAACGGTATTTTATTGGCTCATTCAAATGAGTCTGAATGGCAAACGTTTAGAAACAATAAAAACAACGAAGCATTTTTAGACCGAGTATATATTGTAAAAGTACCTTACTGTATGCGAGTTTCTGAAGAAGTTAACATTTATAAAAAATTACTTGAGCACAGTGAATTAAAGACAGCACAATGTGCTCCCGATACGCTAGATATTTTGGCGCAGTTCTCTGTATTATCACGATTAAAAGATCCCGATAACTCTAGTATTTATTCCAAAATGCGTGTTTATGATGGTGAAACGCTTAAAGATACTGATCCAAAAGCAAAATCATATCAAGAGTATCGTGATTATGCTGGCATAGATGAAGGCATGTCAGGTCTGTCGACACGGTTTGCTTTTAAAATCCTGTCACGGGTATTTAACTTCGATAGTGTTGAAGTCGCAGCAAACCCTGTTCACTTATTTTATGTGTTAGAACAACAGGTTGAGCGAGAACAATTACCTAAAGAAATCACAGAGCGCTATTTAGAGTTTATCAAAGGTTATTTAACACCTCAGTATATTGAGTTCATAGGTAAAGAAATCCAAACCGCATATTTAGAGTCTTACTCTGAATATGGACAAAATATTTTTGATCGCTATGTCACTTATGCTGATTTCTGGATTCAAGATCAGGAGTATAGGGATGCTGAAACGGGCCAGTTATTTGATAGACAATCTCTCAATGACGAGTTGGAGAAAATTGAAAAACCAGCGGGTATTAGTAACCCTAAAGATTTTCGAAATGAGATTGTAAATTTTGTATTGCGAGCAAAAGCTAATAACAATGGTAAAAACCCTGTTTGGACTAGTTACGAAAAGCTCAGAACTGTTATCGAGAAAAAAATGTTTTCCAACACTGAAGATTTACTTCCTGTCATTTCTTTTAATGCTAAAACATCTACCGATGATCAGCAAAAACATGATGACTTTGTTAAACGTATGATGACAAAAGGCTATACCCAAAAACAAGTTCGCTTATTATCTGAGTGGTATTTACGAGTTAGAAAGTCTTCTTAAGCTGTATCTCTTACGCAAAAGGATAGACATAAAGCAAAAGAGATAAGGAGTACCTATGGCCAATTTTATTGATAGACGCCTGAACAGTAAAAATAAAAGTACCGTTAACCGCCAGCGTTTTTTAAGGCGTTATAAAAACCAAATTAAAAAGTCTGTTTCTGAGGCAATAAACCAACGTGGTGTGACAGACATTGAATCTGGTGAAAGTATTGTTATTCCTAAACGAGACCTATCTGAACCAACATTTCATCAAGGAGGTGGCGGCATCAAGGATAGGGTTCACCCTGGTAATGATCAGTTTTCTACCGGCGATAAAATTCCTCGTCCACCTAAACAACAGGGTCAAGGTGCTGGTGAAGGTGATGCAAGTAATAGTGGTGAAGGTGAGGACGACTTTACCTTCTCTATTTCAAAAGAAGAGTATTTAAATCTACTTTTCGAAGATTTAGAACTGCCCAACCTTGAAAAAAATCAACTTGATAAATTAATAGAATATAAAACAGTACGCAGTGGGTTTTGCGCTGAAGGTGTAGCTTCCAACATAGATATTGTTAAATCACTACAAGGTTCTATTGCTCGTCGAATAGCAATGACCTCTTCAAAACGAAAGAAACTTAAAGAACTTGAACAAGCATTATTGACTTTAAATAGTGACAAACACGACAACATTCAGCAAAAAAGAGCAATAGTGACAGAAATTGACTTAATAAAAGGAAAGATTGCTAAGGTTCCCTTTATTGATACTTTCGATTTACGCTTTAGGAACTATGCCAAACAAGCAGTGCCTACATCCAAAGCGGTTATGTTCTGCTTAATGGATGTTTCTGGCTCAATGGATCAAGCGACTAAGGAAATGGCTAAACGCTTTTATATATTACTTTATTTATTTCTTAGCCGTACTTATAAAAATATTGATGTGGTTTATATTAGGCACCACACTCAGGCTAAAGAAGTAAATGAACATGAGTTTTTTTATTCACAAGAAACCGGTGGAACTATTGCATCAAGTGCTCTGGAGCTCATGAATGAAATTATCTGTGAACGATATAATGACAGCCAATGGAACATTTATGGTGCCCAAGCATCGGATGGTGATAATTGGGCTGATGACTCCCCAAGATGCCAAACAATATTAGAGCAACAAATTTTGCCTAAAAGTCGTTATTTTAGTTATATCGAAATAACCCAAAGAGCTCACCAGACTCTGTGGAAGCATTATCAACAAGTAGAGCAATCTCATAATAACTTTGCCATGCAACATATTAAATCTGTTGCTGATATTTATCCGGTGTTTAGAGAGCTTTTCAAAAAAAGTACACGAAGCGCCGCTTAACTCAATATATGGGTGATAAATGACAAACTATCAAAATGATACAATAACAAAAACGAAAGTAACCCCTTTAGATGATACTCCTGACTGGACTTTTGACCTACTTGGTCAATACCAGAATGAAATAGCTAGAGTTGCTGACTTTTACCGTCTTGATACTTATACCAACCAAATAGAAGTGATCACAGCAGAACAGATGATGGATGCCTATGCGAGTGTTGGTATGCCCATTGGCTATAGCCACTGGACCTTTGGTAAAAAATTCATTCAAACAGAACAAAACTATAAACGCGGTCAAATGGGGTTAGCATATGAAATAGTGATAAATTCAAGCCCTTGTATATCTTACTTAATGGAAGAGAATACATTGACCATGCAGGCCCTAGTTATGGCACACGCATGTTATGGTCATAATTCTTTCTTTAAAGGAAATTACTTATTTAAATCATGGACAGATGCCAGTTCAATAATAGATTATTTGTTATTTGCAAAAAACTATATTGCACAATGTGAGCAAAAATACGGGATCAGTGAAGTTGAAGCCACTTTAGATGCATGTCATGCTCTAATGAGTCATGGAGTTGATCGCTATAAAAGACCACAAAAAATATCATTAGATGAAGAGTTAAAAAGACAGACCGAGCGAGCTGAATATTTACAATCACAAGTTAATGCTTTGTGGCGAACAGTGCCCAAAAAAGAACAACAACAAAATGAAAATAAATATAAATTTCCAAGTGAGCCTCAAGAAAACATATTATATTTTATTGAAAAGAATGCTCCTTTACTAAAACCATGGCAAAGAGAACTTGTCAGAATTGTTAGAAAAATTTCACAATACTTCTATCCTCAAAAACAAACTCAAGTAATGAATGAAGGCTGGGCATGTTTTTGGCACTACACTATTTTAAACCACTTATACGATGAAGGCTTAGTGACCGATAAGTTTATGTTGGAATTTTTACATAGTCATACCAATGTCGTTGCTCAACCAGAATACAATAGCAAATACTATTCAGGCATTAATCCTTATGCCTTAGGCTTTAATATGTTTATTGATATAAGGCGAATCTGCGAACACCCCACAGAAGAAGATAAGGAATATTTTCCAGAAATAGCAGGGAGTAATTGGGTTGACACTGTGCACTTTGCCATGGAAAATTTTAAAGATGAAAGTTTTATCAGCCAATATTTATCACCGAAGCTAATACGTGATTTTAAATTATTTCATATTCACGATGATAGTGATCATAACTATGTCGAAATTGGTGCTATTCATAACGAGCAGGGGTATAAAAAAGTTCGTCAAAACCTAGCAAATCAATATAACCTCAGTAACCTTGAAGTAAATATTCAAATAATTGATGCTAATATTGATGGTGACAGAGCGCTCACACTGAGATATACACCTCACAATGGCGTAGAGCTTGGCGATTCAAAAGACGAGGTGTTAAAACACCTACACTATTTATGGCACTTTGATGTTAAAATTGTTCAAGAGGCAACGGCAGGAGAAGATAAAGTAATTGCATGTTGCCCACAAAAAGATAAAGACGATTAAAATCGTCTTTATCTTAAAAACAGCGTTTAAAGGGCTAGTCTTCAGAAAGCTCTTTTAATACGTCATCTTTTAATTCACTCCAAAGAGCGCCAGAATCAATACCATATTGGCGCACTGCAAATACAGCATTATCAAACTTTTCAGCCTTAGCAAGTTCAATTAACCGTTGGTAATAAACCCTCGAAATCTCACGCCCTTTTGGATGAGCAAAATATAGATTACCAATACGTGAATATAAACCACTTAAGCCATTTAAAATTAATAAATAGATTGAATTTCCAGAAGCGACAACTAAGTCTTTATTTAACTGATAATCAAACTTTGTAAATGCTTCACCGGTATCCTCAACATCAAGGTAACCTTCAAGAGTTGCGATGGCTTTTTCCGGGTTATTCTTTAATGCACCACGAATATAAATAGCACTGATATTAGTTCGAGCTGATAACATATTATCAACCAGGTCAGGAATTCCATCTTGGTCAAGTTGCGCTAAAGTTTCGAGAATATTTAAACTTGAAGTTTCCCAAAAATTATTTACTTTAGTTGGTTTTCCATGCTGGATTGTTAACCAACCATCACGAGCCAAACGCTGTAACACTTCTCTAAGTGTTGTACGCGTGACTCCGATAAGCTCAGAAAGCTCTCGTTCTGCTGGCAATATAGATCCCGGAGGAAAACCACCGTTCCAAATAGATTCAACGATATATTGCTCCGCAAATCCCGCTGGGCTTTTAGCTTTTATGACCATGGACTATAGTTACCTAATAATGTGAATTGGGAAAATTTAACGACTGATTGTACCAGAAGTACACTTATGCACAAGCAAAGAGAGGTTACAAGTGCTTGAAATTAAGAACCTAACTTTTGCTTGTTATAAATCAATTTGCTAGCAACTATCAATAAAATTAATATAATTCAATAGCATTATTGTGTTATTCAGTAGAAAACTTGTTAGAATTCAGACCGAATAATAATCGCTAAATTAGCACATAATTTCACAGTCCATTTAGAGAGTAACATGAAACCACTTGCATACGTTTTGCTGACGTTAATCGCCGTACTTTGTCCAAACTTGGCTTTTGCCTCAGAGGCAGCACATCAAAGTATCGATTTAACTAGTCACTGGATCGGTTATACCGCCATTGCTATTTTTGTTCTAGCCTATTCATTGGTTATTTTAGAAGAACAATTACACTTAAGAAAATCAAAACCAGTTTTACTTGCTGCTGGCCTCATTTGGATTTTAATCGCTGCCTATTATAGCTCAAACGGCATGCCACACGCTGCTGAAGTAGCAATACGTCATAATTTTCTTGAGTACGCCGAGTTATTCTTTTTCTTATTAGTAGCAATGACCTATATCAACGCCATGCTTGAGCGTGATGTATTTAATTCTCTACGTGATTGGTTAGTGCAAAAAGGCTTTAGCTATAAAGCATTATTTTGGATCACCGGTATTTTAGCTTTCTTCATTTCACCAATCGCTGATAACTTAACTACGGCGCTTATTATGTGTGCGGTGGTGCTAGCAGTAGGTAAAGATGAACCTAAGTTTGTCGCTATGAGTTGTGTGAACATTGTAGTAGGCGCAAATGCTGGTGGCGCATTCAGTCCATTTGGTGACATCACTACATTAATGGTATGGCAAAAGGGTCTTGTCCAATTCACTGAATTCTTTGCTTTATTTTTACCATCTGTTGTTAACTTTGTTATTCCTGCGTTTATCATGCAGTTTTTCTTACCTGCTGGTCAACCGAGTTCAAGTTCAAGTAGAGTTACCCAAATTAAAAAGGGGGGATTAACTATCGTTGGTTTGTTTATCCTAACTATTATCACTGCAGTATCTTTCCATAACTTCCTACATTTACCACCTGTATTTGGCATGATGTTAGGTTTAGGCTATTTGAAGTTATTTGGTTACTACATTCGCAAATCAGGTCAAGGCGAGATTGACAGCTCAGATTTACCTACTAGTCATAACATTGAAGATGATTTTGATATCTTTGATAAAATTGCTAAAGCCGAGTGGGATACTTTATTCTTCTTCTACGGCGTTATTTTAGCTGTAGGTGGCTTAGGTTTTATTGGTTATTTAGGCATGGTTTCAGAATTTATGTATGGTGAATTAGGGGCCACTAATGCCAACATTTTAGTAGGTATATTATCTGCTATTGTTGATAACATCCCGGTCATGTTTGCTGTTTTAACCATGAATCCTGAGATGTCGCACACTCAATGGCTATTAGTTACATTAACAGCAGGTGTTGGCGGCAGTTTATTATCTGTAGGCTCTGCTGCTGGTGTTGCTTTAATGGGACAAGCTCGTGGGTATTACACTTTCTTTAGCCATCTAAAATGGACGCCTGTCATCGCTTTAGGTTACGCTGCAAGTATTTATGTTCATTTATTAATTAACTAATAACTGCATTAAATATTTACATTTATGATGTGAAATTATAGCCAAGATACAGGCAATAGCCTTTATCTTCATGCTACTATCAAAAGCTTCTACTTTATTAGAAGCTTTTTTTTTACTCGATATTTTTTAAAGGATTTTTTGTGAACAACTATTTAAGCAATATTACCACTAGCCAAAAGCCATGGTTACTACTTGCTATATCTGCATCAGGGTTAGAGTTAGCCGCCTTGTTTTTTCAATACGTTATGAATTTAGCTCCGTGTATCATGTGTATCTATCAACGACTAGCTATCTTAGCGATCATCGTCGCGGGTGTTATTGGTAGCATTGGTTATCAATATATAGTTGCCAGAGCTTCAGCTTTTATATTATGGGCTGTAGGGGCTACCTGGGGTCTACTCATCGCCTTAGAGCATGTTGAAATGCAAGAGAATAGTGGCTCATTGTTTTTTAGTTGTGAGTTCATTCCTAACTTCCCTTCATGGGCACCTTTACATGAATGGGTTCCGTTCTTATTTGAAGCAACAGGAGATTGTGGCGAAATAAGCTGGCAATTCTTTGGTTTTAGCATGCCACAGTGGATGATTGCTGTTTACGCTTTTTATACAATAACATTTGTCTTAGTGCTACTTAATCGCCTAATCTGTGCCAAAAAACCATAAATATTAGACTTAAGTCATAAATTAATCTGAAATAAGAATATGCTATCATTAATAGCATATTCTCTTCTGCATTGGGATATGAGGTTTGCTAACATTATATACAACCATTTACGCTTCTTTACTCTTATCCTTTAGCGCTTTAGCCAACTCTAATGAGCTCGAGAAAATGCTCGACTTATCCGATAACACTATAAAATTAGGCATGTCGAACGCGCTCAGTGGCCCTGCTGAAAACTTGGGACAAGATCTGAAAAATGGGGCTAATGTCTATTTTAATAACTTAAATAAACTTGGCGGTATAAATGGCCACTCTATTGAGTTAATTAGCTTAGATGATGGTTATGAGCCAGAAAACACTGTTAGTAATACCAAGCGCCTCATTGAACAAAAAGTACTAGCTTTATTTGGCTACGTTGGTACCCCTACTTCTTACGCTATCATGCCGATATTAAAGAAGAGTCAAATTCCTTTTTTAATGCCATTTACCGGAGCTGATTTTTTACGCTCAGTAGAGCACAGTAATATTTTAAATTTGCGCGTCAGTTACTATCAAGAGATCAAAGCACAAATAGAGTACTTGATTGCTAATAATAAGTCTAAAAGAGTAGCCTTAGTTATTCAAGCCGATGAATTTGGTCTGACAGCTCAACGAGCAGTCAATAAAATTTTAAGTAATAAAAAGCTTAGCTTGATTTTAACAGCCCGATATCGAAGAAATACCGATGATATTGAAGCGGCGTTAAAGCAATTAGCAGCTCAGCCTGTTGATGCTGTAATTTTTGTAGGGACTTATCAGCCCTTTATTCGTCTAATCAATTTTGCCCACCAGCAAGAAATGGACATGATATTCACAAGCCTTTCTTTTATTGGTAAACATAGCTTATTAAATAACATTCCCGATGATAGTAAAGTAATTATTAGTGGAGTTTTACCAGCTCCTGATGAATGTCACTGGCTATTGTGCCAAGAGTTTATTACTAATATGGAAGAAGCAGGCTATAGAGATCTAAACAGAGTACAACTCGAAGGTTACCTAAGTGCCTTTGTGTTTAGTCAAGTAGCAAAGCTCTGTAGGCGGAGCTTAAGCAGCCAGTGCATATTAAAGCAGTTTAAGCAATTTAGCTACCAAGATAATACGCTAAAATTACGTTTTGATAATGAAAGCCGCCAAGGCTTACAACAGGTATATTTTTCTTTTAGCAAAGGTATTCAGAAAGCAATATTACCTTCTAGCTTTACTCACTGACCACGTTTCAAAAATAGCTGCACTGATCACTAATAAACCACCGATAATGGTTAAAAGGTTAGGACGTTCATGTAAGAGTAAAAATGCCAGTACACTACCGTATAGCGGCTGTAAACACGAAATCAAACCTGCAGTCGTTGCAGATAGGTGTCGTAAGCTCGAAGCAAATAAAGCATGCGGCGCCGCAGTGAAGATCACACCCACCAACAAAAGTAAGAACCAGTCATTTTCAGATACTTGTACAGGCGGCACTTCAACAAATACACACAACATCAAACAAGCAACTAAGGTTTGATACAGCATAGTGTGAGGGCCAGAGTAATGTGAAAAATAACTTTTATGCAGAATGTTTCTTAATGCAAAAAATACCGCTGAGATAACACCTGTAATAATGCCTAAAGTAACTTGATTCCCAAAACTCACTTCAGGTATTAACAATACAATGCCAATAACCACGATTAACGCAGTGAGCATATCTTTCATTTTCGGTCTAGATTTTGAAAATAAAGGCTCTAGAAAAACAGTAATCACAGGGTATGTAAAAAAGGCTATGATACCAACAGTTACTCCCGCCATTTGCATTCCGGCAAAATAAGTAACCCAGTGTATACCGACAACACATCCCAGCAATACGGCAACGCCATAATCCTTCAGACTTGTTAAAGTTAGCTTTTTCTTCTGCAGCGTTAACAGTATAAATAGTGCTAACGCTGCAATACCTGTTCTATAAACGGTAATATCAAGTGCTGGTAGGCCTATCAACTTAGAAAAGAGTGCTGTGCCACCGAATAGAAAAACAGCTATATGCAAATAGAATAAACTTTGTTGCTCAGCCTTAATTAATGAGGTGGTGTGCGGTAAATTTTTCATGATAAAACCAGTATTGATTAATGAAAATTAATCAATATCATTAAGTGGCCAAGTAACAATATGATCTTCAAAGTTTTCTATACTAACATCATCATCTTTAACTATTTTTCCTCTAACCGACATTCCTGCTTTATGCATAGCTGACTTTTTGCCTTTATGCTGCAGGGGATGCCATGATGGCATACCACGACCTTCTTGTAGGCGTCGGTAAGTGCAGCTTGGTGGCATAAAAAATACTGCATCAATGTTATCTTGTGTTAAACGTACACAGTCAGGCACAAGCGTTGTGCGTTGTTCGTATTTCGAACACTGACAAGACTTTTCATTAAGTAAATAACAAGAAATATTTGAGTAAAATATTTGCTCACCTGCTTTGATATGGTCCGTTGGCAATAATTCAGACTCTTCATCAGTATCTTCATCATCAATGAACTTGTTCAGGCAACATTTAGCACAGCCATCACATAATGACTCCCATTCAGGGCGTGTCATTTCGGCTAAAGTTTTCGTTTGCCAAAAAGGCTGTTCTTCTATGCTTATTTTAGTCATTTACTACTACTTTCTTCACTAGTTAATTTATTTGATAGGTGGAAATTTAATACGATCAGACAAATGGCCAACTGAACTGACAAAATAATAAGATAAGTTCCAGTGCATTAAACTCTTATAGTTATCATATGCAAGGTAAACACGGCCGTTTTCATCGTCAGGAAAAACTAACGCTGCCTTAATATCTACATTGGGTAAGTTTGTTCCATCCACACGTCTCACGCCAAGTGCTTGCCATTGTGCCAGCGTTCTTTCAGTTTCAGCCCATGCTTTAAGCCAGTTTTTTCGACTACCGGTATTTTTTGGAATGGCTAATGTATAGTCAAAGTCTTTAGGCAACCTAACTTGGCGACCCCAAGTAAGCTCATCACTCCAACCTTCTTGTTGTAAATAATTTGCCATCGATGAAAAAACATCTGCTTGGTTTTGCCAGATATCTTTTTTTCCATCACCATCACCATCGACTGCGTAGCTCAAAAAAGATGTTGGCATAAATTGGTTCTGCCCCATAGCTCCAGCCCATGACCCCTTCATGTTTTCACTACTAATATGACCTTCATCTAAGATTGTCAGTGCTGCCATTAATTGCTTTTTAAAGAAAGTTTCACGTCTACCTTCATATGCTAGTGTCGATAAAGCAGAAACTACATTATAACCACCAGTAAACTTTCCAAAATTAGTTTCAAGTCCCCATAAAGCGACAATAAAACGCGGTTGAACTTGGTATTTATCTCCAATTTCATTTAGTAAATCTTTATGTTCTTTATACAAGGCTCTCGCTTTATCTACTTTCCATTTTGGTACTCGTTTAGGCAGGTATGTATCAAGAGTCTCTACATTTTCAGGCTGACTTCTATCAGCTTTAACAGCTCGTTGATGAAACTCGACTTTGGCAAAGCTTTCATCAATCAAAGCTTGACTAAAGCCTTGGGCTAACGCTTCTGCTTTTAATTTGACGACATAATCAGCAAAACCTTCTGCCGAGAGCTCTTTTTTAGCCGCCATTGAAGGGCTCATATTACTAAATATTAACAGGGTCGATAACACGACTGTTTTTAAAACAGTTTTCATTATAGCTCTCCTTGCTCTTTTTCAGCCTTCATTGCCGCCTTGTGCTCTTTTAATAGGTCTTCTTGTGGTGGTGGCAACTGCAAATAAAAACCTTCATTGGTTAAACTAGATTTTACCTTTTCCAAATCAGCCATACCTAACTTTTCTTTAGTTGCTAAGTTAATTAACGTGACTAATTGTGGTGTACCAAATGTTTTCATTAACGCTTCTGGGACGGTAGAGAAATCATCTCGAGTTTTAACAAAAAGAAATGTTTGGGCTTTTCGTGGGCTTTTATAAATAACACATAGCATAATGGAGACCTATTGATTGCTGAGAATATATACTGAAGAATAAATATATCATGAGCCTTAGGCGAACCCTATAGCAGCTCAATGAAATATTGTTAACGATAACCTAAAGGTTGAACGGAGTTTATTTATAACCTTGCTTAGCAAATGCTAATAAATCGTGACCAAACAACTCATTACGCCAACTTGATAACAGCTCAACTTTACTTGATGTATTAGCAGAAGAGTTAAGCCCAAATTGCCAGGTCAAAAATTGGTTAATCTGTTTTTTTGATGCGACATTTTCTATGGCTAAGCCGTGACGCTCACTTACTGATTGTAAAAATGCCTTCACCTTTTTAAAAATTTGTTTATAACCAGGGTAATCATCTAGGCGACTAACTTTATCAGGATAACTACTTATCTCAGTTTTATCTGCTTTGCTTAATACCGCCAACATAGCCTTACCTTTATGTCGAATATCCTGCGCTTCCGCTCCTTCAAGATTTAACATAGCATTAATACTTGATGGATTACTCTGCGCTAATGCCATCAAGGTATGATCTTTAGCAACAAAGCCAATAGGTAAGTCGCGCTTTTGTGCTTCTTGAAAGCGCCAAATAGCTAAGTGTTTTAAAATATTCAACTGTTTAGGGTTTAAACGCCAACTCATTTTAATATTAAGATACATGTCATTTTCAACTAACGGCGTGAACTTTTTGTCGATCATATGCTGTGTCTCTAACCTTGCATAGGCTAAAAAACCGGTTTCAGTGAGTTCAGCTAATAATTTAGGATAAATAACGAACAAGTGATCAACATCAGCACTCGCATAAGCCAATTGTTTATTCGTTAACGGTCTCTTGGTCCAGTCAGTGCGTGATTCAGATTTGTCTAATTCAATACCAGTGAAATGATTCACCATGGCAGCGTAGCCCATAGATAAACCATGACCAAGAAATGACATCATGATCTGACTATCAATTAAATTAACCGGTTTGCAATTCCCTGCGGTCAAAAAAACTTCTAAATCTTCAGAGCATGCATGCAGTACTTTGGTAATATTCACATTGGTGAGTAATTGCCAAAATGGTGTTAAGTCGTCAATGGCTAAAGGGTCAATAAGCGCTAGGTTTTCACCATCACACACCTGAAGCAAGCCGAGCTTGGCATACAAGGTACGTGTGCGAACAAATTCTGTATCTATAGCTAACACTTTTGCTTTAACTAGTTGTTCACATAAATTATTTAAGCTGAGCTGATCTTCAATTAATTGATACTGCATAATCTTTACTTCTACCACGGCTACTTATGACGACGACGAGTGCTTTGTTGATGGCGTTGTTGATGTTTTTTAACTGAGCGACGAATTCGGCGACTCTTAGCATTATCCATTGCCTTTTCATCAACTTTAACTTTACTATCAGACTCAGGCGTCAAATTAACTAATTTACGATAATAATTCACTTCTTTTAAAGCCAGCTCTCTCCACCCACCCATAGGCAATTGGCGTTGCATTTCCATATCACCGTAACGTACTCGGATAAGACGGCTTACTTGTACTTCTTGGCTTTCCCATAAACGACGTACCTCACGATTACGCCCTTCAGATAAAACTACATGAAACCAATGATTGCGACCTTCTCCACCACGGTAAGTGATTTTTTGAAAACGCGCAGGGCCATCTTCGAGTGTAACACCTGCACGCAAGCGCTGTAACATTGCTTCATTGATTTCACCGAAAACACGTACCGCATACTCACGTTCTACTTTTTGTGAAGGGTGCATTAATCGGTTAGCCAATTCACCATCGGTAGTGAATAACAACATGCCTGAAGTATTAATATCTAAACGGCCAACCGCGACCCAGCGGCCAGTTTCAAGTGGCGGAAGACGATCAAAAACAGTTGGTCTTCCTTCAGGATCTTTACGTGTACACATCTCTCCTTCAGGCTTGTTATATACAAGAACGCGACAAATATCTTCATCTTGTGCGGTTAGTTTGACATGATGTCCATCTAAACGAATTTGCTCTGTACCTGTAATTCTGTCTCCTAGGAAAGCTACTTTTCCATCAATACTAACTCGACCTTCACTGATCATAGTTTCCATTTCACGTCGAGAGCCTTTTCCTGCTCGAGCTAGTACTTTTTGTACTTTTTCAGAGTCAGTATGAGTGGCTTTTTGAAAGTCAACTTTCGCTGTTTTTTCAGGCTCCTTTTTATGTTGACCTTTTTTTCCAGCACCTTTCTTAGCCGCGCCTTGTTTACTTAGCCCTTTTTTAGCACTACCTTTTTTTTCAGTGCCACGCGTGCCATATTTTTTATCAATGGCTTCGTCTTTTCTTGCTTGCTTTTTCTTTTCAACCGTCATTATTTTTTCTCTGTTACGTCAGTAGCAGCTCCCAAGTAGCTAACTTCTGGCTCATTGTTCAGATTCAATAACCATTTAATGTGCAATAGGTATGCACATTAAATCTTAAGTTATTGAAATGGAGAAGGATCACCTTCGCCTACGCGTAATATTTCAATATTGTCATTAGAAAAATCAATTACTGTGGTTGGGTGCTCACCTAAATGTCCACCGTTGATGATAAGATCAACTTGATGCTCTAATAAATCTCGAATATGTTCAGGATCATATTCAGCCATTTCTTGGCCAGGCATAATCAAACTGGTAGACATTATAGGCTCTGCCAGTTCAGTCAACAAGGCTTGTGCGATAGTATTATCAGGAACCCTAATGCCTATTGTTTTCTTCTTTGGATTTAACAATCGCTTAGGCACTTCTTTACTGCCTTTAAAAATAAAAGTATATGCACCAGGGGTATTATTTTTTAGCAGTCGATAAGCGCTATTATCTACCCGCGTGTATTCTGAAAGTTGCGATAAATCTTGGCATACTAAAGTAAAATTATGCTCCTTAGCTATATCTCTTATTTGACAAATACGCTCTAACGCTTTCTTATCTCCTAAATGACATCCTAAGGCATAACCTGAATCAGTTGGATATACAATTACCCCGCCTTGCTTAATAATTTCTGCCGCTTGCTTCATTAAACGGCCTTGTGGGTTATCTGGGTGTACATAAAAAAATTGACTCATGAGACCTTCCTTTTGACCTTGAAAACTTGTGTCATATTTACTGCTTAGAGATTAGTGTTAATATCACTAACTTCATTCGTAATACCTGAATTGTTCACTCCCTTGAATAGCCATGTGCATTTAACTTATTGCCATTGCGCCCAAATAGGTTTAGCGCCAGTAGGCATGGTCAAGTTTCTCCCTAAATCACTCCATTTATTTGGATAATGAAAATCAGATCCCATTGAGGCATATAAATTATACTCTTGACAATATGCTAACATTTTTAGTCGTTGTTCTGGATTCATCTGTGGTAGAACCACCTCTAGGCCATCGCCAGCAACATCACTAAAATGAACAATTAAACGTCGTAACCATTTAGCAGAAAGGTCATATCTAATAGGATGAGCCATAACGGCGCTACCTCCTGCTTGATGAATTGCTTGAACGGCTTCTTCTATAGAGCACCAATTAGGTTTTACATACGCTCGCTGACCTTTCGAGCCTTTTTTTCCTATATATTTATCAAAGGCTTGTTGCATGGTATTAACATGTCCATGTTGATAAAGTACTTTAGCAAAATGAGCCCGAGTAATGGAGCCTTCACCAGCCATAGCTTTTGCATCGTCATATATTGTAGGAAAACCGCACTTTGCTAATTTCTCCCCCATACTAATAGCACGCTGTTCTCTCGCTTGTTGTTGCTGTTCAATAAGCGTTATTAGTTCTTCGTTATTTCTATCAATATTAAGACCAACAATATGGATTTCAAATCCTTCCCAAGCAGTAGAAATTTCAATGCCATTAATCAATTTTAGTGGAATATTTTTCTCTTCGATATACCTTTGCGCTATATCAAGTCCTGCGACTGTATCGTGGTCTGTAATAGCGAGCACATCAATTTGAAAGTTAACAGCCCTATCTATCAAGCTTTGTGGTGATAATGTGCCGTCAGAACATTTTGTATGGCTGTGCAAATCGATGCGTTTATGGGCAAAACCTTCGGTTTTTACTATCTGATGAGGAAAATCAATGGTTGACAGCAATGCCATAATGAGGTCTTCTATAGGAGTAAACTTAGTATTATGATAAGTTTACTGATAAGTACAAAGTAATGATACTTTTTCCTTTCTTAATGGAAAATTAAATAAGCATAAAGTACATAGTAATCTACCTTGTTTAGCGTGAATATAAGGCTTTCAAAAATGAACACTGCAATAATAAACTTAGCATTAAGTTGGTGGCATAACTCGACATAACGGGTTGTGATATTTGCGTGTATCTGAAAGTCAGATTAAATCAGGTAATAAATTTCAAAAAACCCGCTAAAATTAGCGGGTTTTTTACGTTTAAAGCTATTGTAAATTGTATACAATAGCTGTTATAGCTAAAACTCTAGCAAAATACAATTAATAGGATAAAAAATGAATAAAACAAAAACATGGTTTATTTGGTGGCTTTTGCCCATTTACGCTGGTTGACAATCCCCCTATACATAAATTTTAAGAAGCAAAAATATGACTCAAATATTACCAAGTAAATCGACGGGTGAATCTCGAGTAGAAGTAACAACTATCATTGATAGTGCTTGTTATCAAAGTGATCCATTAAGTGTTTATCAATTATTATGCCACCAGCAACAGCATAATATTTTATTAGAATCTGCTGAGATTGATAAAAAGCATTTATTAAAAAGCTTATTATTAACCGATGCCGCAGTTAAGATTGTTTGTAACGGCAATACCGTTACTTTTTACGCGTTATCTTTAAATGGCGAAACAGCCATTAACTATGCTGCCAGTCAATTAAATTCACATGCAGAACTCAGCTTTGCTAATGATAAGAAGTCATTTAAAGCAACCTATAGTGAAATACCAACAGAGTTAGATGAAAAAGCACGTTTAACTGCAATTAATTCATTACATAGCTTACGATTGTTTAATCAATTGATTAATGACGAAAGCCACCCTTTCGCTGTGTTTTTAGGTGGAGCCTTTGCGTTTGACCTTATGGGTATCGCAGAAGATTTACCCCAAGTCAAAGCTGGAGAAAATACCTGCCCAGATTTTGTTTACTATTTAGCTGAAACCTTGGTTGTTATTGATCACGAGCTTAAAACTACCGAAATTATTGGTAATATCTTCAGAGGCAACAATACTGAAGAACATAAACATAGTGATATATATAAACGTGTTACTCAAATTAAAGAGTCATTAAATAAACCTATAAACATAGAACAAGTTGCTCACCTTACCCCTTTAGATAAAAAAACTAATACTAATCAAGACCATACCAACAAGGTCAATATTGATATTAGTGATAAAGGCTTTTGTGAAATAGTTGAAAAACTAAAAGAAAACATTCGAGCTGGTGATATTTTTCAAGTGGTACCTTCTCGTACTTTCACCCTCCCCTGTATCGATTCAATTGCGTCTTATAAGGCATTAAAGCTTAGCAACCCAAGCCCTTATATGTTTTACCTACAAGATAGTGAATTCTGTATTTTTGGTGCCTCTCCAGAATCAGCGATTAAATATCAAGCCAGCAATCGTCATGTTGAAATCTATCCTATCGCAGGTACCAGACCGCGCGGTTTTGATAAAAATGGTAACATTTCCTTGGATTTAGATAGTCGTATAGAACTAGAACTCAGACAAGATAAAAAAGAATCTGCCGAACATATTATGTTAGTAGACTTAGCGCGTAATGATATTGCACGTGTCTCACAACCGGGTACCCGATATGTTGCAGATTTACTTAAAGTAGATCGTTACTCACACGTAATGCATTTAGTCTCTAGAGTTTGCGGGACTTTACAGACCGATTTAGATGCGCTGCATGCTTATCAAGCATGTATGAATATGGGCACACTCTCTGGTGCTCCTAAAGTAAAAGCGACTTCACTTATCAGGGAAGTCGAAGGTAAGAGGCGCGGCAGTTATGGCGGGGCTGTAGGCTATCTAACCGGTACCGGTGAAATGGATACTTGTATTGTTATTCGTTCAGCTTTTGTTAAGAATAATATTGCACAAGTACAGGCTGGGGCTGGTGTTGTTTATGACTCAGACCCTATTAGCGAAGCAAATGAAACCAGACAAAAAGCCCAAGCGGTTATCAGTGCCATCATTTGTGCAAATAAAAGCGTAAATGCCAATATGCCTTCTAAGGAGCAAGCACATGACTAAATTATTTATGCTCGATAACTTAGATTCTTTTACATATAACTTAGTTGATGAATTTCAATGTTTAGGGTTTGAGCCAAGTGTTTATCGTAATACGCTCAGCGCAGATTTTATCTTTGAAAAAATGCTAGAACATACAAAAAAGACTTCAGAGCCAGTACTATTAGTATTATCTCCTGGCCCAGGAGAGCCCAGTAAAGCAGGCTGTTTAATGGCTCTCATCAAAAAATGTGCTGGCCATATTCCAATGCTAGGCATTTGTTTAGGCCATCAAGCATTAATTGAACACTATGGCGGTCAAGTTGAGCGAGCAGATGAAATTGTTCACGGAAAAGCCTCTAATATCACTCATACTGAAACCGGTGCTTTTACCAATATTCAAAACCCACTGCCGGTTGCCCGCTACCATTCATTAGTGGGTAATAACATTCCTGATGAACTTGAGATTGTCGCTGATTACAACGGTATGTGCATGGCTATTAGTCATGAGCGTGATGCTATTTTAGCTTTTCAATTTCATCCAGAGTCTATCTTAACAACTTTTGGTGCGACATTGCTCGCACAAAGCATTCAACATTTACTTAATTTAGCGCCAGCGCTGAATCACAAAGTTACCGGAGTATAGTATGACCAGTCTTCATAATAGTAGCCTAGCACATAGCACTACTGACACTATCAGTAAAATTTTACCGACCCTAGTTGATGGTATAGATTTAAGCCAAATGCAAAGTCATGACTTTTTCCAGCAAGTACTTCAAGGTAATGTCGAACCAGCATTAATGGCAAGTGTATTAACTGCATTAAAAATTAAAGGTGAAACACCTGAAGAAATTGCTGGTGCCGCCATTGCTATTCGTAGTGCTGCAACAGCTTTTCCTGCCCGTAATAACGAGCAAGATACTATTGCTGATTGTGTAGGAACTGGTGGTGATGGTGCTAATACTATTAACATTTCTACTACGGCAGCAATTTTAGCTGCAGCTTGTGGTTTAACCGTTGCAAAACACGGTAACCGTAGCGTATCCAGTATGTCTGGCTCTGCCGACTTACTAGAAGCTTTTGGCGTAAACTTATCAATGTCACCAGAGGTGGCTAATAATTGTTTAAAACAAGCAAACTTATGTTTCTTATATGCACCAGCCTACCACTCAGGCTTTAAGCATGCTGGACCTGTACGAAAAGCCATGGGTATCCGTACATTATTTAATATTTTAGGTCCACTGGTTAACCCAGCAAAACCTAATGTTATGTTGCTTGGTGTATATACTCCTGAGCTATTAATACCAATAGCTCGAGCGCTAATGCTAACAGGCGTACAGCGTGCTTTTGTTGTCCATGGTAGTGGCTTAGACGAAATAGCTTTACATGGTGAAACACAAGTTATTGAAATTAAGCAAGGTGAATTAATTGAACGTAAAATCAACCCAAGCGACTTTGGTTTAAATAGTTATTCTCTTGAAGCAATTAAAGGCGGTACACCACAAGAAAATGCCGCGATTATCAAAGCCATTTTGTCCGGTAAAGGTGAAAGCGCACATAATGCAGCCGTCATCATTAATTGTGCAGCGCTATTATACTTACATGATAAAGCTGAAGATCTTAAAGAAGCAGCACAATTGGCTACTGAAGTACTAAGCTCAGGCAAAGGTTTACAGACATTAGAAAAGCTTGTACAGCTTTCTAATGATGAGCTTAATAAAAGTGTTAATACACAAATAAATGAAAATGGAGCAAGTAAATAAGATGGCCAATATTCTTGAAAAAATCGTCCTTGATAAACGCATCGAAATAGATGCGCTGAAATTGGCTAAGCCCTTAACAAGCTTTATAAATGAACTTGTACCTACCACAAAAGATATGTATACCGCTTTAACTAGAACAAAAGACAAGCCATATGCCGGCTTTATTCTAGAGTGTAAAAAAGCCTCCCCATCAAAAGGTCTAATCCGCCCTGATTTTGATGTAAAAGCTATTTGCCAAACTTATGATAAATATGCTGCAGCTATTTCAGTGTTAACTGATGAGAAGTATTTTCAAGGTAATTTTGATTATTTAAAAATTGTTACTGAGTCAGTAAAATGTCCAGTCCTTAATAAAGATTTTTTTATCGATAGCTATCAAGTTTATTTAGCTCGGTACTATGGCGCAGACGCTATTTTATTGATGCTAAGCGTATTGTCTGATGAAGAATACCTTGAGCTAGCTAACGTTGCTGAGCAATATAAATTAGCTGTATTAACTGAAATTTCTAATGAAGATGAGCGTGATAGAGCCATCAAGCTTAACGCTAAAATGATCGGTATTAATAACCGTGATTTGCGCGATTTAAGTACTGATATTGCCCGTACCTTTGACTTTGCGCCAACATTACCCAACGATAGAATCATCATTTCAGAATCAGGAATTTACAATAATACTCAAGTAAGAGAGTTAGCACCTGCTGTTGATGGCTTTTTAGTAGGCAGCTCGTTAATGGCACCGGATAACAACCCATATCAAGATATTGATTTAGCCTGTCGTAAACTCATTTTTGGTAATAATAAAGTCTGCGGCCTTACAGATGCAAAATATGCAAGTGCTGCAGCAAGTGCTGGCGCACGTTTTGGCGGGCTGATCTTTGCCGAAAAATCACCTCGTTTTGTCACAAAGGCACAAGCACAACGTGTTAAAGAAGCAGCACCTAAATTAGAGTACGTTGGTGTTTTTGTGAACCATGAACGCAGTGACATTATCGACTTAGTTAAAACATTACAGCTACAAGCAATACAGTTACACGGCAGTGAAGATGAAGAATATATCGAGGCGCTAACAAGAGAACTTGCTCAAAATGATTGTAGCTTCTGCCAAATATGGCAAGCAAGTCCTGTTGCCCAAAGTGTGCCTTTACTGAGTAAACAGGTTGGTCAACACGTTCTAGATGGCCAAAGCCCTGGCAGTGGTAAAGCTTTTGACTGGCAAGTATTAGCCTTAAGTGAGCAAGACTTATCAAACAGCTTTTTAGCCGGTGGGTTAAATACTGAAAATATCAATCAAGCCTTAGAACAGTTAACCCATTTAGATTTATTTGGCCTAGACCTCAACTCTGGTGTTGAAACTAGCCCTGGTATCAAATCAAGTGAAAAACTTGCCCAAGTTTTTTCACACATTAGGAATTATTAATATGAACAACGATAAAAAGACAGTAGACAATTATTCAGTTAAAGAAACCTTACCGGCCTATTTCGGTCAATTTGGCGGCATGTTTGTTGGTGAGCTATTAGTCCCTGCACTAGAGCAGCTTGAACAAGCATTTATTGAATCTCAAACAGATGAAGCTTTTTTAACAGAGTTTAATAACTTATTAACTAAGTATGCCGGTCGTCCGACACCATTAACCTGTTGTCGAAATATTGTAAAAAACCCACTTGCCAAAATTTACCTAAAACGTGAGGACTTACTACACGGTGGCGCCCATAAAACTAACCAAGTACTGGGTCAGGCTTTACTAGCCAAACGCATGGGTAAGACAGAAATTATCGCTGAAACTGGTGCTGGACAACATGGTGTTGCCACTGCAATAGCTTGTTCATTACTCGGACTAAAATGTAAAGTGTATATGGGCGCTGTCGATTGTCAGCGTCAACAACCTAATGTATTTCGAATGAAGTTGATGGGCGCTGAAGTGATCCCTGTTACAGCGGGCTCTGGTACGTTAAAAGACGCGGTAAACGAAGCCTTACGTGACTGGTCTGCCAACTATGAAAATGCTCACTATTTATTAGGCACGGCTGCAGGCCCTCACCCCTTCCCAACCATAGTACGAGAATTTCAAAAAATGATTGGTGAGGAAGCTAAAGTGCAATTTCTTGAAGAAGAAGGCCGCATGCCAGATTATGTTATCGCCGCTGTTGGTGGTGGTTCAAACGCAATAGGTATGTTTCAAGACTTTATTAAAGAAGATGGTGTGAAACTCATTGGTGTTGAAGCTGGCGGTAAAGGCATTGAAACAGATGAACATGGCGCTACACTTGTAGCTGGTTCAAAAGGCATGTTACATGGAAACTACACCTATATAATGCAAGATAAAGACGGACAAATTCAAGAGTCTTATTCTGTTTCGGCTGGACTTGATTACCCAGCTGTAGGGCCTCAACATGCTTTTTTAAAAGAAACTGGTCGTGCACAATATGTTGCTATTAATGACGATGAAGCATTAGCTGCTTTTCAAGCTTTAGCTAAAAGTGAAGGTATTATTCCAGCACTTGAATCATCGCATGCCCTTGCTCAAGCATTAAAAATGGCAGAATCAGTTACTGAAGAAACTATCTATTTAGTTAACTTATCTGGTCGTGGTGACAAAGACTTAGCTCATGTCCACGCTATTTTATCGCCAGAAGAAGCAGCATCAACCAATACAGTTAAACATAGAGGAGAAGCATAATGAGCAACTCAGAAACCCTACAAGCGGGTGCGCGTTACCAAGCCTCGTTTGCTATATTAAAAGAAAAAAATGAAAAAGCATTTATACCATTTGTCATGATTGGTGACCCTAATGCTGAACAATCCTTAGCGGTTATAAAGAGTTTGATTGATGCAGGTGCTGACGCGCTAGAGTTAGGTATTCCCTTTTCAGATCCAAGCGCTGACGGCATAACGATTCAAAAAGCTGCACTTCGCGCTTTAGGCTCGGGAATTAACACTGATATTTGTATCGATATTTTGAAGCAAATACGAGAGTACGCCCCACAAATCCCCATTGGATTATTACTTTATGGAAACTTAGTTTTTGCTCGAGGGATTGATACTTTTTATCAAAATATGAGCGAAGCCGGTGTCGACTCAGTATTAATTGCTGATGTACCAATTCGTGAGAGTGAACTATTTAGAGAAGCTGCACTAAAATATGACGTAGCCCCTATTTTCATTGCCCCTCCTAACGCAAGTGACAAAACTTTACGCGAGGTAGCTTTGTATTCTCACGGTTATACGTATGTATTAAGTCGCGCAGGTGTTACTGGTGTCGACAATGCTGATAGCCCCAAAACCACTGTAAGCAGCTCTGCAAATGAATTGATTGAAGGTTTAACAAGGTATCACGCTGCTCCGCCTATTTTAGGTTTTGGAATATCCACACCACAACAAGTTAAAGAAGCCTTAAAAGCTGGAGCTCTTGGGGCTATCAGTGGCTCGGCCGTGGTTAAAGTAATTGAAGACAACCTTAAAGATAACAACAAAATGATTAGTGAATTAAGTGATTTTGTTAGTGATATGAAAGCTGCTACTAGGTAGTTTTATTCATACTTATTAAGTCATAACTCGAAATACCCACTGACGACACCAAATTTTAAAGGAGCATATGTTGCTCCTTTTTTATATCCTAAACTGTATGTTTTCAACTATCCCGATCTCACCAAACGTATTGTCAGCAATAGTATGACCAAAGTTAAAACAATAAATAATAGCGCCAGAAACTGATAAAAAATGCGCTGTAATTTAATTTTCAAGCTAGCTAGTACACTTAAAGACTTGTTAGTAGCACAAGGAATATTAGCAAAAATTGAAATTAAAATATTAAACAATAATAGCCACATACAAGCAATAAAACTTAAAACTGCGTATGAAGTATCAAATTGTTGCTGTTGCGAGGGAGTTTGTAATAGCTGAGTAATAATAACACTAAGAAAGAAAATACCTAATATGAAGCTCAGTTTACGAAGTGGTTGTAGCTTTACCGATAGTTTCCCCAGTAACTCCAACATCCATTACTCCATTATTAATTATCTAGATTGTAGTTAAACGGAATACGCCTTAAGAATCAAAAATACTGAGAGGGTATAGAATGCATCACAACACTACATATAAAAAATGCGACTCAATGAGTCGCACTTCTGTATCTAGCTTATATGGTGCGTCCTGCACTCACATTTATTGACCTCATTTCTTCCTTGAATAACTATCCTTAGTAAATCCTTTATGAGTCCACTCATTTCCTTATTGGGTAGCGTTCAAGCATCCCGTTTAATCATCCGTAATTAGTGTCTTCCTGACAGTAACATCCTTTAAAACTACTCCGTGTATTCACCCTGACATTAACTTTCCTTAGTTAATGATTCCCTGTAGTAGCAATCCATAACTACCGTCTTCCTGACCTTGGTTATCCTTACCAAGCCACATCCATGTTCATATCATCCATAGCGGCATCCTACCACTAGACTTCATCCTTAAAGCCTCCCTGTTAAACCCTATTTTAAATAACACCAAAGTTTTATCTAAAATTAAAGCATCCTGCTTCAGGTTTTCCTTTAGTTGTATTCAAGCATCCTTACTTTTATCATCCTTGAATTGCATCCTCTGCATTCTTTATTCTCAACTCAATCCATGAGTAATGTTTACTATCCTCAGTAAGTCCATTAGTTGCCATCATCCATTTAAGCAACATCTCTCTTCCTTGACAACGTTACAAGTAACGTTGAAGCCCCCTACTCCTTGTCGTCCTGACAAAACTAATAATACACCTAAACTATCGCTATCGAGACTTGATAACATGTACATATACTATTGCAATTAATATAATACAAAGACAAAATAAAAATACCTATTAAAAATCAATCAGATAAAAACTTCAACTTCGAGATGTTAGCTGAGATTGCCAATATATCTCACACGGTTGTAGGATATGTCTTACAAAAGAACAAGAGCTTTGTCTGTGTGTTGCTGATGAGGAAAATCAGCTAAATTAGAATTAGGGGAAAAGAGTCCACTAACGGCAAGATTTTTAACTTGAATTATATTCAATTTATAGCATTACTCAATTCATGATATTTTTCGCGAAAATAGCTTGTTAGTTAGACATATTAAATGCATACGTAATTAATTTAATAAGCAGTGTTCAGGCAATTTATTAGTGAAGGTGGTTTGTGAAAGACAAATAAAAAATGCGACTCATTAAGTCGCATCTCTATAACTAGCTTATATGGTGCATCCTGCACACATATTTAATATTCTCAATTCTTCCTTGAATAACTATCCTTAGTATATCCTTTATAGATAATTATGAAATTACCTATTAAATCATCCATAATTAGTGTATTCCTAACCTTGGTTATCCTTGCCAAGTCACATCCGTGTTCATATCATCCATAGTGGCATCCTACCACTAGACTTCATCCTTAAAGTCTCCCTGTTAAACCTTATTTTAAATAACATCAAGTTTTATCTAAAATCAGAGCATCCTACTCAGGTTTCTCCTGTATCCTTATTCAAGCATCCTTACTTGTATCTTCCTTGAATTACATCCACTGCATCTTATATTTTCAACTCAATCCGTAAGCTATTATTACCGTCCTCGGCAAGTCCTTGCGTTACTATGATCCCTTCTTAGTAACTTAATCTTCCTTAACTACGTTACAAGTAACGTTGAAGCCCCCTGCTCCTTGTCTTCCTGACAGGAATAATAATACACCTAAACTGTCGTCATCGAGACGCATTAACAACTAGATAAAGTTCGTAACAAATATGAAAAAACAGAGGGGTAAGTATAAATACAACAATATCAACAATGTAGAAGTGTGTACTTCTGTATTTCAACAGGATTTGCCAATATATCTCACAGTGATGTAAGACATGTCTTACAAAAAAAATAGCACTTTATCAGTGCTAATTTTTAATAATGGAATAAACCGAAGTGGATAAGCAGTATGAAGTGTCAATATGAGTCAAAAAATACATTTATACAGCACTTTCACGGTAATGTACCATTACAGCACCACAGACATTTCCAACCGCAACCTCTTTGACCGTTTGATAATCTACATGTTTGAAAAACTCTTTAAATTTTCCAGAAGTAGCATAAACTGCAACACCTTCGCTATCAGGATGTTCATCAAGCACGGTATTCACCGCAGCCATTAGATAATGCCCGAAACCATGTTGTTGATGGAGAGGGTGAACAGCAATAAATGATAAAAAATGAAAAACTTTTAGTGGCACCGCAGCTAAAACAGTTTGCTCTTTTTGCATCATCTGTTTAGTACTGAAGTAACCAGCATTAAGTAACATTTTTAAACGCCAATGCCAAAAACGGTCACTAGCTAATGTTTCATCAGGACTATTAATGCAAGCGACGCCTACCATAGCCTCCCCCAGATATAAGCCGATCATGGGCTGCCTTGCTTGCCAGAAAGCATTAAGCTCCTCTCTAATAGCACCTCGAAGTCGTTGTTCATAATCTTCTTTTTCGCTATTAAATATATCTAAAAACACGGGGTCATCATGATATGCTTGATATAAAAGTGAGGCCGCTAACTTCAATTCATGGGCCCCTAAATAAGTTGCTCGAATATCAACACTTTGATTTAAACTACTATCAACATCATTCTCAACTGATACTGTTTCACTCATTAATTTCTCCTACTCTGACGGTGGATTATTTCATCTCTAATAGCTCACAATAACAGCATAATTTCGAATAGGTCAAATTAAATTCATTGTCTTCCTTACAACAAACATTTAACACAAGAGAATAAATCCTCCACTACGCGAGGTTTTTAAAGCGGAATGATAAATAATGATTAATGAGTCTTTATCTTATTAGTTTTAACATAATCGCCACCATTACCTGTTTCTATTAACTTACCATTAATAAATTGCAAGAAAGTACATTCATCTTTTGTTGTTAAACCATCTTTATGTTTACGTTGAGTTCGATAATATAAAACACGCACAATATCGTCATCACTAGCATAGGTCTCAGAAAAATCTGCTACGCCCAATTTATCATGCAAATAGATAAAGGAAGCTCCTAGTTGTACTTTAGCGATCTTCTTACGGTTTTTATAAGTTAGGTCTTCACTATCACTGGCAAAACCATGATCTATCCCGTCATCATTTACTTTGATCACACAACCCGATAATGTCATGGCTAGTGGTGCCGCGATAAGTAAAGCTATTAATGATTTTTTCATGTTAAATCTTCCCTAAAGGTACAATATAGTAGTTATAATAATTCTTCACTCGTAAAAGCAAAAAACAAGCCAAAAACGTAACAACATGAATTACTTGCACTTTTAAAAGCAACGATAAGAATAGCAAGATATTTTTAGTTATTTTCGCTAAAATATAGTTAAATTAGTTAATTAAATCTTAGTAGTAAATAACATGACAATTATTGATGAAATTATAATCTGCGCAAATCAGCTTGCAAATGATGGCAAGAAACCTTCTGTCGCTTTGGTAAAAGCTAAGCTTAGCCAACAAGTTCCTTTAGCAACATTAATAACCACCTTAAAAAACTGGCAGCACCAACCCGATTTTATTGCACCTAGAAACAGCGATGATGTTAAAACTAATCAGAATGCGTTATCAAGTAACACCTCTGCGTTACTTGATTCTCTTATTGAGAGTGGGGCAGTAAGGAGGATAATACAACAATCATTAGACCAAGAGCTGACAGAGATGAGAAATGAACTATTGGAAATGAAGTTGCTCATTAAAAACTTAACTGAGCAACTAAATAAAAAAACTAGTCCTTAATTTTTATTAATAGTTAGCCGTACTATTTGGAGTTAGCTCTTTTATAAAACAGGCTAATGAATCACTAAGTTTTTTATGTGGCTTACAGCCCACACGCTCAACCCAAACTTCGCCATTACTATTATCTACAGAAATAATCATATCCTCCTCATCTGTAACGGCGAAAAAAACTGTTTCGGCTTGCTTTAACCTTTGTTTCATTAAAATATGACCGATAATATTTTCTTGAAGTCGGTCAAAGTCTTCTCGATTCCAAGCAAAAAGAAGAGATAATTGCCCTTCATGGCATAATGCTTCAATATCACCGCTGAAAATAGTAGTGAAATAAGTTTTAATATCTGGGTGTAATTCTAGATTTAATGCCGACTCTACATTAGTAAAAGAAAGCGACTCTAACTTGTCGTCCTTTACTTGCTCATTATCCATAACAAAAGGTTGCCAATAATGGTGCTTGTCATCATGTGGACCTACCTCACAAGGAGATAACCACTGTTCATCATGGTCCATTAGAGGTAAATGACCAAATTGCTCAGTGTGCTGATGGCAAAAATCTGTACTGAATTTTAAAAGTGATTGCGCTAAAGTTTTATTTGTAGATGTCATAAAAAGAAAAGATCCTTTAAAATAGCGAGATATTAGCTCACTACTGAAAAATTTATGGCCAATTATCAAAATGCAACGGAATTAAGCAAATTAACACTGGGTAAGAGTACACAATATTGCAGCGAATATACCGCAGATTTGTTGCAAGGAGTACCCAGAAGTTTAAATAGAGATGACTTAGCACTAAATCAGAGTAACTTACCCTTTATTGGTGAAGATGTTTGGTATGGTTATGAGCTATCCTGGCTTAATGCAAAAGGTAAACCCGTAGTTGCCGTTGCAGAGTTTCGTTTTGCTTGTACGAGTGAAAATATTATTGAGTCAAAATCTTTTAAACTCTATTTAAATAGTTTTAATCAAACACGTTTTGCCAGTATCAAAGATGTTGAACAAGTATTAACTAAAGATCTTTCTAATATTGCCGGTTCACAAGCTAGAGTCAGCTTGTTTGGTGTAGACCATTGCCCAGCTTTAGATATATCTAAAAAAATAGATTCTTGCTTTTGTATTGATGGTGAAGACATCAGTATCGATAGCTATCAATATGATGCTCTGCTATTAGCTGACGCGCAAGATAAAATAGATGGCTCAATAATTGAAGAACATTTAGTTAGCCACTTATTAAAGTCTAACTGTTTAATAACCAATCAACCTGACTGGGCAAGTATTTATATTAAGTATCGCGGCAAAGCAATTAATCATGCGGTACTATTAAAATATTTAATTTCTTTCCGCCAACATAATGAATTTCATGAGCAGTGCGTTGAAAGAATATACTGCGACTTGCAACAGTTATGTCAACTTGAAGAGTTAACAGTTTTTGCTCGCTACACGAGGCGTGGGGGATTAGATATCAATCCATTTAGAAGTAGTCATATTGAACAAGCTCCTTTTGCTAGAACATTACGCCAATAGTTAATATCATTAACATCTACAAAATAACCATGACGGTTAGAAACAAAAATACTGTTATGGTTATTTTGTAAAGCTCTATATCTTTTCTGGAAAGTCCAAGCCTGTCCATGCTTTAAAAAATGCCTTTTGCTCATTATTAGCTTTAGCCATCGGGATTACTTTTAATTTATTTTTAGGCAAACTACCCAACTTAATACGAGTGGTTGTTAACTTATCCCTACGAAAATAAGTCATAGTAATAGTTTGGTCTGGTTTAAAATCTTTTAACCTGTTTACCAGATCTTGCTCAGCCATACGTAGCCCATCAATAGCGACAATAACATCCTCTGTAGTAAGACCTGCATGCCACGCAGGGCTCGCCTTTTCAACCGATGAAATAACTAAACCATAGGTACTTGGCTTAATTTTAATACCAGTCCAAGCTCTAACTTGATTCTTAGACTTATCTTTAGAGTTTTTAGCATAGCTCATCTCTAAGCCTGCTTTAGCTAACAGTAGTGCAAAATCTATTTTTGTTGTGCCATGAATATTATCCTGCCACCATGCTTGATAATTATCCCCTGTGACTTTATTTAATATTGCTAAAACATTCTCTTCATCATAACTTTTAGGTAAACGGTACTGCTGGTATAACTGATTATGAACATTACGATAACTTTTACTTAAGTCCGTTTTGTCAATAATATCAAAATCGAGTAACCAAGAAGTTAAGAAACCTTCCGCGTAAATATTAACGCTATGATTGTTACCATAGTCACCACTCTCACTAATCCAAGCATCAAAACTTGCTTGAGCCACGCTTTGACTTATCTTGCCAGGCTTGTGTACATGCGCACTGATCCGTTTAGCAAGAACGGTAAAGTATTCGTCTGCTGTCATTAAATTGCCACGTAATAACAGTTGATATTGCAAGTAACTGGTTGAACCTTCCACCAGCCATAATAAGCTTGAGTAATTTTCCTCTTGATAGTTGTAAGGAACAATACCTTGCGGGCGATACTGTTTTACATTCCAAGTATGAACAAATTCATGAGCAGCAGTGGCAATAAAACCAAGGTAATCTTTGCGCTCTGAAAACTTAAACCGTGAACGCTGAATTATAGTCGAGTTAACATGCTCCGTAGCCCCTTTTGCACCGCTAGTTGCATGCACCATAAAAACATAACGTTTGAAAGGATATCCCTGCCAGATATGTTTACTTTGCTTTACCAATATCTGTAGGTCATTAACTATTTTGGCACTATCAAAATTACCCTCTCCCCAAATAACTAATTCATACTTTCTATCATCGATGTTAAATTCATGATATTCGTTGATCCCCGTCTCAATAGGCGAATCAACAAGTTGGTCATAGTTTTTTGCGATAAACTGGTGGTTACTTTCACCTGATACTAGGCCAGAAAAGCTACGCCATAGTGTTGGCACTGAAAGTTGCACCGTGTGCTTTTTATCTCGACTAGCTTTACTATACATAACAACGGCAGAGCTATCCAAAAAGGCATGACTATCATCAATATGACGAGTTCTTTTGGCTAGTTCATTTGCATAAACTTGATAGCTTAAGTGAATGTTTTTATTTTCAGTTCCACTTACTTGCCAAGTATGTTTATCAATTTTACGCCAACTAAGTTCATTACCCTCGCCATCTGCTGCACTAAACTCACGGATGCCATTAGCCAAATTTAAAGTCTGATATTTCCCCGTACGCCATGTAGGTAAATAGAAGTTGACGTGTTTAATATTACTTTTACCGAATTCGAGTGCAACCTTAGCTAGGTGATGCTCTGGATGATCAATATTAATATTAATTTTTATGCCCGCATGAGCAGATATTAGTTGTGCGAAAAATAAAGATATTGTTATTATTAATTTGATTTTATAGTTAAACACTGCGAAGTATCTCTCATTTTTGGTTACCAAAGTGACACCTCTAAGATTAAACTATTTTAACAACGAAGAAATACTCAATGCTATGAATAGCTAATAAGAAGCGATGAAAGATGTTTTTTTCATCTTCATGCTGATAAATAAAGTTTTTATGGTATAAATTGTCTTATACTAAAGCAAAGTAAGTGCCATATTCTGATTATTTAGGTGAATGGCAAACAACAATTATTTAATACTGTTGTTTTTACTAATTAATGCACTAACCATCTCTCTACGTAAAGGATTTATTGGTTTTATGAATGACAGTACTGTTGCCAAAAAGCAACTAGTTGCACTAAAAAGAAAGCTTGATAGCGCAATCGAGTCTCGCAGTTCCCTTGAAGATGATTTTAATCTGCAATCAAACCTGCTCATTCAATTTATAGGTAAGTTATCACTTATTTCTAAAGGTATTGATCTTGAGCTAGACAATCGTTTGGCACAATTAAGAAGCTTATTTACTAAGTCGGCTCCGATTAGTGATATTGAAGCCAAAATTTCCGTTATAACAAAGTTACTGCAACAACACAGTATCACTAATGAAAAAAACATTACTCATATGCATGAGCAATTTAATCAGGCCGGCAGTAATTTACAAAAAATAAATGGCTTACCTGATAATATGCGCAGAGATTTACGTGCATTATTAAAGCAGACAAAAGAAAGTAAAGATGCCTTAATTCAATATATTCCTTTATTAAGCCAACTATTAGCTTTTTATGATCTCGCGCTAAAAGCCAAAAACGGTGCACCTAAACAAGGTGTTTTACAAGCGCCTCTGATTACAACATCTTCAGAGAAACTACAGAATGAAAAAGATTTAGTTGCTTTTGATTCGCATATTCTTGAAAAAATATCTATATCTCTTAGTGCTTTACCACTTTCTAAAAGTCACACCAATGACTTATTAGCCATTAAGAAAAAATTAATGACTGATAAGTCTAGCGATGAAGTACTTAATCACCTCATTGATATATTTGATGTCATTGTTGCTGACTTTAAAGATGAACAAAATAGCGCTAAGAGTTTTTTAACCAGCTTAAGTGCCACACTGACCACTGTACATAGTGCGGTAAAAGAAACTATTGTCACGCAAACAAAATCTCAAAAAACTAATGAAAAGATAAATAATAAATTACAAAATCAACTAATAGACATGACTGGTACAGTCGAAAAAGCACTATCGTTAAATCAAGTTAAAGAAGATATTAATGAAAAGCTGCAGTTTATTGCTAGTACATTAGAACAAAAATCTACATTTGAACAACAAAGCCACCAACAGTTAGCTGATAAGCTTAATGATATGTCAGCAAAGGTGCAACGACTTGAAGAGCAAAGTAAAATATTTGAAGAAAAGCTTGCTGAGCAACAACGAAAAAGCATGCAAGACGCGCTGACAAAACTTGCTAACCGAGCAGCCTTCGATGATTACTTTGCAAAAGCTATGGTACGTTTTCACCACAAGCCTTTCCAATTAGCTTTAGTTGTAATCGACATTGATGATTTTAAACAAATTAATGATACTTATGGTCATACTGCCGGTGACAAAACCTTACAGGTAATTGCCAATACGGTAGTTAAAAATGTTAGCAAAGGTGTTTTTGTTGGTCGTTATGGTGGGGAAGAGTTTGTTTTGATTTACTCTAAAACCCAAGAGGATGCTTTAATAGCTGAGCTCAACACCCTAAATAAATACGTTGCCCGCTTACCGTTTAAGTTTAAAAGTAATAAAGTAAGTATTACCCTTTCAATTGGTGCAACACATATAAAAGCTGATGATAATATCCATATAGCTTTTGAACGTGCAGACCAAGCTATGTATACCGCAAAGAAACAAGGAAAGAATCAGGTTATTTACGTAAAATAATCTAAAAACAATAGGTTAACAACATTAACACCTCGTCAGTTACACCAGTATTTTCATCAGAACTATTGATAAATAGCATAAAAGGAGTGAGTTATGCATACTCAAATTAACCCTGTTGGCAACATGAATTTACTTTCACAAGCTGAAGTAGATCAACTGCAGCAGTCTGTAAGTAGTACCTTGTATACCCTTTACCGAAATTGCTCTCTCGCCGTACTCAATGCCGGCTCAAACACCGATGATGCCGAAGAAATTTACAAAAAGTACCTTTCATTTGACATTCACGTACTGAGGCGAGAACGCGGCGTAAAAATCGACCTGAAGAATCCCCCTACTCATGCCTTTGTAGATGATAAAATAATAAGAGGGATCAGAGAGCACTTATCAGCTGTATTACGCGATATCCTTTTTCTTCATAGTCGCTATAGAACGATGCCAAGCTCATCAGAGGATATTACTGATGCAACTTTTGATATTCTAAGAAATGCCAATGCCATTTTACCTGAAACAGAGCCTAACTTAGTTACCTGCTGGGGCGGTCATTCAATCAAACACAATGAATATAAGTATACCAAAGATGTTGGTTATGAATTAGGCTTACGAGGCTTTAATATTTGCACTGGTTGTGGACCGGGAGCGATGAAAGGCCCAATGAAAGGTGCAACAATAGGCCACGCTAAACAGCGTAATAAAGAAGGTCGTTATATTGGTTTAACTGAACCGAGTATTATTGCAGCAGAGCCACCTAATCCAATCGTAAATGAATTAGTGATAATGCCTGATATTGAAAAGCGCTTAGAAGCATTTGTGCGCATGTCACATGGTATTATTATTTTCCCAGGTGGTGCTGGAACTGCTGAAGAATTATTATATATATTAGGCATCATGCTCAATGATAAAAATGCTGAACAACAATTGCCGATTATCCTTACAGGCCCTCAAAGCGCTATTGAGTATTTTAATGAGATAGATGCTTTTATCGGTGCTACTTTAGGTGAAAAAGCGCAATCTTTGTATCAAATAGTTGTTGATGATGCAGTTCAAGTTGCCCAAGTAATGAAAAAGGGTCTTGATAAAGTGCTTGCTCACCGAAAATCAACTGGTGATGCTTATCACTTTAACTGGTCATTGTTGATTGCAGATGACTTTCAACACCCATTTGAGCCAACCCATGAAAACATGGCGAATCTAAGCATTAGCCATGATCTTTCTACAGCAGAGCTTGCGGCTAATTTACGTCGTGCATTTTCAGGTATCGTTGCCGGTAATGTTAAATCCGGTGGTATTAAAGCTATTAGGGAATTTGGCCCCTTTGAAATATCAGGTGATAAAAAAATCATGGCCTTAATGGATAAACTCCTTGCTTCATTTGTTAGCCAACAACGCATGAAGTTGCCAGGTAGTGAATATATCCCCTGTTATAAAGTTGTTGAGGGTTAACATTGTCAGCTCATTTAATACTTATTGACGCGCTTAACTTAATTCGTCGTGTGTACGCAGTACAAGAACGCCCTTTTATGCAAATAAAACAGCAACACGACGATGAGTTATCTGCTAGTACCTTAAAACAAGTTTTGTTTAATACCCAGAAGACCTGTGTAAATGCGGTGACAAAGATAATCGACCAGCACCAACCTACCCATGCCCTAGCAGTTTTTGATAGCCAACAACCCTGTTGGCGCTATCAACTTTTTGATGGCTATAAAAAAGGCCGTAAGAAAATGCCAGAGCATCTTGCAAATAAATTAACAGATATTCAAGATGCTTTTATGGTGCAAGGAGTTGACTCATTAACCTCGGATGAAGATGAGGCAGATGATCTTATTGCAACTTTAGCAGTTAAAATGGCATTTCACGGCCAGAAAGTTACCATCATTTCAACCGACAAAGGCTTCTTGCCTTTGCTTAACCCGAACATTCATCTTTATGATTATTTTAATCGTCGCTATTTAGACGAAGAACATGTGCAAAATAAGTTTAATATAAAGTCCACTCAGTTAATCGATTTTTGGACGTTAACTGGTGATAATACCAATAAAATTGAAGGCGTAAGTGGTATTGGCCAAGTTAATGCGGCTAAATTACTTAATCAATATGGTTCATTAAAAGCCATCCTTAACGCCAAAGATTTAAAAGACTCTCTTGCAGAAAAGCTAAATCAAAGTCTAGAACAAATGGATTTAGCCCGGAAATTGTTAACATTAAAACAAGATATTCCTTTAGGTTTTAATCTAAAAGACATACGCTTAACAACACCTTCACCAGCCCCAGAAATTAGTGGTAATATAATTTCCATCAATAGCGATAGACACTAATCCTAAAAGATACCAAGCATGAATAAAAAAGTAATCAGTCGAATCCTACTCGCTCTTGCGGTTTATGGAATTTTTGTTGCCCTTGTTGTAACTTTTTATGATGACAGCCCCGACCAAATGAAATGGGATGACAGAGAAGCTTATAATCGTCAATTCATCGCTAAAATCAAACTAGAACAGTTTACTTTCGAACAAGCTCTGAAGCAATTGGGAAGCCCCGACATAACTGAAGCTAGACAGGTTGACGAAGTAAACTATCAAGTTATGTTTTATCGTACTCAGCACGTAAAATCAGACGGTATCACAACTCAAGACGAGTGTACCTTCTTACTTTTTGTTAACGGTACCTTAAAAGAGATTGGTTTAGGAGATCATTACCCTGAGCAATGGGGTATAATTAAAAATCACCTTAATATCGGCAAAAAACTCCCCACTATAGACTAAAGTCAGGTTGATACAGAATAAGTAAGCAACTACTATCATTTGTTATATTACTCTCTCTAATTACAGCTACTTTTGTTGAGTGCAATAAAAACTTTCAAGCTCGCATACATTCCATTGTCATGATATAAGATGCAGCAATAAAGCACTGAGCTGACCACTTGTCACTCAGCTTTACTTGAGTGAATTTCCTCAACGATGTATTACGCAATTAATTAAATGTATGTCGTCGCTTAGCAAACGATTAGTAGATGATATATATCCAAAATATTTTTTCAATTTATGATGAAAGGTGAACTTAATGACTAAACAAACCATCACGGTAATTCCTGGAGACGGTATCGGTCCGAGCATTATCGATGCTACGATTAAAGTATTAGATAAGGCAGGCTGTGATTTTGATTATGAATTTGCAGATGCGGGTTTAACAGCATTAGAAAAACACGGCGAGTTGGTACCTGAAGATACCATTAAACTTATTGAAAAAAACCAAGTGACTTTAAAAGGACCATTAACAACTCCTGTTGGTGAAGGGTTTACTTCAATCAATGTTACCTTACGCAAACAATTTAAGTTATACGCAAACTTACGACCAGTGTTGTCTTTTAAAGGCACTAAAGCGCGTTACGAGAATATTGATATTCTAACCGTCCGTGAAAACACACAAGGGATGTACTCAGGTGCCGGCCAAATAACTTCAGAAGATGGCACTGAAGCCCAAGCAATGAGCATAGTCACCCGAGAAGGCGCTGAAAAAATATTAACCTTTGCTTACGAAACTGCACGTAAAGAAGGTCGCAAAAAAGTAACTGCTGTCCATAAAGCAAACATTTTAAAGTCAACTTCAGGCTTATTCTTAAAGGTTGCCCGCGAAGTGGCTGCACGTTACCCTGAAATTGAATCAACAGAAATGATTGTTGATAACTGCTGTATGCAGCTAGTGATGAATCCAGAGCAGTTTGATGTCATTGTAACAACGAACTTGTTTGGCGATATTTTATCCGATTTATGTGCCGGCTTAGTTGGTGGGCTTGGTATGGCTCCGGGAGCTAACATTGGTGAAGATTGCGCTATTTTTGAAGCTGTACATGGTAGTGCTCCCGATATTGCAGGCAAAAACTTAGCGAACCCAACGTCAGTTATATTAGCGGCAATTCAAATGCTTGAATACTTAGAAATGAGTGATAAAGCGGAAAAAATTAGAGCTGCTATTACTGATGTTATTGCAAGTGGAGATAGAACAACAGGTGATTTGGGTGGTACTCATGGTACTACTGATTTTACACAAGCTGTACTTGAAAGGTTATAAGCCTTACTTTTACACCACAATAATAAAAAAGACATAAAAAAAGCTATCTAGTTAATTAAGGCTAGATAGCTTTTTTATTGCTAAAAACTAAGTCGTTTATAGTAATACCAATTCCATTAAATTATTGCCCACTTGTGCTGGTTAAAATAACCCAATAATTCGTTGCTCTCAATTACAATAGCCAGCTATTGCTCAATCGAGCGCCTTACCTTGATTTATTTTTCCTTCGCACAACAAGATCACAAACTTAATGGAATTGGTATAACAACATTATGGGCTTACTTTTTAGAGGTTGTTTTTGCAGCTTATTGTCAGTTCTTTAATACAAGGCAGGGCTATGTCATGTGGTTTTTCAAGACAATGTGCCCCTGTATTTATTAATGTTACATCCATATAGCACCACATAAAAAAGCAGTAACGCGGTATAATCCCTTACAAACGCTGCCCGCCTAGGGTAAAACGCTTAACTTCTTTTAAAAAAGGCGAACACAATTTAACCCTGAAAGATTTGCAGCTCCTAACAATTAATCTTTTTCTTTTAATGGTGCAGGAGAAAGTAAACGCGCATGAACGGTAATCTCTTCACGATCATAATAAAGGTGCTTAGCAAAAAGTTCGTACTTCACTTTATGTTCACTAAACGCATCTTTAATAGACTGTAAATCATTAGTAACTTGTTGATAACGCCCTTTCATTGGCAGCTTTAAGTTAAACATAGCTTCTTTACAATAACCATTTAATAACCACTCACTCATAAGCTTGGCCACCCGTTGCGGCCTTTCTATCATGTCACAGACTAACCAATACACATTCTGTTTCATAGGTGTGTACTTAAAGCCATCCATCATCTTATGTTTTACTTGACCACTTTCCATTAAAGATTCTGCCATAGGACCATTGTCTATTGCAGTAACCATCATACCGCGACGCACTAACTGGTATGTCCAACCGCCAGGAGCTGAGCCTAAATCTACGGCATTCATACCAGAAGTTAACCGTTCATCCCACTCATCGCGAGGTACAAAGTATAAGAATGCTTCATCAAGTTTCAAAGTAGAACGACTAGGCGCCGCACTAGGGAATTTTAACCGAGGAATCCCCATCACATGAGGAGAGCTATTGCGGGCTAATGAAAAGCCTAGTATCACTTCTTTTCCACTTAAAAACAGTGCATGTAGAATGGCGCCATCAGGATCATCAGCAGAGTCATTAGCTTTTTTAGTAAGTACCTTATTTTTACGCAAAGCTTGGCGCAACGGGACAGAAAGCTTACGACAAAATTTACTTAACGCTTTACCATCATTATCATCAGCCATTTCCATACGCAAATCAGCATATTGCCACTCATTACCTAAAGCTTCAGTAATTGCTTCGACTCGATTGTAATCTGGTAACTCAATTTTTTCGGTTACAGTGATAAACCATTGGCGAGCGAAAATAAGTCGCTTAAGTGGCAGTTTGTTCATCAATTCTTCGCCATGTTCACTTTCTTGTAAGTGAAAAAAGACTAAGCCTTGGTTTTTTTTAAGCTCTAAATAGCCATACATTTCATTCCAAGAAGCTTTTTCTTGAATCTCTGCGCCACACTCTTTTTCAAAGCCCGGTCGACAAAATAATACGATGGAGGTCATATGTTATTTTTACCTTGTATATCTTACGGCCAAAATAAATTATGGGCCAAAGACTATTAACACTACAGAAACTGTAGTTAAAAATTATTTTTACTTTCAAATGCTAACAATAGCCAGGCTGATGCCAGTGCAATACCACCAAAAGGGGTTAACTTGGAAATAGCTAAAATTTCAAAAAAAGACTTAATATATATTACGCCACAAAAACACAAAATCCCTATGACAAAAGCAATACAAGCACTAAGAAGTACCTTCGAAGACTTAGCCGTTCTAAGCCAAACCAAGGTGGAAAATAGCGCAAGCGTATGAAAAAATTGATATTGTAGCGCAGTTTTCAAGCTAGACTGTACGTTTACTGGTAATGTTTGACTATTGTGAGCTAGCCAAGCGCCGAATAGTACAGAAAAACAGCCACTGATACCAACAAAAATCATCATACTTTTGAGTAAAATAAGCGTACTTTGGGATTTTATAGCTTGGTGCTGACTTATATTAATCTTGTTCATAACTTTTCCTCTTAGTCCTTATTATTTTTCTGTATAAGCAGATCAATAAATAGCGCTATTTCATCAGCAGCAGTTTGCATATGTGCCGGGTAAGTAAAACCAGATTTAACTCTTGGTTTTAAACTGTGATCACCGTCTGCTAGATAGATACATTGGCAATGTCTAGGTAATTGGTAACTGATAACCTCACCTTTATTGCCTAAGGCATCACGTTCACCCTGAATAATTAATATTGGCTTATTGGCAGCAAGTAATGGCTCAAGACGAAGTTTTTCAGGCTTCTTAGCAGGGTGAAATGGATAACCTAAGCAGAAAACACCTAAAACGTTCTTTATTAGACTCCTAGTTAAGATATCAGTGTCGCTTTCAGCAATTAAAGTTGCTGCTGCACGAGAGCCCATTGACTTGCCACCGATAATTAGAGGTAAATTATTGATATTAAGCTGGCTGATAACATGCTCAATAACGTCTTGATAACAGCTCAAAAGTTTAGGCATTCTATCAGGGGGGTATTTCTTACCCAATAATGCCCTTTTATCCATAAATGGAAAATTAAAACGAATCACATTGATATCAGCCTCATTAAGTAACAAGGCCATTTCACTCATAAACTCATGAGACATATTAGCCCCTGCTCCATGGGCAAATATCACTTGCGCTTTAGCACTTTCTACTGTGTTTACTATTATGTTAATATCACTGCCATCTGCACGCATGATTGATTGTGCTTTTACTTGTGCCTTCGCCATTAGCTTATTTGTCCATCGGTAATTTGCTCTTGCTCTGCTTCAACCATATCTAACATCCACTGTCGAAATGCAGCAATTTTAGCATTATCTTTTTGATTTTCACGACATACAATGAAATAAGAGTTTTTACTCACTAAAACATCATTAAATGGACATACTAAACGTCCAGAATCAATATCAGGTTTTGCCAAAACACTATAAGCCAATGCAACGCCTTGGCCGTGTAAAGCCGCTTGTAAAACCATAGCTGAATGACTGAAAATAGGCCCGTGGTTAACATTAGCCCCTTTAACACCAACTTGTTTAAACCAACGTTTCCAATCTTTACGGGAGGTATCATGTAGCAAAGTATGCTCAGCTAAGTCTTCTAATGACAATAGTGGCGGTTTTCCGTTCGCAGAGTTATCTTGTATTAGTAGTGGTGAGCAAACCGGAATAATATACTCCGTATGCAATTTATCCGCATGGATATTTGGCCAGCGCCCTCGGCCATAATAAATAGCAACATCAACATCCTCAGTCAGCGAGTTCTCCGCTTGGTCCACGGCCTTGATCCTAACATCTATATCTTCATGCAACGAATTAAACGCGGTTAACCTTGGCACTAACCACTGAATGGCAAAACTCGCTTGTGAACTTACCGTAATAGCTCCTTTTGCACCACGAGCTAATAAACGTTCCGTAGCTTCGTGTATAGAAGTGAAAATGTCCTTTATATCCAAATAATATGACTGCCCTTCTTCAGTAAGTAATAGGGCACGATTTTTTCGCATAAACAATTTAATGCCTAAATGCTCTTCTAAAGATTTAATTTGATGACTTATCGCTGCTTGAGTAACAAAAAGCTCTTCTGCTGCTCGGGTAAAGCTGAGTTGTCTTGCTGAAGCTTCAAATGCGCGCAAAGCTTTTAAGGGTGGGAGTCTATTAGCCAAATTTCACCTAGTAGTTATCTATATAATTAACAATATACGCATAAAAAGCGCATAAAAACCTAGAAAGACAGCATAACAATTATCCATTAGTTTTTCTAATGAATAACATTAATTTAAGTCATTTTTATTTTTTCATCCTATTGCGTATTATTCACACCGTAGATGAAGGACATCATCTCAACGTTTTATGAAACTCAGGTACAGCGTGTGCTCCCAACCCACACGCTTTATTTTGAAGAGTAAAACCAGCGCGAGAAAAGGTCCTAATAAATCTACCCGGTATACACATTTATTATTAGGTCAAAAACAGGACAACAAACATGAAACTAAACATTAAAAAAACTAACTTACTTGTCGCATTATTCGCCACTACTTTATTCAGTACTGTAGCTACTGCTACGGTACCAAAAACAGCACTAGTTAAAGCTGAACCTGTTAATCAAACTCAACTAACAACTGCTGCACACAGAAACCTTAAGTTATCATTAACATCAGTTAAAGTTAACTATACTCAGCAGACTATTAGTTCAGATTTTGCTAAACAAAAGCAAACAGCAAACCAAAACAAGTCTGTAACGTTAACAAAGACAAGTTTAATTGCCGAATAGCTAAATTGAACTACACTGTGTGAAGCAACGCTAAACATAGGTATTAACAATCAACATGTCAGTTCATATTTACTAGCATGCTATCATATTTCAAAATGCTCGCACATTACTGAAGTAAGACCTTAATACATTTAGGGTCGACAACAAAAAAGGTGTCCTAACAGTTAAGTTAAGACACCTTTTTATTTGTTTAAATGTTTATTTATACTAGTCAGTAATAAGTGGGGCAAAGCCTTTCACTAAATCATCCAAAGCTTTCATTTGTGCTAAATACGGCGCTAATTTATCAAGTGGTAATGCACAAGGCCCGTCACATTTAGCTGCTGTTGGATCGGGATGAGCTTCAATAAATAGACCCGCAATACCTATAGCCATACCACTACGCGCTAATTGTGCTGCTTGAGCTCTACGTCCATCGGCACTATCACTGCGTCCCCCAGGTTTTTGTAAAGCATGGGTTGCGTCAAAAATTACTGGTGCGTAGTTTTTCATTTCATCCATTGCTAACATATCAACAACCAAGTTGTTATAACCATAACAACTACCTCGCTCACACAAAATAATCTTCTCATTGCCAGCCTCAGAAAATTTAGTAATGATATGCTTCATTTCATGTGCTGCAAGAAATTGTGGTTTTTTAACATTAATAACAGCACCAGTTTTAGCCATGGCTACTACAAGATCTGTTTGTCGAGCTAAAAACGCCGGTAATTGAATGACATCAACAACCTCACTTACTGGCTGTGCCTGATAAGATTCATGAACATCAGTGATAATTGGCACATTAAAAGTTGATTTTATTTCTTCAAAAATCTTTAAGCCTTCATCTAAACCGGGTCCTCGATAAGAATTAACTGAAGAACGGTTAGCTTTATCAAACGAGGCCTTAAATACATAAGGAATACCTAATTTTTGAGTAACCTCAACATAATGTTCTGCAATTTTCATGGCTAGGTCACGCGACTCAAGCACATTCATACCACCAAATAATACGAAAGGTTGCTCATTGGCAACTTCAATCCCTTTAACTTTCACTGATGTAATTGTCATATTTCTTCCTAACGTTTATTTCAAACTAAATATTTTAAATGTTTATACTTCTGCTTAGGGTAATTGATTAACTTTAAGTTGTATGAATCAATTTACAGAAAAAAGCACGGAGTTGATAATTATCAAGGAGTACTTTTGACACCTAAATTTCTTCATACAACGGCAAGATAATGGTTTACTAACTACCGATAATACGAAGTAACTGTCCACATAACCAAGCCATATACGTTCCGAGGGCATATCCTAGTACAGCAAGCAAGACACCAACTGGTGCTAATGATGGATGGAATGCTGAGGCAATAACCGGTGCTGATGCCGCCCCACCAATATTAGCTTTACTACCTACTGCTAAGTAAAAGATCGGCGCTTTGATAAACTTTCCTACAACAAACAACAGGACAATATGTATCGCCATCCAAATTAAACCGATAACAACATATTTAGGTGCTTCTGCTATTTGAGTAATGTCCATATGCAAACCTATAGTCGCAACAAGTATGTATAATAAACTACTACCAACTTTCGAAGCCCCTACAGATTCTAGGCGTCTAACCTTAGTAAAAGAGAGTGTTAAGCCAATTGAGGTTACTAACACAATGATCCAGAATAACTTACTGTGTAAACTAAATTTTTTCAGCTCAGGGAAGTTTTGTTGGAAAAATGGTACTAACAAATCTGCCGCAAAGTGCGCTAAACCAGCACCACCAAAAGCAATAGCAATAATAAGCATGAAATCTTTTAGCTCAGGGGTGCGTTTATGTTCTTTATCGAAGGCTTCTACTTTAGCAATAAGTTTGTCAATACCAGAGGTATCTGCACCACTTTTAGCATCTATCGCTTTATGGTTTGCAGCAATGTATAAAAGACCTGCCATCCAGATATTAGCTACAACAATATCAACGGTTACCATAATGGTAAATATTTTACCGTCTGCGCCGTAAATCTCTTTCATTGCCAGCATGTTTGCACCGCCGCCAATCCAACTACCAGCAAGGGCTGCCATACCGCGCCATACTGCTTCTGGACCAGTAACACCAAGCATCTCAGGCCATATAGCAGAGACAATCAATAAGGCTATTGGACCACCAATAACAACACCTACAGTACCAGTTAAAAACATAATAATGGCTTTACTACCAAGCCCACCAATTGCTTTTATATCAATACTTAACGTTAATAACACTAAACAAGCAGGTAGAAGAAAATACTTCGCCACTTCATCAACTTGGCTTATTTCAGCACTAACGATACCAAAGGTATTTAACAAGGAAGGTAACAAATAACACATTAACAAAGCGGGAACATATTTATAAAATTTTTGGCAAGCAGAGTTTTTACTATTTGAAGTATAAAACACCAAACCTAGAATTAGTGCTAACAGCCCTAATACAACTGCATCATTTGTAATGAGTGGCGCTGCGGCCACAATATTTTCTTGCATTTTTTAGCCTTTATCTTTATTTTTTATTTACTGAAAACTTAATGAAGTACGTTATTTACTACATCAATTTTTTCGAGTTGAAGTTTTAATATTTTCGCTGCGGGATCTTTTGGGCACTGCTCTACAAAGTAGCGATAATCATCAACTGCTACTTTAAAACAATCAAGCTGGTGAAGTAAAAAGCCTCGGTCCCTACGCTGTAACGGGTCATCTGGGGTCAAAGACAAAATAACATCAACACAGGTTAGCGCTTTATCAAATGCTTGTTCACGAATGAGAGTATTTTTGAGTGCCGATAAATGCTCAACCAAAGCGACATTATCATCAATAGCTTTTAAGTCTTGTTCTCCCGGATCTCCTACTAATTCGTCTAAACGTAAATCAAGTTCTGTCCAGTCGAGTGACTCACCGGTTATCGCATCAAAAATAATAGCGTACTGATCATCACAACATAGGCGGACCATAATTTTATTAGGAATAAACACTAAGTCAGTGTCAAAACCACAAGCAGTGATTATTTCCTTAACTAGAGCGGCTTTTACAACAGGTGACATAGCTCGCTGGTTCAGGCTTTTTGCCACACGATATGCAGAAATAGGCCAACTAGTCTGATAGCGATCAATAAATAAGTGCTGAAAATATAACTCATTAAGTAAAGTTTCAGCTTTCTCTAAAGGCGATTCAATTTCACTAATGACGGCAACACATTGACTGATAATTATTTCTAAACTATCAAGAGATGTATCTGCTTCCAGAAAGGATTGATTACTATCTGCAAAAACATGCTCTTCAAGCAATACAAGTTTTTGCAGTAAATCTTTATCCACTGACTTTAATTCTGATAAAAACAATTCATTCATAACAACTTATTTATATGACTCCATAATTAATTTGGTTTCTAAATCCCAGTTACCCACAGAACCTAGATGAAGAACAGCGCTTCACGAGTCATTGCTAGACGCACAATTAGCATCACCCAACCCATAGCACCTAAAAAACCTAAAATTTGCATTGGCTTATTGCGTGCTAACTTCAAGGTATAATAACCAGTAAAGATATATGCAAACAAAGCAATGATTTTCTCAGCTAACCACATCTGTTCCATTGGATTAAAATGCAGCTTCACCGCAAGTGAAATACCTGCAATAAGAAGAAGGGTATCAATAACATGAGGGCTAATCTTCAACCATTTACGGTCGATTTTTTTTGATGCCATCAAAGTTAAAATAAAACGATAGGTAAATAAAGCAATACTCAATACCGCTAATGTTATATGTAAATGTTTCAAACTTGTTCCTTTATTAAAATATTTTCCCACAGTGTAGCGATTTTGGGTTATCAAATCGTTTTAAAGTGTAAACCTGAGGTATAAATTAATTAATTGGTGAATTTATATATATTAACCAACTTTTTTAGTAGCCCAGGTTATACGGTCGTGATCATTAAAATCTTTTACTGTTTGAGCGTTAACATAACCTAAAGCAGTTAAAATTCGTCTTACGGCCTCCCCTTGGTTATAGCCGTGCTCAAAGAATAATGCGCCGTTGTCAAAAAGAAAGTTATGGGCTTGCTGTGCTATTAACCTAATATCACCAAGACCGTGTTCATCGGCAACCAACGCTGATTTTGGCTCAAAACGCACATCTCCTTGGCTTAAGTTCTCATCCAAACCATCAATATATGGAGGGTTAGATACAATCAAGTTAAACCTACGGTCGTTAATGGCACTGAACCAGTTACTTTGAAAAATATTTACCTGAGTCAGTTGTAGGTTTTCAGCATTTTTCTTGGCTAAACTTACCGCTTCAAGATTAAAGTCGATAGCATCGATTTTCCAATTCTCTTGCTCTGAGGCCAATGCTAGTGCGATTGCACCAGTACCAGTCCCTAAATCTAGACAATGTAATAATTCGATATCAGCAAAGTGCTCAAGTACTAGTTCAACTAATATTTCCGTATCAGGACGAGGAATAAGTGTTGCGGGAGAAACATAAAAAGGTAGTGACCAAAACTCTTTTATTCCTACAATATAAGCGATTGGCTCACCAGTCACCCGCCTTTGTAATAGCGCTAAATATTGCTGTTCATCTTGTTTAGCGAGCTCTTTTTCAGGCCAAGTAAGTAAGTAGCTACGATCTTTATTTAAGACAAATGCTAAAAGAATCTGCGCATCAAGCTTAGCACTATCAGAACAGGAAGCTAATAGCTCCTGTCCATATGTTACCCAATTGATTATTGATGTATTTTTCTCTGGCATAACAGATAACAGCAAACTTAATTTTGTTCAGCTAATTCAGCTAATAAATCAGCTTGGTTTTCTTGCATTATCGGTTCCATAATCAATTGCAAGCTGCCTTCCATTATCTCATTTAAACGATACAATGTTAGATTTATCCGGTGGTCACTCATGCGACCTTGCGGGAAGTTATAAGTACGAATGCGTTCAGAGCGATCACCACTAGCAACAAGGTTACGACGTGAAGACTCTTCTTCACTACGACGCTTTTCATCTTCGGCTTGCTGAAGGCGTGCTTGCAGTACTGACATCGCTTGCGCTCGGTTTTTATGCTGCGAACGTTGATCTTGACATTCAACCACAACACCAGATGGTATATGGGTAATACGAATTGCAGAATCAGTTTTATTAACGTGTTGACCACCAGCACCCGAAGCGCGGAAAGTATCAACCTTCAAGTCTGCTTTATTTATTTCAATGGCATCTGCTTCTGGAATTTCAGGCATGACAACCACTGTACAAGCAGAGGTATGTACCCTACCTTGAGATTCTGTCGCTGGTACACGTTGTACACGATGACCGCCAGACTCGAATTTCATATGACCGAAGACACCTTCACCATTGATTTTCATGATCAGCTCTTTATAACCGCCCTGCTCACTCTCGTTGCTGTTCATTACTTCTATCTTCCAGCCTTTCTTTTCAGAATAACGGCTGTACATTCTAAACAAGTCTCCAGCAAAAATAGCCGCCTCATCGCCACCAGCTCCAGCACGAATCTCCACAAAGCAGTTATTATCGTCGTTAGGATCACGTGGCAATAATAAAATTTGTAATTCGTCAGCAATCTCTGCAACAGCTTTTTTTGCTTCTTTATATTCTTCCTGCGCCATTTCTCGCATGTCAGGATCATCATCTTTAAGCATAATTTCTGCTGTGGCAAAGTCATCTTCAGCAGTTTTATAATTATTAAAGACTGAAGTCACCGCATCCAGTTGTTTAAACTCTTGAGATAAAGCACGGAACTTGTCTTGATCGCTAATGGTTTCAGGATCGGATAGTAAGGCTTGTACTTCTTCGAAACGCTCTACTAACACTTCAAGCTTTTGGTAAACTGATGATTTCATTAAAAATGTTCTTATATTTTAGATGAGAAAGACTAAATTACCGCTATTCTAACACAGTAGTAACGCAATCCACCATAATCGAAAGAAAATGTCACAGTGTTGATAAGTTGTTTGAGGCAGTTAACTAATTAAGATATCAGTAAAAGCTCTAGTCTTGAGGGTCAATATTAAAAATATCACGTAAATAAAGAAGTTTATCAAGTTCACCACCTTGGGCAGCGGACTGAAGTGCACTCGTTGGTGCATGCATGAATTTGTTGGTGATTTTAGTGGCGAATTCGGCTAAAACTGCCTCTGAATTTTTACCATTCTTCAATTGTACAAGTGCTTTTTCGAGTAACACGTCACGATTATCTAAACACTGTTTACGGTAGTTAATAACAGTATCCTGGGTATTTAAACCTCGTAGCCATGCCATAAAATTATCAGATTGGCTGTTAACTATACTTTCAGCTTGGACTGCAGCTTTACGACGATTTTCTATATTTTTGGCAATAATCCCTTGTAAGTCATCAACCGTATATAAGAACACATCTTCAAGCTCTGATACTTGCTCTTCAATATCGCGCGGTACAGCCAAATCAACCATGAAAATGGGTTGATGTTTACGTGACGCTAATGCTTGTTCAACCATACCTTTACCTATAATTGGTAAAGTAGAGCCCGTAGAGCTTATAACAATATCAGCATTACACATATGCTCAGGTATTTGCGCTAAGGTAATAACATCAGCACCAATTTGTTTAGCCATATTTTCAGCACGGGCTAAAGTCCGGTTCGCCACGGTGATTTTGCCAACATTATTTTCATATAAATGCTTAGCTACTAATTCAATAGTTTCACCCGCTCCAACGAGTAATACTTTCGTTTTTTCAAGACCACCAAAGATATGTTTTGCTAAATTGACCGAGGCAAAAGCAACAGATACCGCACTAGCACCTATTTCTGTCTCTGTTCTAACTTGCTTTGCTACGCCAAAAGTACGTTGGAATAACCTATCCATAACTAATGACATCGACCCTGCAGCTTTAGCTTGGCTATAAGCTTGTTTCATTTGCCCAAGTATTTGTGGTTCGCCTAAGACAAGAGAGTCTAAACCACAAGCAACACGCATCATGTGATTAACGGCTTGTTGGTCTTGATGCCAATATAAACTAGGCAAAATTGTTGAGGCAGGTACGTTGTGGTAACTTTCTAGCCATTGGATAAGGCGTTGCTGGGTAACATTAAAGTCACCATCCTGTACTAGGTATAACTCTGTTCTATTGCATGTAGAAAGTATAGCGACTTCACGGCACTGTACCTCATTAAGCATTTCTTGTAGAGCAATAGAGAGTTTATCTGGATTAAAAGATATCTTTTCTCTTACCGCAACGGGGGCAGTTTTATGATTAATTCCAACAGCAACAATGGACAAAGTAACAACCTATTTTGTAAACATTTTCGACAAGTTTTCTCAAACTTGTTTTAACTAGTGCAACAAGTATAACTCAAGAACAGCTATTAAAGTATGATCTGTGATAAAAGACCCTGAAAATAGTACTGCTATTTACAAATACCAAAAGGCTGTGTTTCAATAACAATTATCATCATTTTAATGACTTACTATCAATGATTAAGCACCTACAGGCTACCTTTTCTATGCATCATTTATATATCCTAACCCTGTTAACATTAATGCTTTCAGGTTGTAGCTCATTGCCCAGTAATGAATCACAAGTACTAATCAAGCAATCCCCTGTAGTAAGAGTTGAAAAACTGCAGCGATTACAACAGTGGAAAATAAAAGGCAAAATAGCTTTTATTGAAACAAATAGCCGCAGTAGCGCCACATTGTCTTGGCAGGTTGACGAGGATAAAGGACAGCAAAACCTTAACTTAACTACATACCTTGGCATTAATGTCCTACAACTTGACTCAAACTATGACAATCACAGAATTAAGGTGGATGGTAAAACTTATCAAGGGGATAACCTGGAGGAACTTATATACTCAATGACCGGCTTCACACTTCCCACACAAGCATTATACTTTTGGCTTAAGGGCATTCCCTTTCAAGAAAATGATAATATTATTTATCAAAAAGAAACCCAGCTACCACAAAGCTTATCCAGCCAGTATAATAATGAAATATGGCAAATAAATTATGATAAATATAAACAAATTAACGGCTATAATTTAGCCACAAGGTTTTCGATTAAAAAAAAGGGCTTGCTGATTAAAATAGCGGTCAATGATTGGTTAATTACCAATGATTAACCTGAATTAACTAAACTTGTTATCTCAATCTTAACGACGACGTTTGCCAATATAGTGCCACTAACAAAATACAAAGTAGAATTTATAAATGACTTGCTCTTCTCACCTGAATACTTTTATTAATAAAGCGATAGAATTCCCATCGCCAGCAAAAATTAATTTATTTTTACATATTGTTGGTCAACGGAGTGATGGTTATCACAATTTAGAAACCCTATTTCAATTTATTGATCATAATGATCTACTAACTATAACCGCCACTGAAGACCCCGCTATAGATTTATTAACACCAATTGAAGGTGTTGCTAATGATGATAATTTAATTATAAAAGCAGCAAGGTTATTAAAAAATAAAAGCAATACCTCTTTTGGAGCAAAAATTAGTATTAACAAAATACTGCCAATGGGCGGCGGTTTAGGTGGAGGGTCTTCAAATGCAGCTACCGTATTAGTTGCTCTTAATACGTTATGGCAGTGCCAACTATCCTTAAGTGACTTGGCAATATTAGGTTTAAGTCTAGGTGCTGACGTACCTATATTTATTCATGGATTTTCAGCCTTTGCTCAAGGTATTGGTGAACAACTTACTCCTATTGAACCTCTTGAGCACTGGTATTTAATTACTAAACCCGAATGCAGTATTTCAACAGCTGAAGTTTTTACTGCGAAGGATCTTCCAAGAAACACTAAAGAACTTAGCCTCTTAGACCTCAATACAAGTGACTTTATCAATGATAACTTCCATAATGATTGTCAAACATTCGTAATAAAACATTATCCTGAGGTTGCCAAGTTACTGGCTTGGTTGGTAGAATACGCCCCCTCAAGAATGACAGGAACAGGTGCGTGTGTATTTACGCGTTTTTCTTGTCAGAAAGAGGCGCATAGATTTCAAGCGAAACTCCCAAAAGGAATTAGCTCTTTTGTTGCGCGGGGGCTTAACAAGTCGCCATTATGTTCAGCAATAGCAGACCTATCGCTGGATAAATAATTAAATATAAAGATTTGCTAGCTTGACCTGTCCGGTTGCTTAAGTAGGTACAGTTTGTACTAAAGAGCAACTGCTATAGTCTAAGTCAGCGTATACTGTTCAATGATTGCTTATCAATCAAAGAGCCTACTATTAATGTCAAATATTTCTGAGGAATCGAAAGTGCCTGACATGAAGATTTTTGCGGGTAATGCCACCCCTGAACTGGCCAAAAAAATTGCTAATCGCCTATATATGCCTCTAGGTGATGCTAAAGTCGGTAGTTTTAGTGATGGTGAAATTAGTGTTGAAATAAATGAAAACGTCCGTGGTGCTGATGTTTTTATTATTCAATCAACCTGTGCTCCAACCAACAATAACTTAATGGAATTAATTGTAATGATAGACGCATTGCGTCGCGCCTCAGCTGGCCGTATCACTGCTGTAATCCCTTATTTTGGTTATGCTCGCCAAGACAGACGTGTACGTAGTGCTCGTGTACCAATCACCGCTAAAGTTGTTGCTGACTTCTTATCAAGTGTTGGTGTTGACCGTGTATTAACGGTTGATTTGCATGCTGAGCAAATTCAGGGCTTCTTTGATGTGCCTGTTGATAATGCTTTTGGTACTCCTATCTTACTAGATGATATGAAAAACCGTAAGTTAGATAATCCTGTAGTTGTTTCTCCTGACATAGGTGGTGTAGTTCGAGCCCGTGCAGTCGCGAAATTACTTGATGATGCAGATCTTGCTATTATCGACAAACGTCGCCCTAAAGCGAATGTTGCACAGGTTATGCATATCATTGGTGAAGTTGAAGGTCGTGATTGTATTATTGTTGATGATATGATTGATACTGGTGGTACATTAGCAAAAGCTGCTGAAGCATTAAAAGAGCACGGTGCGAAACGTGTTATCGCTTATGCTACTCACCCAGTATTGTCTGGTAATGCTGTACAAAACCTTAAAGATTCAGTGATCGATGAAGTTGTAGTAACTGACTCAATTCCATTATCACCTGAGATTCAAAAACTTGATATGGTTCGCCAATTGACATTAAGCGGTATGCTTAGTGAAGCAATTCGTCGAGTAAGTAATGAAGAATCTATCTCTGCAATGTTTGATTAATCCCTAACGGTTTATAATTAAACTTGCAAAAAAGCAGCCATAAAACGGCTGCTTTTTTTAGTTTTATCACTTTATCAATACGACTTCCGTCATCACTTCTACCTATAATTAATATCTTTATTTAATAGCTTTAGTTTATTCAAAATGTTATTATGCCGCGCCTTTTTTATCTAAAGATGTGTGTTATCTATAACTCCATCATTATAAATAAGGTATATGCTTGTTTTTGGTCGCAAAAAACAAGACTTAATTTTAAGTTTTTTAACTTATATAACTTTTATACAAGAAGAGTATTAAAATGACTGATTTATTAACATTAGAAGCTGAAGTACGTACTGATTTAGGGAAAGGTGCGAGCCGCCGCCTACGTCACGCGAACAAAGTTCCTGCTATCCTTTACGGTGAAAATCAAGAGCCTGTATCTTTAACTTTAGAGCACAAAAACGTTTTCCGTGCTCAACAAGAAGAAGCGTTCTACTCACAAGTTTTAACATTGAACATTGCTGGTAAGCCAGTTGAATGTTTAATCAAAGACATGCAACGTCACCCGTTCAAGCAAGTAGTAATGCACTTAGATTTCATGCGCATTGATGCAAACCATGCGGTTCACGCAAACGCTCCTATTCACTTCATCAATGAAGATATAGCTGCAAAAACTGGTGCTAACATTTCTCACCACGTGAACGAAATTGCTATCTCTTGTTTACCAAAAGACTTACCTGAGTTCATCGAAGTTGACTTAGCTGGTTTAGAACTTGGTCAAACTTTACATTTATCTGACGTAACTTTCCCTGCTGGCGTTACTTCTGATGAATTAGCTAAAGGCGAAGATCACGATTTAGCTGTTGTTTCTGCTAACGCTCCTAAAGCTGCTAAAGCAAGTGACGAAGACGAAGCTGCTCCAGCAGAAGAAGCTCCAGCTGCTGAATAATAGCCCCATTCATTTATAATATTATAGATAATGACTATTAAATTAATTGCGGGGCTGGGTAATCCTGGCCCCGAATATAGCAGAACACGCCACAATGCAGGTGTTTGGTTCGTTGAAGAACTCGCACGTTGTCACAATATAACTCTCCGTCCCGAAAAAAAATACTCAGGCCTTTATGGCAAAGGCATGATTTCAGGAAACCTTGTTCATTTAATCATCCCAACTACTTTTATGAATCGTAGCGGCCAATCAGTTGCCCCGCTAGCTAATTTCTTTAAGATATCTGTAGATGAAATCCTTGTTGCACATGACGAATTAGACATGCAACCAGGTGTTTGTAAGATTAAAAAAGGTGGTGGACACGGCGGGCACAATGGCTTGCGCGACATTATCGCTCGCATGGCTAATAATAAAGATTTTTACCGTTTACGTATTGGTATTGACCATCCTGGCCATCGCGATAAAGTAACGGGTCATGTATTAGGTAAAGCGCCTAGTGCAGAACAAGATAAAATTGAACAAGCAATCGACGAAGCCAGTCGATGTTTTGATATTTGGCTAAAAGACGACTTAAAGAAAGCACAAAATCGCTTGCATTCGTTTAAAGCCGAGTGAATATAGAAAGTAATATACACAAATAAATACACGCTAGTATTTAAGCTGGACCTTATTTAAGGTACAGGTTAACAAATCAATAGGTAAAAAATTATGGGTTTTAAATGTGGTATCGTTGGCTTGCCTAACGTAGGTAAATCAACACTATTCAATGCACTTACTAAAGCTGGTATTGATGCAGCAAATTTCCCGTTCTGTACTATTGAGCCAAATACTGGCGTAGTACCTGTACCAGATCCTCGCTTAGACAAATTAACCGCTATAGTAAAACCTGAGCGAGTATTAGCTACAACAATGGAATTTGTCGATATCGCAGGCCTAGTAGCTGGAGCATCGAAAGGTGAAGGTTTAGGTAATAAATTCCTTGCTAACATTCGTGAAACTGATGCCATTGGTCATGTTGTACGTTGTTTTGATAATGACAATATTATTCATGTAGCGAACAAAGTAAGCCCTCTTGATGATATCGATGTTATCAACACCGAGTTAGCATTATCTGATATGGATACTGCAGAACGTGCAATATTCCGTTTAGCTAAGAAAGCTAAAGGTGGCGATAAAGATGCAAAATTTGAAATGCCTGTATTAGAAAAAATATTAAAGCATGTTGAAGATGGCCATATGGTACGCTCTTTAGAATTATCTAAAGAGGAAAAGGCAGCTGTTGACTATCTTAACTTTTTAACAATCAAGCCAACCATGTATATTGCCAACGTCAATGATGACGGGTTTGAAAACAATCCTTACCTTGATGAAGTGCAAAAGATAGCAAATGCCGAAGGCGCTATCGTTGTTGCTGTTTGTGCTGAAATTGAAAGCGAATTGTCTGAAATGGATGACGACGACCGTATTGAGTTCATGGCTGATTTAGGTCTAGAAGAACCAGGTCTTAATCGTGTAATCAATGCTGGTTACTCTTTACTTCACTTACAAACCTACTTTACAGCTGGCGTGAAAGAAGTACGCGCATGGACAGTTAAGCAAAATGCAACCGCGCCACAAGCTGCTGGTGTAATCCATACCGACTTTGAAAAAGGCTTTATTCGTGCTGAAATTGTAGGTTATGATGACTTTATTGAATTCAATGGTGAATCAGGTGCTAAAGAAGCCGGAAAATGGCGTTTAGAAGGTAAAGAATATCGCGTAAAAGACGGCGACGTAATTCACTTCCGCTTTAATGTATAAACTTATATTTTAAGGTTTTACATCAAAAAAATAGGCTTATCAAATGATAAGCCTATTTTTTTGCCTGTAATTCCCCAACTGTTGTCAATCTACGCACGATAGGTTAGTTTACAGCCACTTAACCTAACAAATATAAGAAAGACTTGTTTTATGGCTTAATTTCAATAATATTCTAGTTGTGACCCCAGACATTTACAAATAATTGCAGATCATTTCTATTTAATTTATCTATTGAAAAATACAAAATTGAAATTGGTCTACACTTTCAGTGTTTGAATAAGGTTTTAATCCAACAATAATAAGGCACCAACATGAAAAAAGTAATACTTCTATCAGCAATTATTGCAGCAAGTTTAATCACTGCAGCCCCAGCTCAAGCAGATAACCTAACTTTACGTATTTGTGAATATGTTCAAGCAAATGATAAAAGTCGCTTAAGATCATTCTTAAAGCAGAATAAACTTAAAGTTCGTAATATTTACAAAGGACTAGAATGTAATGGTAGTAACTTATTAATTTTTGCTGCCAAATCTAAAGCATTAGAAGTCGGCGAGTTTATCATTGGTAAATTGCCATCTAAAACCGTTAAGGCTGAAATAGACACCCTAGCAAAATACTCTGCTCATTTAGCTGAAGAAGCAAGAGATAGATAATTACCTCTCCTTATTTATAAAGCCAAACGCAATATCTATAAATAGGTATTGCGTTTTACCGTTTTATAGCGCAGTTATCCATCAAAACGCACAAGCAACATACAAACAAATAAAAAGTACAACTTTTTATAAAAAAACTGTTGACGAAACTAAGGTAGGTCCGCATAATACGCCGCACTTGCTACAGAGCAGGTTGGTAAAGGCTACATAGCTCAGTTGGTTAGAGCACATCACTCATAATGATGGGGTCCCAGGTTCGAGTCCCGGTGTAGCCACCATTTTACTAAAGTGAATTCACTTTAGTAAAGAGAGTTCAATACTCTTTAAAATTTTGGATGTAATGCGGGTTTGGCGGAATTGGTAGACGCGCTGGATTTAGGTTCCAGTATCGCAAGATGTGAGAGTTCAAGTCTCTTGACCCGCACCATTTAATTGCTTAGCTAAATAAATGGTACATCGTAAAAGTAATGACATTGCAGGGATATAGCCAAGCGGTAAGGCAGCGGGTTTTGATCCCGTCATTCAGAGGTTCAAATCCTCTTATCCCTGCCACTTTTCATTGATTTGTTTCTAGTTGTTTTATTAGTAACAGTAATGAAAAGCATGCAATGTAATTACCTCCCTGGAGGGATATAGCCAAGCGGTAAGGCAGCGGGTTTTGATCCCGTCATTCAGAGGTTCAAATCCTCTTATCCCTGCCATCTTTTAAGATGGTGAGTAGAGTTCAAGTCTCTTTAAACCTTGAACATATACCGGTTTGGCGGAATTGAAAAACAATGACGCGCTATTCTTTTTTAGAGAGTAGGTTCCAGTATTGCAAGATGTTAGAGTTCAAGTCTCTTTAAAACTTGAATGTATGCGGGTTTGGCGGAATTGGTAGACGCGCTGGATTTAGGTTCCAGTATCGCAAGATGTGAGAGTTCAAGTCTCTTGACCCGCACCATTTCAAACTTCTAGTAATAAAACACTCCTTTATTATCTAAATTAAGAATATTCTTATAATAAGATTATTATTTGTGTTTCAAAGGCTACATAGCTCAGTTGGTTAGAGCACATCACTCATAATGATGGGGTCCCAGGTTCGAGTCCCGGTGTAGCCACCATTTTACTTCTGAAAAAAAATTATAAATTTCATTCTTCATTCCAGCTTTTCATATCAATTACCCAAAACAATGATATAGCTCAGCGAAAAAAATCTCTTTCACTTTATATCATTTGAAAATATTCTATATACTTTTCCTATTCACTCAACACCTAAAAAGTAACTTATTTAGCTAGTGACCGGTGAGTTCAACTCCCCCAGAGAAATGAAGCTAGCTTTCAAGCTACAACAAACCTATCTATAAACCTATCTATAAACCACAAGCATAAGCCAAAGCCTTGTTTTTTATCGTACTATTTATAAATGGCACTTTATTTACAGCTAATAACGCTAAGTTACGTGCGGCTTTAATTACAGGTGAAGGGTGACTAAAACTGGCATATAAAACATCCATAGTAGACATCATTAACAAGTTCTCTTTACGTCTAACCTTCTCATAACGAGCTAAAACCTCTTCTTTATACCAAACTTCACCATTTGATATTGCATCTGCTATAACATGCTGTAAGGCAATAACATCTTTAAATCCTAAGTTTACCCCCTGGCCAGCCATAGGATTAATTGTGTGAGCAGCATCACCTAATAACACAACTCGCATATGCTGATAACTATTAGCATGTCGTCGTGTTAACGGAAAAGCGCCTTTACCCAGCACCTTAATTTCCCCTAACTGTTGAGGAAAGTTTTTAACAACTTCTTGCTCTAGCTGTATATTGGATAATGACACTAAGCGGTTAATTTCATCTCGTTTATGATACCAAACTAACGATGCATAACTGCCTAATGGACTTTTTCCAGGCAAGGGTAAAAATGCGACGGGACCTGTAGGAAAAAACTGTTGCCAAGTGATATCTTGCTGAGTATTGGAATTTTCAACATTTATTAACATTGCAGATTGCTGATAATCCCAACCAGTCGTGCCAATCCCTGACATTTGCCTTACCTTTGATTGTGCACCATCAGAGCCAATTACCAGTTTTGCTGTTATCGAGCAACTTGATAATGTCAATATTGCTTTGTCATTACCTTGTATTAAGGAGATCAAACTATCTGGACAAAATGTGCTGATATTATTCATGGCACTAATTTCCTGCCAAAGTGCTAACTGAATTAATCTATTTTCAACAATGTGACCTAAGTGGTCTTGTTCGATATTATTAGCATTAAATTCTGTGTACGCACTTTCATTTTCCCAAACACCAAGGCGTTTATAAGGACAAGCACGCCATTGCATAATCTGCTGCCAAGCACCTACTTGGTTTAATAAATTTTGAGAAGCTAACGAAATTGCCGATACTCGTAAGTCAAGGGCTTGCTCTGGAGAGTAACGCTTAGGTTGGTACTGCTCCACTAAAGCAACCTGTAAACCAAGTTGTGCCAAAGAAAGTGCGCTAGCTGCCCCCACCATACCGCCACCAATAACTACACAATCAAAATGTTCCATGCTTTAGAGTTCACAATAATATTGTACAATGCACTCATTTTACCCAAGCATTACGTTATTTTCGACAGCTTTATCGTTTTATTCTCACAAGTTCATCACTTTATTGGCGGGTGCCTTGTTGAAATAGCTACTTGCTAAGAAATTGTGACTATCTCAGTATGTAATGCTTCTTTTGAAATAAAGAAAATTTGACCATAATAACAACTAAGTACGAGTAAATATTGCTTGCTAAGTCCCATGTAAATCATTGACTGTTTACATAATGAACACCCAAAAATACTCCACCTAGCTTGCAACAAGAGAAATATTAATCACGCTCGAACACTAAGTATTTATGTAAGTGCTTTGAACATTGCCATAAACGCTCTAACTAAGCGAAAAATAAAAGAAACAAAGATACAACTCAAATAAAATACAAAGGCTAATGTAAGCAGAAATCTGCAAGTTCTTGGATATCAAGTTCAGCATTCAAAACTTGTTTATCAATCTGTTTAAGTTATAGTTAATTTCCAATGTATTGAGGTTACAAATAAATATTTGCCATGGTACAGAGGTAACTTACTTTAATTTTTTGTTGTTGCCTGTTATAGGTACATGAGTAGTAAATAACATTAATTAGCTAACCAATAAGGAAGCATTATGCCTGCACAACCACAACAATCGGTCACCAATCAGAACACGGAAGAAAAGCGTCTAAGTAAGGATATTAATTTAGTTTATGATTTTACTGAAAAACCTAATCGTACTCACTTAAAAGCACATAGTGATCGCGCTGTTATTGCTAAATTAAGAGCGGATTTAGTTTTACCTAACGATAAAATATTAACTGTTGATATAGATTTTGATACAACAAGCGGATACCATAACAACACGATGTTGGTTATGGATGACTTTGGCGTTGAAATGCTAGTCACAGCCTTCGCAGTAAAATATGGTCAGCCATTTGCTGATAAAATAACTAAAGCTTGGGCAGAGAAAAAACATCAAGATGATCCTCGTAAACCCACTTATTTACTGGTACAAAAACCTATCGTCGATGGTGATGTTCCAAAGATTTTTGTCGCCTGTGGCGATAAAGAACATGTTGATGGCCAAAACACCTCGCCAGAAAGTATCATTTAATATTGACTCAATTAAGATTCCCCAGGCTAGGTTCGCTATTTTTTTAGCACTTAGCCTACTAAGCCTCTGTTTTAGCAGTCACGCCGACAATATTACGTCTATCAACACCATTAACAATGTTTCAAAAGTACTACAAGATAAACATGGATTTATCTGGCTATCAGGCCAACATGGCTTAACTAGAGTCGACGGCAACAGAAATATAACCTTTTCCCTTAACAGTCAAGAATGGCCCCTGCCAGACTCATGGATAAATGATATTAGCCTAGTTGATGACAAATTAATGATTGCCACCGAAACCAGTGGTTTATGGCTATTTAACACTCATAATGGTAAAGCTAAAAAACTCGCTGTTGATATCCCAAGGCAAAGTCACTATGACGCTCTTTTATTTAAAAATAACTATTATGTCAATGCTCCACCTAAACTATATAGCTTTTCACCAAGTACTAACACCACAAAAATAATTCATCAAAATATAATAATTGATAAACTAGTTCATACAAATGAGCAACTTTATGTTTCAAGTATTGATGGCTTGTTCCAACTAAAAGATGAGAGGTTAATAAGAGTAATTGCTGAACCCATTACCGCATTAACCGCACTGTCAAATGCTGTGATAGCAATAACCCCCAGTAAAATATACCGATTAAGTGATAAAGGCCTGCTGTCAAGTATTGATAATAGCGAAAAGTTATACGGCTTAACCAAAACATTTGATAAGGATAACTTTTTCACTATTAGCTTTAAGGGGAGAGTGAGCAAATATAACGGCTCAACATTGACTTCACTGCCACACAATTATGGCCACAGTAAAACCACACGCCTTAGAGATGCATTTCATGACTCTTCAGGTGTTTTATGGTTAGTCAGTAGTCAAGGAGTCCAACAACTGAACGAAAATTATATTACCAATCATAATGTTATTTTTGATATCGCGATTAACGCCAATGAAATAACCTTATTCAATGATGAAATTATTATTGGCAGTTATGGCGCTGGTTTACAAAATTTTTTAACCCCTGTATTTAATAGCCAAATAAATATGAATTTCAGTAAGAAAGCACTGAAGATTTTTGATGTATTAGCGATTAATGACAATCTATACATAGCAAGTTTAAAGGGATTATGGCGATATAATAAAGAGACAGATCAAGTAACTAAACTTGATGCTTTTGGTAATAAACTGGTGTTAAAACTTGAGTATAAAAACAATCTGCTTTATGTTGCCACTAACTATAATGGCTTGTATATCTATGACTTAAATGCTGAGAAGATAATTAAACATATTGATGTGAAAGATGGCTTACAGAGCCATGAAGTTATCGATGTATTACCACTAGATAATGGCAAGTTATGGATTGCCAACAGTAGCCATATCAGTGTGCATGAACCAGAAACCAACACTGTTACCACGATAAAAACGACAAATAAAAGCAAAGTTATTTCATTTGTTTTTGCTGACAATAAGGTTTTTGCTTCAACCTTAGGTGACGGTATCCTTGTTTTTAACCAACAAGGCGAGATGTTAGCTCAACTTTCTAAAGGTCATAGCTTTACTGAATTGTTATTAATTAATGATGAAGTCTGGGCTTCAGGAAAACCTGGTCTGTATAGAATATCACCTTCAAACTATCAAGTTACCATGATCGAAAATACTCAGCAATACTCTTTTGTTAGTAGCATGTTGGTCAAAGATGACATTCTCTATGCCATTCATTACAGCGGAGTGTTGGCACTCGATCTTTCTGAACAAAAACAATTTAACCCTAATGTCATTATCAGTAAAACGACTATTTCAGGTAAGACTTATTTACTTAATAAAGCCATAGAAATTGAAAGCGGTAATGATGTTATTACTCTTGATTTAGCGAGCTTAGACCATAGGCCAGGCTTAAATAAAAAATTTCAATACCGTTTTAACCAAAGCGATTGGCAACAAATGAATAATAATCAATTAACCCTAACCGGTCTTGCTTCGGGGGATTATCATTTAGAAATAATGGCAACCAATAGTTTAGGGCAATGGAGTAATAAAAAAGCCTTTACAGAAATCCATGTCGCCTATCCGTGGTATTGGACCATCAAGATGAGAATTTTTTATTCTATAATGATGCTTTTAATTGTGTCATTAACTGCTTGGTTACTATTTCTCCGAACAAAATCAATTAAGCACATTCATAATATGCTCAAAGATGATATGAGAAATTATGGTCTATTAATGAAAACTATCCAGCGTAATTTACAACTTGCCAATACCTCTCTCTCTAACAGTGACTATAGTCAAGGGCAGCAATTGATTGAGAAAAGTTTATTAGAACTTGATGACAATATTAATAGCCAAGAGCCTGACAACCTTGCTGGAAAACCATTAGCCTTGGCGATTCCCTTTTTAGCTGATTATGTTCAAAATAAATATATGGCAAAACTACACTTTAACCTCGGTGATAACATAGATAGCTTTAACTATGAGCTAAGAGCTGATGTGTACAAGGTGATATTTGAAGCAATCATGTCGGCATTATTCAAAAGTAAAGCGGAGAACTTCAACCTAACGTTACAAGAAGTGAAAAACAAATTATGGCTTACTATAAACAGTGATAATGACTCTTTTAGCCAGCTAACAAGTAAGATAGATTTCGACCTCGCTAGTTATACTATTCGTCAAATAACCAGTAAACATCATGCCTCACTGAATACTTTTAGCAGTGATGACGGCACCAGCCAGCTTGTTATAAGCTTCCCTTTAATGACATTAAATTAACGGCTTATTTTATTGCGTTAAAACAAAGTAATAAGGACATTTACAACTTGTTGTCGTATTAATTCGAAATTACTTCGTAATTGGTATAAAATACGCCTCCTTTTATCTGTGCTGGTTTTGTGAAAGCATTTTCCAGTATAAATCCGTGTGCAAAGAGTGAAGTAAATGAGTAAAAAGCTATATATAAAGACCTGGGGCTGTCAAATGAACGAGTATGACTCGCAGAAGATGGCAGAACTATTAGACTCAACCCATGGCTTCTCATTGGCTGATGAAGCAGAAGATGCCGATGTTATTTTACTTAACACCTGCTCTATTCGTGAAAAAGCACAAGAAAAAGTATTTCATCAATTAGGCCGCTGGAAAAAATTAAAAGATAAAAAACCTGATTTAGTTATTGGTGTTGGTGGCTGTGTTGCCTCTCAAGAAGGAAAAGCCATTCGCCAACGCGCTCCGTTTGTTGACATGGTTTTTGGTCCGCAAACATTGCATCGTTTACCTGAAATGCTTAATCAATTACAGCACTCAAGTAGCCCTATTGTTGATGTTAGCTTTCCAGAGATTGAAAAATTTGACCGTTTACCTGAGCCTAAAGCTGATGGGGCAAGTGCTTTTGTTTCTATCATGGAAGGTTGTAGTAAATACTGTACTTTCTGTGTAGTACCATACACTCGTGGTGAAGAAGTCAGTCGCCCGCTTGATGATGTACTTTACGAAATTGCTCAACTTGCAGAGCAAGGTGTACGTGAAGTAAACCTATTAGGTCAAAATGTTAATGCTTACCGTGGAGAAATGCATGATGCTAGCATCTGTCGCTTTGCAGATTTGGTTCGCTTAGTTGCAACTATTGATGGTATCGATCGTATTCGTTATACCACTTCTCATCCTGTTGAATTTACCGATGATATAATTGAAGCCTATACCGATGTTCCTGAACTGGTAAACCATTTGCACCTCCCTGTGCAAAGTGGCTGTGATCGCATTCTTACACAAATGAAACGCGGCCATACCGCTATTGAATATAAGTCTCAGATTCGTAAGCTAAAAAAAGCTCGCCCTGAATTATCAATGTCTTCTGATTTTATCATTGGCTTCCCTGGTGAAACCGATGAAGACTTTATGGCAACCATGGACTTAATTAAAGCTGTAGATTTTGATATTAGTTTTAGTTTTATCTATAGCGCACGTCCTGGTACCCCTGCCGCAGATTTACCTGATGATATTAGCGATACAATTAAAAAAGAACGTTTAAAAGTATTACAAGACCAAATATCACATCAAGCATTACGTATTGCTAGACAAATGCTTAACACTGAGCAGCGTGTTCTGGTAGAGGGGCCTTCAAGAAAGAATCCAATGGAATTACGTGGTAAGACAGAGAATAACCGTACAGTTAACTTTGTTGCGCCACATAGCGTTATTGGCCAATTTGTTGATATAAAAATTACTGATGTAATTGCCAACTCCTTACGCGGTGACCTAATAAGAGAAGAAAAAGACATGGGATTACGTATTGCGCACTCCCCTGCTGATATTTTAGCTAATAATCATCACACTACAACAGCAAGTAACCTTGACGATTTGGGTGTTGGTACTTATACCCCTTAGCTCTAAAGATGCTCTTAATTTAACAATACGGAAAGACAATTGACGACAACTACATTAAAAACTAAGTCACATAAGTTAACGCGCGAAGCTTTCAGTTTAACGCCGGTTGACAACCATAGACAAGCAAATTTGTGTGGACCTATGGATGATAACTTAAAAACAATTGAACGACGTTTAGGGGTAGAAATTAGCTATCGTGGTCATGATTTCACTGTTGTTGGTCAACCGACAAATTGTCAGGCTGTTGTTAAAATCCTTAAAGATCTTTATCTTGAAAGCCAAACGGTTAAAGGTGAGAGTAAAGTAATTTCACCTGAGATGGTGCATCTTGCCATTCTCGAAGCAAATTGCTTAGAGCAAGAACCTACTCAGGACCAAGGAAATAGCAGGATATCCGCAGACATAGAGACTAAATACGATGATATGGTTACCATTAAAACCAAGCGTGGTGTCGTTAAACCTCGCAATGGTAACCAGCAATCATATGTACAAAACATTATCACAAGTGATATAAGTTTTGGTATTGGTGTCGCTGGCACCGGTAAAACATATTTAGCCGTAGCCTGTGCCGTCGATGCGTTAGAACGCCAAGAAGTTCGTCGTATACTATTAACAAGACCCGCTGTTGAAGCAGGTGAAAAATTAGGTTTCTTACCTGGTGATTTATCACAGAAGATAGATCCTTATTTAAGACCGCTTTATGATGCCCTTTTTGAAATGCTAGGCTTTGAGAAAGTAGAAAAACTTATCGAGCGTAACGTTATCGAAATAGCACCACTTGCGTATATGCGAGGTAGAACCCTTAATGATGCTTTTATCATTTTGGATGAGAGCCAAAATACTACAGTTGAACAAATGAAAATGTTTTTAACCCGTATTGGCTTTAACTCTCGCGCCGTTATTACCGGTGATATCACTCAAGTTGATTTACCTCGTCACCAAATGTCAGGTCTGCGCCACTCAATTGAAGTACTTCAAGACATTAACGGCATTAGTTTCAACTTTTTTCAATCTAAAGATGTTGTCCGTCATCCCGTTGTCGCAAGAATTGTCGACGCTTATGAAAGTTATGAGCAAAAGATGAATAGACAAAAACAAGAAAAAAAGCAAACTAGTTCAAACAACGATAAAAGTGATGTTAGCTAATGGCTCATGTAATTGACTTACAAATTGCCTGTGAACAAACAAAACTACCAAGTAAGTTACCAAACCAAGCACAGTTTCAGTTATGGGTTGATACGGCCTTAGCGACAGTGAGTAGTAATTTAGAGCAAGAATTTGAACTTACTATTCGACTTGTTAACAATGAGGAAAGTCAGCAATTAAATAGCCAATATAGAGGAAAAAACAAACCGACCAATGTATTATCTTTCCCTTTTGAAGTTCCTGACGGTGTTGAACTTAACCTTTTAGGTGACTTAATTATTTGTATTGAAGTTATGAAACAAGAAGCTGAAGAACAAAATAAAGCCTTGTTCGATCATTGGGCACATCTTGTTGTTCATGGTTGCTTGCATTTAGTTGGCTTTGATCATATAAGTGACAGTGAAGCACTTGAAATGGAATCTATCGAGATTACTATTTTAGCAAAATTAGGGATTAACAATCCTTATTTAGAACAGTAGCTTATCAATTAGTAATAACGTTTATAACAAACACAGGAAGAAAAATAGCTCCATGAGCGATGATACCCCCCACTCTAGTAACGGTTCAGCCAATAAGTCATTTTTGCATAAAGTCATGCAAGTATTAACGCCTGAGCCGAAAAATAAAGATCAATTGGTTGATGTATTAAACGATGCTCAAGAAAGAGACTTGATCAACCCTGAAACCAAACAAATGATCAAAGGTGTTCTAGACGTATCAGAGATGCGTGTTCGAGAAATTATGATCCCGCGTTCACAAATGGTTACTATCGATATTAACCATAGCCTTGAAGAATTTTTACCCATTATTCTCGAGTCAGGTCACTCACGTTTTCCTGTTGTTAACGAGGATATTGATCATGTCGATGGTATCTTATTAGCAAAAGATTTACTCGCTTTTGGTTTTAACTCCCAAAGTAATAACTTCAGCCTAAGTGATATTATTAGACCAGCGATTATTGTCCCAGAAAGCAAAAAAGTTGAACCTCTATTAAAAGAATTTCGTTCAAACCGCTACCATATGGCAATTGTTGTTGATGAGTATGGCGGTGTTTCGGGTGTAATTACCATTGAAGATATTCTAGAACAAATTGTCGGTGAAATTGAAGATGAAACCGATGATGACATAGAAGAGGAAATCAAACATTTAGCTGGAAATGTATACCTAGTTAGAGCCTTAACAGAGCTGAGTGACTTTAATGACTACTTTAATTGTAAGTTTGATGAGGCCGATGCTGATACCATTGGTGGTATTGTGTTGCGACAATTTAATCATATGCCCAAAAAAGGTGAATTATTTACCTTAGGAAATTTCGAATTTAAAGTATTGGTTGCGGATAATAGACGCATGCAGATGTTGCAAGTAAGTGTTGATAAAGGTCATGAAATAAATGGTAAAGTGAGTGACTGAGGCTAGTCAAATGCCCCTTTTTCGAAGCATTAAAAACAAACTAGCTAATATTAATAGTTGGTTATGTTTTTTTAGTGGTTTTTTCTTGGTATTTGCTTACGCGCCATTCTCTTATTGGTGGTTAGCACTAATCTTACCTAGTATAGTACTTTACCAAATAAATAATACACCGCCTAAACTAGCCGCTAAAAGAATGGCTTTATTTGCTTTCGGTTGGTTTAGCAGTGGCATTAGCTGGGTGCATGTCAGTATTGACCAGTTTGGTGGTTTACCACTGATAGTTTCATTACTGCTAATGCTGTCGCTATGTGCTTACCTAGCTATATTCCCAGCACTTTCCGGATACTTAACTGCACATTTTTCTAAAAACAAACAAGTAAATTTGTGGTTATTCCCCTCTCTTTGGTTACTTTGTGAATACTTACGTTCAGTGGTATTAACAGGCTTTCCTTGGTTATCTCTTGGTTACAGTCAAATAGATAGCCCATTAGCAAGTTTCGCGCCTGTTATTGGTGAGGTAGGCCTTACAGGTATTATCTTGTTATTCAATATTTGCTTAGTTAAAATTTACAACATAAGCGCTATCATATACAAAGAAAGAGCTAAGCACACCGCTATTCGCTTTTCTAAAAACGGCATTATATTCCCTACAGCCTTCTCAGCAGTGATTGTTATTACTAGCTTTGCTTTAAATCAGGTAAGTTGGACTGAATTAACAGGTAAATCAGTTAAAATTGCGCTTATTCAAGGTAATATAGCCCAATCGATCAAATGGCAACCCGAGCAAGAGTGGCCAACCATGTTAAAGTATTTGGACTTAACAAGGGTAAATTATGATGCTGATATTATTGTTTGGCCCGAATCTGCCATTCCAGCACTTGAGCCTACAGTTCAAGACTACTTAAGCACTGTAAATCGCTCCGCTATTTTAAATAACAGCTCCATTGTTACTGGCTTAATTAACTATAATTTTGAAAGTAAAGAGTACTTTAATGCTTTGCTGGTACTGGGCAAAAAAAATACCGAGGACGAACAAGGTTATTATTACAATCACAACAATAGGTATTATAAAAACCATTTATTACCCATTGGTGAGTTTGTTCCTTTTCAAGAGTTACTTCGACCGCTAGCACCATTTTTTAACTTACCTATGTCCTCTTTTACTGCGGGTAATTACATACAGCCTAATTTAATCGCTAATAATATACATATTTTACCACTAAATTGTTTTGAAATAGCCTTTCCAAAACAGTTGGCTGCCAACTTTACCGATAATACCGATATGATATTAACGGTTAGTAATGATGCTTGGTTTGGCGATTCTCACGGGCCACATCAACATTTTGAAATAGCAAGAATGCGCGCATTAGAGTTTGGCCGCCCATTAGTTAGAGCGACAAATAATGGTGTTACAGGCATGATAAACCACTTAGGTAAAGTCACAGCCATAGCTCCACAGTTCGAAGAAGTAGTACTTAAGGGTACGGTAAATTTTGTTAAGGGTGATACCCCCTACAGACAATGGCCAAATTTAATATTATGGTTAATGATATTGCTACCATTAGTTTTACTTAAAGTATTTAGACACTAAAAACTTGATCTTTTAATCAAAGTAAGTGGCTATAAGATTACTTAGTTTTATTTAATTCAAGAAAATTTCCTCGTTAATAACTGGCCTATGGCAAGTAAATTTAACGCTGAAGTAAAAAAATTTGCTAGAGAAGTATTTATTAAGCTGGACTCAGTTACTTAGTCTGTAGAGGATGTAAAGACGTTTTATTACGACCACTTTCCTTCGATCTATATAAGGCTGCATCAGCACACTCAATCCAAACCTCATGGTTCTCAATGCTCTCGTCAACTTCCGCGATGCCAACACTAATAGTGTAATTTATATCTATATCATTATATTTTACGATGGCTTCACTCACTTCTTTTCGCAACCTTTCAGCAAATACTAAGGCATTTTTAAGTGGGGTATCTGAGAGTAAAATTGCAAACTCTTCACCGCCATAGCGACCACAAATATCGGTTTCTCTTACATGGTGACGAATCAAGCTAGAGATATGTCTGATAACTTCATCACCAACAACGTGGCCATAACTATCATTTATATTTTTAAAGTGGTCGATATCAATCATCACTAACGAGCTAGCATGTTGGCTTCGACTCCAACGTTTATGTTCAGCTAATAAACACTGTTCCCAATGTGTACGATTGAATAATTTTGTTAAACCATCCGTTTGACTTAATATCGCTAATTCTTCATTAGCTTTTTTCAGGCTTTGTTTATGAACAGCATTATCGGTGACATCATAAACAAGTAAACATAAATGGCTCACTTCGCCTGTTGAAGATAGTAGTGGTATAAAGGTGGTGTTTTGATACATAAAATCAGCACTGCCTGTTACCGGACGATAACTATCAAACTGAAATAAATAAGGTCTTTGCTCCCATATGGTAAAAGCCTTATTTTTCAATAAAAAAACCGATTCTGCTTTACGTGTAAACCAGTCACGAGGTATTTCATCAAATAAATCAAATATTAACTTACCTTTTACTTCTCTGGGTAATAAGCCACTGTGGTTTTCCATAAAGCCATTAAATATTTGAATAGTGAACTCTTTATCAAGCACAACCAGACCAACATCAATGTTATGCAACATTTCCATTAACCAATGCAATTCATTTAATTGTGATTTCTCTAACGTCATAACCCATTCCTGTCTTCGCTTAATAGCGCTAACTCATGCTCTTTATTTTTAATAAAATATATATGTTTTTTAATTTAACAACTACGTTAATCAATTAAATAGGCTAATTTATTATTAAGTGTTTGCATCGACTTTTCAGTGAAAAGTAAGAGTAAGTCACACTTAATTGGGTAATTTTCAATGCTATAACTAATCTCTATAGCTAAAGTTTTTTTCCATTTATTGGCATTATTGGCAATTAAGTCAGATATTTTCCTATGCTGGCCTAATACCTCAGGGTGCCCTTGACTAAACTGAATATCAAGCTGCTCCGATACCCCTTTTAAACAAGCACCAATAAGCACATTAGCCAAATCCATTAATAACTCTAACTCAGTCCCCATATCGGCATCGTATTGATAATTCATTAATGATGCGACATCTTTAAAACTTGAATCATTTAGTATTAACAGTGCTTCACCGGATATACCCGCACTAATAAAACCTTGACAGACACCTGAGGTACTCTCATGGTTTTCGATATCCTTTAACGCCATGCGAAGTTCACTTACCTCAATAAAATTAACATTGGGTATAGGCAGTTCAACAAAAACATTCAACAAACGAGCAAGCAAGTCGCCAGCTCGCCCCATGGCGACATTAGCAATTTCTTGATAACAGTCACGCATATCCGTTGATAATGTCATTTCGGGGGCTGAACTTGCTGGTTCTTCATCAAAATCAGTTACTTCAATTTGACTTGATAAAACCGGCTCAGGGCTTACGCCTGGCAGTTCTAAATCCTGAACAACTACGGGTTTAATCTCTGCTTTGGGCTCTGGTACTGCCTTAGGCTCCTGCTCTACAACTGCATCTTCATTTGAAAAAACACCATAAGACGAAAGCACTTCGGTTAAGATATCTTTATTGACTGGTTTTTGAATAAAACCTAACGCACCTAGACTGGTAACACGTTGATGAGCTTCAGGTTGAATATCACCTGATATAACAATGGTAAGTGTTGGTAAGTCTTCTGCTAAAATGGCCTCGAGTACCTGATAACCATCCATTTCAGGCATGTTTAAGTCAAGTAAAAGTACATCACCCTTACCTGCCTTTATTGCTTCAATTCCTTCTATACCATTGGCAGCAAAACTTATTTCCACATCCCAACCATCGGGTAATGAACGCGCTACTTGCTTGCGCGCCATATTAGAATCATCACAAATTAATAATTTCGTGGTCATATTAATATTGAGCCTTACATAAACGATAACTAACCAATTATAATGCAGAGCAAAATATATTTACCCTCTATTGATAACCATAGAGTATCCAATATAAAACACAATGAAAAAGTTCTATTTATAGAATTTTTAACGCTAAACGGCTAATATCAGCTCACCTTAACCATTATTTTCACAACATTATGAAATTCTCTACTTCTAACATCATCTTATGTGCTTTTTTTATCGCCAATTTAACCACAGCTTTTAACACTAACGGCTATTCTTTTGATCTTAATGAGCTAAAACAATCAAGTAATCTTGTTAAGGCTGGGGACAAATATGTCACTCTGTTAGGCAAACAAGTCAACGTCGGCGATCAAGCACCCAAGTTTAAAGTGGTTGATAAAAATTTCTCACCGATAACGCTTAATGACTTCCCAGGACAAACCTTGCTTATTTCTGTGGTACCTAGTTTAGATACAGGTGTTTGTTCTATTCAAACTAAGCGGTTCAATGAAGAGGCGGCTAAATTACCTGAAAATATAACCATATTAACCATAAGTAATGATCTACCTTTTGCTCAAAAACGTTTTTGTGATGTAGAAAAAGTTGATGCTATAAAAGTGCTATCTGATTCTGTCTGGCGTGAGTTTGGTGTTAACTATGGTCTATTGATAAAAGATATGGGGCTTCTTACCCGCGCCATTTTTATTATTAATGACCAAGGAAAGATTGTTTATAAGGAGTTGGTTGCTAATATTTCACAACATCCAAATTACGATAAGGCGTTATCCAAGGTAAAGTATACTGCACCGGTAATTGTTCTTGACGGCGAAATAAACAAACCACAATTGGTTGAAGAAACTCAAAAGTAGTAAAATATAAACATCTTAAAATCAAAGTGTTGCGTTCAACCTGTACTTTATTTTATATTTATTCTTGAAATCATAGTAATCAATCCCATCTCTAATTGTGTAGTCGCCGAAAGGGGCTACACCACATACACTGCTTGTTCATTGTGAAAAGCAGTAATATTTTGAATGTATTCGCTTCTCATAGCTTGACCCTAAGCAATATTATTTTGCTAGAAAATAGCCGCTCAGATTAGCCTTATTATTTAAAATATTAATTTATTTATTGCTATATTATAGGATAACTTATTATGCGTAACTCTACAGATTTCAGCCCTCTATACCGTTCATTTATTGGTTTTGACCACTTAGCTGGTTTAATTGATAAGGCTTCTCGAGCTGACAAACAATCATCATACCCGCCATATAACATTGAGTTATTGGCAGAAGATCAATACCGAATTACTATGGCTGTTGCAGGCTTTAGTGAAGGTGATATTGATATTGAATCAAAAGACAACAGTTTAATTATTGTTGGTACCAAGCAAACTGGAACAGAGCCAAAATCCGATACAGACAAAGCTCCAAGACAATTTCTCCATCAAGGCATTGCCGAGCGAAATTTCGAACGTAAATTCCAACTAGGTGAACACGTTAAAGTTATTGGCGCCTTTATGGAAAACGGTTTATTGCACGTTGATTTAGAACGCGAAATTCCAGAAGCATTAAAAGCACGAAAAATAGCAATTAATGGTAAAAGTTTATTAAATAGTAACTCGTAACACTTAACTTCCTTCATGTTCTCCTTTTGTTTTTTGCCCAGTCTTTGACTGGGCTTTTTTATTTAGATACTCAAGGTTAATTGTTACCCTAGACATTATTAAAATTTAAGCGAAAATAACAGCTCTGACAAATCAGGCTGCCACTGAAACTCCTTTAGTTTTATTCTGCTCCCAATTACAACAATCTGTTCATCTTGCAAATGTTGTTTTTGTTTTTGAAAAGAGTCACTTCCTGGTGGGAATGAGATTTTTCCTTGTGAATTTATTACTCGAAACCAAGGTACACTTTGTCCTTGCCAACCATTGTCAGGTACTTTCCCTAACGATTTACCAACCAAACGAGCACGACCAGGCAAACCCGCCAAATCGGCTATTTGCCCATAACTAGCCACCTGACCTTTAGGAATAAGCTGCACTGTCAGCCAAATTTGCATGTAATGAGGGTTTAACATTTTATATACCTATTTATACCCGTTACTATTGCAAGTACTAGGCACTCTACAACATGTATCTTGAATAGTAACGGCTATAAACAAGATTTAATTAGGTAGTACTTTACTAGCAAGTTTTCAATTACCTTATGAATTACGGTATCATATCAGCACAAGAATAAATAACGCGAAGTCAATTAAACTTAAGGAAAGAAATGAAAATTTGGGTAGATGCTGATGCTTGTCCGGTGGTGATTAAAGAAATATTATTTAAAGCGGCTGATAGAGCCCAAATAGCCATGACTTTTGTCGCTAATCATCATATTCGAATTCCTCCTTCACCTTACACCTCATTTATGCAGGTTAGTAGCGGCTTTGATGTCGCGGATGATGAAATAGTTAAACGTATTAGTGGTGGAGATTTAGTTATTACCAGTGACATCCCTTTGGCCGATGAGGTGATCGATAAGTTAGGTATTGCTTTAAGCCCTCGTGGTGAGCTTTACACTAAAGAAAATATAAAATCCCGACTTAATATTCGTGACTTTATGGATACCATGCGAGCTAGTGGTGTACAAACCGGTGGGCCACCTGCTTTAAATCAGACCGATAGACAGAACTTTGCCAATCATCTTGACCGGATAATTACTCAATTTAGAAAGTCGCTATAATAAATAACGTATATAAGAAAATAATGCAGATATTCAAATGAGTATCTGCATTATTCGGTATAAATAACGATATTTTCGATAATTAATTTACCATTAATTATCATGGCCTATTTATTATTAATTAAGGCTTACTTAGCTCTTACTCAGCAAAAGTGCTTTAATCTCTGCTAATTCACTTTCTAACTTTTCAATTTGCGCACGGCTTGCTGGCTCTCCACCATCACCACTTTCACCATGTTGCTCAGCACGGAATTGTTCATGCTCTTGACTCATAACTTCTAGTACCGTACCCACCATCATATTCAAAAAGATAAATGCAGTTAAGAAGATAAAGGTTAAATAATATATCCAGCTCATTGGGTGTACAGCCATAGTCTCATACATGACATCGGTCCAATCTTCAAAGGTAGCAACGCGGAATAAGGTCAACATAGAGATAGAAACATCACCCCATAGCACTTCATTAATGGGATGAAATACCATGCTGCCAATAGCTGCATAAATATAAAAAATCACAAACATCAATAGCGCGATGTAACCCATTCTAGGGATTGCTTTGAGCAGTGCATTAATTAATAAACGTAGTTCAGGTACCATAGAAACGAGACGTAAAACGCGAAATACTCGTAACAGACGAGCTAATAACACTCCTGTTCCACCTGATGGCACCAAACTACCAATAACAATGACGGTATCAAAAATATTCCAACCATCCTTAAAGAAGCGTTTTTTATCTGGGAAGGCTAAAAAACGGATAGATATTTCTACAGCAAAGAAGACCGTTACCGCCACATCTAAAAGCAATAACACGGCAATAACATTAGCTGACAAGTTATGGGTTTTGGCTCCAATTAATAATGCTGATAAGAGGATAACCGCAATAACTATCCCTTGAAATACTTTACTATTATCTATTCTTTTCAGTTGTTTCTGTGCACTAATTACAATACTCATTATTTATCTTGTCCCTACTGCACGGTCACTAACATGAGGGTTACTACGCCGCTCTTGACCAAAAGTACTCATAGGCCCATGCCCTGGAATAAAACGTACATCATCACCTAAAGGAAACAGTTTTTTCCGAATAGAATTTATTAAGGTTGCGTGGTCACCACGTGGGAAGTCAGTGCGGCCAATAGAGCCACTAAATAACACATCACCAACTTGAGCAAGTTTACTGTCACGATGAAAAAACACTACATGTCCTGGTGTATGACCGGGGCAAAAATATACTTCCATGACAATATTACCAAAACTAACCGTATCACCCTGTTCTAAAAAGCGGTTTGGCGTAAACTTCTTGGCATAAGAAAAAGCACCACCAAAATGTTGCTTTTGCATTTCAATGCCATCTATCCAGAACTGATCTTCTTTATGAGGTCCTTCAATCGATACTTCATAATGGTTCGCTAAGTCATGCGTTGCACCAGCATGGTCAATATGAGCATGAGTTATTAATATTTTGACAAGTATTAAGCCATGTTTACTAATGACTTTTTTAATTTTTTCAATATCCCCGCCGGGATCTACTACCGCTGCACTTTTAGTTTCACTACACCAAAATAAAGTACAGTTTTGCTCAAAAGGCGTCACTGAAATAATCTCATGGTTTAACATAACTTGCTCTTCAAAGGTTATATACCAACACATATAAGAAAGTGACCACTTATTTATACTTGATGGCATTATTTACAAAATGGCGGCATTATATCACAAGTTATCGCTGCTGATGACAAGCAAAAATGTAACAAAATCGATGAAAAATACTTCCCCTGAGCGCCCTAAGTAGGTAAGCTTTGCGCAACTAATTTCAATGGCTAATTTACTATTTATGAGCGCTGATTCTTCTCGTGATTCTTTTCATTCCCGTATAGGTTTTGTACTCGCAGCCGCCGGTGCCGCGATAGGGCTAGGCAACATATGGGCCTTCCCTACACAAGCGGCTAATAATGGTGGGGGGGCTTTTCTGGTTGTTTATCTCATTGTGACTTTATTACTTGCCCTGCCTGCCCTATACGCCGAAATTTACATTGGTAATCAAGCACAAACGAACCCTGTATCAGCTTTAGCACGCGCGTGTGGAAAGCGCTTTAGTAAAATTGGTTATCGTGCAGGTATAATCGGTATCGTTGGCGCTATGATGATGCTGAGTTTTTATACCATCGTTGCTGGCTGGATGCTGGCGCATGCCTTAGCATCATTAGCTGAATTAATGGGTTTAATGGACTTATCTCAATGGCTATCAACCTCAAGTACCTTACGTAATGTCATCTTTACACCCATTTTCATCGTGCTCGGCGCCGCAATCGTTCACCAAGGTGTACACAGCGGTATTGAGCGTTGGTCATCGCGATTGATGCCAATGTTACTCGTAATGCTGCTTGGCTTGATCATTTATATTTTGCAGCAAGAGGGGGCAGATAAGGGCTTAACACTTTATTTAGTACCTGATTTCAGCCAAGTAACTGAGCCAAAATTGGTGATATCTGCGATGGGACAAGCATTTTTCTCACTCGCTATTGGTGTAGGCGCTATGATGGCTTATGGCTCTTATATGCCCAAAGGAGAAAGTGTTGGCAAACTAGTGCTATCAATTACTTTACTTGATACATTTATTGCATTTATTGCCGGTTTACTGATTATCCCAGCACTTTTTGTCGCTCAACACAGCGGACAAGAAGTTTTTGTAGATGGTCATTTAATTGGCGAAGGTCAATTGATTTTTAATATTTTACCAACCTTATTCAGCTCTATGGGCACCGTTGGCATATTTGTTTCTTTCGCTTTTTTTGCTTTATTGTCGATCGCCGCACTTACTTCAACGATATCATCAACTGAAGTGCCTGTTGCATATTTAGTTGAAGATAAAGCAATGACAAGAAAAGGAGCAACTTGGTTGATATCAGGCGTTGTGTTTATTGCGAGTATGTTACTCATCGCTTTTTTTGAGCAACTCTTTGGCTTAGTGATCCAGTTACTAACAACTATTTTGCAACCACTCATGTCATTGTTTTATTTCATCGTTGTCGGTTGGTTGTGGCAGCGCGGTAATCAACTTACGGATATTGCCCAATTAAAGAAACATACTTCATTAAAATTACTTGGCTTTTATTTACGCTTCATCTGTCCAGCTTTACTCATTATTGTCTTTGTAAATGTGGCTTTTTAGATAATCGTTAGGAAAAATATCAGTTTACCTAATGATAAAACTGAGATTTTATCAAGATACGTTGGCTATTTATGCTTTCTGTAAATAGCCTCTAGAGTACCATTAACTGTAAGCTTGTCGATTATAGTGTTGACTGAGTTTCTGAGCCCCTCATCTTTAAAGGCCATATGCGAATATACGTCAGGCCATAATCTATGTATAACAAAGTTCCTTTCATCTACGACCTTTTCTTCACTTTCATAACGTTTATTGGCCAAATCATGTAAAAAAATATGGATGTCACCGACACGAATATCCTTATGACCTGCAACCATCAAATAAGTGGTATCTTTAGGGTGTGAATGTTCACTATATTGAGGGTTGGAAAGCGCCATTTCCTTAAACTCATCACCAAGTAAGTCTTTTGCCCCTTGATAGGCTGCAATGGATAAACCTTGCAAATCGTCTATTTTATTTACATCTAATTGGGCCGATTTTTTCGACACGGCGACATCGGTATATCTAAAAAGAGGTGCTGATAAAAAAGCATTTACTTGAGATTCGAAAAAAATATTACATGCTACATCAATTCTTTTTCCTGAATTGATTTCATGAAGCAACCTATGATTACTCATATAAATAAATTTTATTTTATATTCTGGTAATTGCTTAAATATTTCTTGAGTTATTTCTAGAAATAATCCTTTTTGCTCGTCTTCAACAAAAAATGGCGGGAAGTTACCCACACCTATAGTTAATTCTTGTTTAGCCATCAGTGAATAAGGTAATAATAGTAGTAATAAAAAGAGTAAGCGGGGTAATATTCTAAGCATATTTTAAAATCGCTGAGTAAGTGTTACAAGAGTGTAAAACGAGTAATTAATACACTAAACCTTTGTTGTCATAACTACAAGCGACTAAATATATTGCTTATACTAATAAATTGGAATTAGGCTTAACAAATGTTTATCTAGCCGCTGCTTTTCCTTACTTTTGCGATAAATTTACTTGTAATAGGCCGACTATTGACGCGAAATTTGTCCTGAGCTTATATCAAACTATCAAGCTAGAGCTTTAACAAAGTAATTTAAGAGATATTTAAATTTTTTAAATATCTCTTAAATCGATTTCAGGTTAATAAATATGATTATCCTCCGTTACAAAGCTACTCTAACAACTCTATGTCTTCTTTTTCAGTGAGGTCAACCTGCTCTATTTTCTCAAAACGATTACTTATTTTGTCTGCCGAAGTATGGATTTGTTTCACATCTGTTGCCGCTTGGTCAATATGTTTAGCAAGGTTAGCGAAACGCCCTTTGAAGCGATTAAAATCTTGCGCTAAATCAGACAAATGAGATTGGATAATATGTATTTGCTGACGGGTAGCCTCATCTTTTAGCACTGAACGAGCAGTTGTTAAAATTGCCATTAAAGTAGTTGGAGAGGTTAACCAAACCCGTTTTTTATTAGCGTATTCTACCAAATCACTTTGATGCCCGTGAATTTCTGCAAAAATGGCCTCCGCAGGAATAAACATAATTGCGCCATCAGCCGTTTCATTATCAATAAGGTATTTATCACTAATATCATTAATATGCTTTTTAATATCAATTTTAAATTGACGTTTGGCTGATTTTCTTTCAACTTCATGAGCTTGTAAATCGACCATTTTACGGTAACTTTCTAATGGAAATTTTGAATCTACTACAACATTACCGGTAGGTTTCGGTAGGAAAAGTACACAATCAGCGATTTTTCCGTTTGATAAAGTATGTTGCAACTTAAAGCTTTGCTCTGGTAAAACATTACGAATAAGGCTATTAAGTTGCACTTCTCCAAAAGCTCCCCGTGAACGTTTATCATTGAGCACTTCTTGTAAACTCACTACGTTGGTAGAAAGCTCTGTTATCTTCTTCTGAGCATCATCAATAAGTGCTAGGCGTTGTAAAATATCACTAAAGGTTTTAGTCGTTTTTTCAAAACCTTCGCTAAGCCGCTTCTCTACTTGTCCACTAATTTCTTGCAAACGTTTATCGGTTGAGTCCGTTAGTGTATCGATACGTTTAGTCATTTGTTCACTGCTTTGTGCCAGTGTTTTTGCTAACTCTTCTCGGTTACTTTGTGCAGTGGCATTTAAATGTTTAATCAGCTGGTCAAGAGATTGGTTTTGATTTTGATTGAGCTGAATTTGCAACTCATTAAATTGACGTAATAATTTGATTCGCAAATCAGCCATTTGTTGATCAAAACTATTTGCTAATTGTAATTGCTGCTTTTCTTGCAGCTGACTAAGCTGTTGTAAAAATTGTGCTTCACTTTGCTTAGCTTGCTGACTCACTAGCTCTGCAGTGTGCAATTGTAAGCGTTTTTCTTGCTTAGCTAAGCTAACTAACATCCATATTAATAATGTTACTAAAATAATAAAGGCTAGAATTGGCAAGAAGGTAGTTATCAATTGCTGTTGAACAGGAGTAAAAATCATTAGTTATCAATCTCAAAAAATATTCATCAAAATGTGCTGACGTTAAACGCTGTAAATATTAACAGTACCACAAGGGATAGCAAGTGCTCATTATCCAGAGTTCAGGTTAAATAGGCTAAAACCGCGGCAACTTCTTTCATCATTGCCTATACTCAACCACCTCAATACTCCTCTTTTCGACCCTAGGTGCTAATTATGAAACTAATTACTTCTAAGCAAATAACAATTATTAAAAGCACCAGCTTTTTAAATAAAACTATGAATGTTATTTTCTATCTAGTGTTTCCGTTGATAGTAGCAACACTCGTCAGCTGCTCTAAAGTGACTCCGGTACCTGTAAGTGAATGCAGCGCTGTAGTCAGCCATGTACAGTCTATCCTGAAAGATAAAGCACCGAACAAGTCTAAGATGCATAAACAATGTAAATCCGCGACTGATGAGATAAGGGGTTGCGTGATGGCTGCAGAGAAACCAATGAAAATATTACAGTGTGATTTTTAGTTTTTAATAAAGAGCTATTATTGCCCTAAAGCAATTTTTCTTGCGCAACTTTGTAATGCTGGCAAAGTGTTCTTTAACAATTGCTGCTTACTTATTTGTGATACATGAGTACTGATACTTAATGCTGCGACAACACACTCTGAGCCATCAACTATAGGCACTGAAATTGAAGTTAGCCCTAATTCTAATTCTTGCTCAACCACAGAGTAACCTTGCAGTTTCACCTGCTTTATTTTCGAAATCAGTTGCTCTTTATCAATTATGGTATGTTCGGTATATTTCTTCATTTCACAATGATTTAAAAGATTTTCAAGCTCGTGCTCAGGTAACCCTGCTAGTAAGACTCGCCCCAAAGATGTGGCAAAAGCAGGTAAGCGAGTACCCACATTTAAGCTAATTGACATTATACGCTTAGTCGTAGCTACTCGAGCAACATACACAACATCTTTACCTTCAAGTACAGCGGCAGAACATGACTCGTTTAGTTGGTCCACTAATTGCTGCATCAAAGGTTTACCATGGTGCCAAATATCTTGGCCATAAAGATAGGAAAAACCTAAATTGAGCACTTTAACCGTTAATGAGAATAACTTGCCCTCTTGTTTGGCATAACCTTCGATCACAAGAGTTAATAATAAACGACGTGTAGAGGCCCGTGAAAAGCCCGTAAGGCTAGCCACTTCAGATAGAGTCATTTTAGTCTTTTGCGTATTAAAAACCTGAATTACCGCTAAGCCTTTTACTAAGGATTGTACCGTCTCTACAGGTTTGTCTTGTGCGCTAGAGTCTGTATCAACTGTTTCTGTTGTCACTTTACTATCACCTTCTCTTTTATTTTAACCAGTGCCTTTGATCGAGATCATGTTATAGCGTTTCACTTTTTGACATCTAATAGACATGGAATTAACATTTGGTTCGGTATAGTAACATCCGTTCGGTATATGAACAAATACTCATGCTTTTTCTATGTCTATTGTGTGAACATTTTAAAAGTCAAAGTTTAAGTGCTTGGTTAAAAAGGTAGTAAATCAAATGATAGATAAAAGAGTGGCATGTTGTGCCAGCGCTGTTATCCATATACAAGATGGCGACACGGTTATGATTGGCGGCTTTGGCGAAGCTGGTAGTCCGATAGAATTAATTCATGCGTTAATCGATCATGGCGCAAAAAACTTAACCGTTATTAATAATAATACCGGTAGTGGCCGCGTTGGTTTAGCTGCATTAATTGCAAATGGCCAAGTGGCTAAAATGATTTGCTCTTACCCACGTACTGCCAACTCGTTAGTATTTCCTGAGCTTTATCACAGCGGAAAAATTGAACTAGAGCTAGTACCGCAAGGTACTTTAGCTGAGCGTATTCGTGCTGGTGGTGCTGGTATTCCAGCTTTTTTCACCAAAACATCTGTTGGTACGCCACTTAGCAGCGGTAAAGAGCAGCGCAACTTTGATGGTGAAGATTATGTAATGGAGCACGCCTTAAAAGCCGATTTTTCATTAATTAAAGCAAGACAAGCAGATAGATACGGTAACTTAACCTTTAATAAAACTGCGCGAAATTTTGCCCCTATTATGGCAATGGCTGCTACTACGACCCTAGTACAAACAAATGAAATGGTTGAACTTGGTGAAATATCTCCTGAAAATGTAGTAACACCAGGCATTTTTGTTAACCAGATTATTGAAGTAACTAGGCCACAGCAAGAATCACAATTAGTAAGAGGTGGTGCTATTTATCCTACGCCTAATGAATCAGCTATCTGCCAAGGAGATAAGTCATCATGAACCAAACAATCAAGCCTGCAGACAACCCAACCGTACAATTAGGCTGGAATCGTGAACAAATGGCTCATCGATGTGCACAAGATATAGCAGACGGGAGTTATGTAAATTTAGGCATTGGTATTCCTGAAAAAGTAGCGCAATACGTTCCTGATGGCAGAGAAGTTATTTACCATACTGAAAACGGTTTATTAGGTATGGGCAGTCCCCCAATGGATGATGAATACGATGTAGATCTAATTAATGCCGGTAAAAAATTAGTCTCTGCAATAGCTGGCGCTTCTTATTTTCATCACAGTGATAGCTTTGCCATGGTCCGTGGTAATCATATTGATGTTTGTGTACTTGGCGCAATGCAAGTATCTGTCAAAGGTGATTTAGCTAACTGGTCAACAGGCGCACCTGATGCTATTCCAGCTGTTGGCGGTGCCATGGATTTAGTTGCAGGTGTAAAAACTATTTACATACTCACTCAGCACACTACCAAAACAGGTGATGCTAAAATTTTACCTGAATGTACATTCCCTTTAACGGGTAAAGGCGTAGTTAGTCGAATTTACAGTGACTTAGCCGTTATTGATGTTACTTCTGACGGTCTAGCGCTGATTGAATTAGCACCAGGTATTAGTTTTGACTATGTACAAGATCGCACCAAGGTTGCTCTAATTAACGCTTTGTAGCTCACACTTATTTATCCAGGCAATTGCCCCTGTATTATCTAAAAAGCTATATCAATATAGTGTCGTAAATAAAGTGTTTTACTCCATGTGCAGGCTTCACAGCTATTTATTCCGAATTAAAGTTAAGTTCAATTCGCATTTGAGAAAATATTATGAATAAAAGTGAACAATTATTTAAAAAAGCATTAAACGTATTACCCGGAGGTGTCAGCCGTAATACTATTTTTAGAAAACCACAGCCTTTTTATGCTGTTCAAGGGGAAGGCTGTTATGTAACAGACATTGAAGGTGTTACTCGCATTGATTTTGCTAACAATATGGCCTCATTAATTCATGGGCACGCCTACCCTAGTATTGTTGACTCTGTAACCCAGCAACTTGCTAAAGGAAGCTGTTTTACCATGGCAACTGAAATTGAAATAGATTACGCCCAACTGCTATGTGACCGAGTACCAAGTTTTGACAAAATTCGTTTTGTTAATTCTGGCACCGAAGCAGTAATGGCAATGCTTAAAGCATCACGAGCTTATACGGGCAAGGAAAAAATAGTCAAAGTTGAAGGTGCTTATCATGGCGCTTATGACTACGCCGAAGTCAGTCAAACAGCCACTCCAAATAACTGGGGTGATATTGATAAACCTAACAGCACACCTGTTGCTGTAGGTACGCCGACAAACGCACTAGCAGATGTAGTGGTTATTCCCTTTAACGATGTAGAACGCGCCATTAAAATTCTAGATCAATACAAAGATGACATTGCCTGTATCTTAGTTGATTTATTACCGCATCGTGTTGGATTAATACCTGCAAGCAATGACTTTATTAACGCTTTATACAAATGGACTCGTGATAACAAATCACTGTTAGTTTTTGATGAAGTGATTACTTTTAGAACTAATTACAGCGGCGCTCAACAAAACTACGATGTAAGCCCTGACCTTACCGCTATGGGTAAAGTGATTGGAGGTGGCTTCCCAGCTGGCGCGTTAGCTGGCTGTGATCAAGTAATGAAGGTATTAGACCCTACAGAGCCAAAAGTACTACTGCCTCATTCAGGTACTTTTTCAGCTAATCCAATTACCATGGCCGCGGGTTTAGCAGCTATGAAAGATTTTGACCAAACAGCTGTTAACAAGCTTAATGATTTAGCTCTTTATGCACGAAAAGAGATCACGAAAGCTATTAAGGATGTTGGTATCAGTGCCTGTGTAACAGGTGCTGGCAGTATGTTTAGAGTACACTTAAAGCCACAACCTCCTAAGAATTACCGTGAAGCTTATGTCGACAAAAGTGAGAGTGTATTAATAACTAAATTACTCGACCACTTATTCAATAATGGCGTTATGCTAATAAACACTTGCTCAGCAACATTATCAACCGTCATGAGTAAAAAAGAAATTGACCATTTAGTGAGTGTATTAAAAGATGGATTTGAAATGTTAAGGCAAGAAATGACTAAGTAATTTTAGCTTTTAAAGCAAAGAAATTGGATTCCCGATTAGAAATTTCGGGAATGACTCAAAAAATAATGTAGGAGCTGAGTTCAATGCTATTTTTATTAAATTCTAGGAAGAATCACGGAGTTGACGCTAGTCAATGAGTACTTTTGACAACGAAGTTATGTAAATAGCGAAGAAGTCAAACTTGCATAGGAAATTAAATATGAAAGATGTATACATTTGTGATGGAGTACGCACCCCCATTGGCCGCTATGGTGGTTCACTTTCATCAGTTCGCGCTGATGATTTAGCAGCCATCCCCCTTAAAGCATTAAAAGAGCGTAACCCACAACTAGACCTAAGCCAAGTTGACGATGTTATTTTAGGCTGCGCAAACCAAGCCGGTGAAGATAACCGCAATGTAGCACGTATGAGCTTATTATTAGCCGGCTACCCTATAGAAGTTGCAGGTATCACTATTAACCGTTTATGTGGCTCGGGTATGAATGCTATTTCTTTTGCGAGTAACAGCATTAAAGCTGGTGAAGCTGGGATACTGATTGCGGGCGGCGTAGAAAGCATGACCCGTGCCCCATTTGTTATGGGGAAAGCCGAAACGTCCTTTAATCGATCACAAGAGATCTTCGATACTACAATGGGCTGGCGCTTTGTTAATAAACAGCTAGACAAAGCTTATGGTACAGAGACTATGCCTGAAACGGCTGAGAATGTTGCCGAGCAATTTAACATTAGTCGTGAAGATCAAGACAAATTCTCTTTTTGGAGTCAAAGTAAAGCCAAGGTGGCACAAGAAAGTGGGTTATTTAGCGATGAGATAGTGCCTGTGGTTATTCCACAGCGCCGCGGTAATGATGTTATTTTTGAACATGATGAACATCTACGTTTAACCCCGTTAGATAAACTAGGTTCTCTAAAAACACTTTTTAGAGAACCTGGTACAGTTACAGCTGGTAATGCTTCGGGAGTTAACGATGGCGCTGCTGCCGTTATTTTAGCAACCAAAGAAGCAGCTCTAGCCAATGGTTTAACACCAAAAGCACGCATTGTCGGTTCAGCGGTCATTGGGGTTACCCCTGAGGTCATGGGTATTGGGCCAGCTCCCGCAAGTGCGAAACTTTTAAAACGTTTAGGTTTAACTATTGATGATATTGATATTATTGAATTTAACGAAGCGTTCGCGGCACAAGCACTAGCCAGTGCCCGCGCGCTTGGTATTAAAGATGATGATAAGCGCTTAAATCCACAAGGTGGTGCTATTGCTCTTGGTCACCCACTAGGTATGAGCGGTACTCGTATAGTACTTTCAGCAACAAAACAGTTAGAGCGCAGCGGTAAGCGGTATGCTCTTTGTGCTATGTGTATTGGTGTTGGTCAAGGTATAGCAATGGTCATTGAAAGAGCATAGCTGAGAAGATCTACCTGAAAATAAATAGCTAAGAAAGTATAAACTGTTGGTTTCGATTTCGTTCGAAGTAAAAAGTTCAAAGTAGTAATACCAATTTCATTAAGTTTGTGATCTTGTTGTGCGAAGGAAAAATAAATCAAGGTAAGGCGCTCGATTGAGCAATAGCTGGCTATTGGAATTGAGAGCAACGAATTCTTGGGGTATTTTAACCAGCACAAGTAGGCAATAATTTAATAGAATTGGTATAAACTTAATATGTACTGCTTTTTTATTTAATTACCGACCTAACAAAGCTGTCCGATGTACTCGGTTAAAAGCGTTTTATTCTTTATTGTGTTGTATTTACTTAAAATGACTAGGCTACACACTCCTCTTCGCGACTAAAACGCCTTTATCTCGTACAAAATTTAACTATGAAGGGGCAACAGGCCCCTAGCCAGTATGCGCCAAATAAGGTTTATAATTATATTTTTTATTGATAACGTTTCACAAAGAAGATTGAACCAGTGAGACTTAAAAGTGTGCAATCACGCCGACAAAAGCACCTTTAAATTTAAGGTCGGTATATAAAGAGTCTAAATTTTCAAACTCCATTTTCACAGCCTGATACCCTAAGGTCAAATTAAAATCCACCATCATGTTATCAACTAAGTCGTAACTAAAACCAATTTGATAGTCATATAAAGAATGCTCGCCTACTAATGAGATATCTCCTTGGGCAATGGCACTAAGACCCGTTAACGGCAAGCTAATGTTAGTGGCAACATACAACATAGGCACAATTTCGTCGGTCTTTTTTTTACCCACAGGGGTAACTAAATCAGTTGTTACTATACAAACAACAGGCTCTTTTCCATAACAATCTTCATCATGAATACTCGTTGTTTCTCCTGTAACAGTGATAGCACCATTAAAATCTCTAGCGGTTAAACCAAAATCAATTGAAAAAAAGCGGTTGTAAAGTAGCTTATAATACAAGGTGTAATCAACAAAACTGACGTTAATGCTGGCATAAACATCATCATCAATTAAAAAAGTTTCATCGTCAAAGTTAAACTCCTTCGATAAATTATTTTTACCTGTGGTATTAAGCCTGGTACTTGAAATTCGCACATTAGGGAGCAAAGGAAAAGGGTGTTCAACAGCAACAAAGTAGTTACTTTGCTGTGTTTTTTTTAAATTAAAATCGATTAGGGTATTTTTTTCACCAAAAACGCCACTGACTTCACTTTGCCAAATTTGGCCACCTAGATATAAACCGACCGTATTATTTGCTTGTGGGGTAAAAGTAAAAAGTGCAGCTGCTTGTGGTGTAAAGGTGAAAAGTACAGCGAATACTGCTGCCAAGAGCGTTTTTTTCATCTTGTTATTATCCTTGTTTACGAATGGCTATGTTCCATGTTTTACATACTCGCCATCGCCTTTAACAACCACAGGAGGTCATAAAACGAGCAATGACTACATTGTATTTCATACTTCGATTTAAGTTAAGAAAAACCTAACAGTAAATTATGGGTAAGTATCTGTAACATGGTTAGAAATTCATGATAAACATATGGGGAATTTTGAATCATAATGCGTTTAATTTTGAACATTAGCATTGTGCCATACTTGCTTATAGCCCTTTTACTAAAAGGAGCCACTCATGCGCAATATAATCTCTTCCAGTTAAACATTGAGCCAGTTTGCCCTATTCTTCGCTCAATTAAATAACTCTGCTTCTTAATCTTCGAAATAGAGTTTCTTAAAATTTTTCAAATTCCAGCCTATCATGAGCTGGTTTCCAATTTTAAGGGCTGGTACTGAGCTAGCTCCTATAGCGTCAAGCTCTTTTCTTCCACGCTGCATTTTTGCATTTGTTAATCTGTATTTAATACCATGATCATCCAAGTATTTTTGAGCTTCACGGCAATGGGGGCATTTATCTGAAATATATAAAACAACGCGTTTCATCACTAACCTTTACAGAACTATTAAAGACTACTATTTTACTTAACTCTCTATCAAAAAAAAAGATGAATTAACTAAACTATCGATTCTATATAAGCAAATTAAGCGACTCGAGCAAACCATTGGGGGCAAAGTAGTTGAACTTGAAACGGACGTTAGTCTGGAATACATGAAGCTTCAATTTATCACTTACTTTCTATGTTTTAACAGATTAATTAAAAATATTTTAGACTCACTAAACAAGTGACAATATGGTTAGTTGTTGCCTAGTTGAATCTAATTCAACTGTGCTACCTATAGGGAGGGTAATCATGGGATGAGTATGACTACAGTCATAGTCTGCCAATATTGGGAATTTCGGCTCACCAATAACTTCCATCAATATTTGATAGTGCTCTCTGCCGCTGCCTTTATTATCAAATTGTTCATGTTTACCTAAAATGAGTCCACCGATGCGATCAAAAACACCGCAAAGTTTAAGGTGTGAAAATGAACGTTCAACCGTTGCTGCATCTTGAAAGCTATCTTCAATTAATAAAATATCACCCGGCCTTATTTCAGGCATATATTTACTGCCATAAATACCATCAAACGTATTTAAATTGCCGGCAATAAGTCGGCCTTTGGCCACTCCTTTATTAAGTGTAACTAACAGATTTTTTATTTTATTCTTTTCCACGCTTTGATGTTGCCAATCTACATAGTCCTCAGTCCAAAACTCTGGGTTTTTGATTTCATACGGCAAGCTTCTTTTTTCAATAACATCAGAGAAGTACTGGTAAGTTTCTTCTAAGAAGTAACCTATTTCACCAAATGAAGAAACGAGTGCAGGACCATAATAGGTAATCAATCCGGTTTGTGCGTAGATGCCAAATAAAATGGCCGTGACATCAGAGTAACCAATAATTATTTTGGGATCTTTTTTCAATGCAGCATAATCAATATAAGGTAACATTGAGTTAGACACCATACCGCCCATTGTAGCCATAATACAGCGAACATTAGGATCACGAATAAGCGTATTAAATTCTTCAACCCTTTCTTTGATACTGCCTGAACGGTAATGATCTGAAAGGCCAGTTAGACTGCCAGCTTGTAGCTTAAAGCCTTTACTTCTCAGGAAGTTTTTTGCACGTTTAAAGCGTTTAAAGGCAAAATTAGTAGCAGGTGTAGAAGGAGAGAAAAAACCTATGGTTTCACCCTTTTTAAGCGCTGGGGCAACAAGAGTATTATGATTAGCACTGTGCCGATTGGGGTTATTGTTTTCGCTTGTTTTATGGTCATTTACTTGTACTCTAGCAGTACTAGCCGCTGCAACGGCAGCTGTTAATGTTGTAAATAAGGAGCCCTTTACAATATTTCGTCTTAAAGCATCAACAGGTAACATATATGACTTCCTTTGTACTGAAAAACTGTCCATGATATTGGTTTTCTTAATATCGTCAAAGTAACTTATGCATAAATCTATTGTTTTAGCTTTCAGTATAGCCATCACTTTATTAACTGTTGTATTCACCATACTACCGTTAAATAGCCTCGCATATGATAATACTGTTGCAGGAATTGGTCGCTATGATGATAACAATGTTTTTGCCCAAATATTGCGAAAAGAAATACCCGCTAGTATTGTTTTTGAAAATGAATACGTATTAGCATTTAAAGATATTAACCTCCATAAAGCGTGTGCATATTTTAGTGATTCCTAAAGGGAAGTATCGCTCGATACTCGATTTTTCAGAAAGAGCCACTGATATTGAAATCTCAGCAATAATTAGAGCCTTAGGTATTATTGCTACCAAGATGAATATAGCTCAAGACGGTTTCAGTATTATGACAAATAGTGGTCATAATGGTGGACAAACGGTGCCCCACTTGCATTTTCATTTACTTGATGGTGAAAAAGTAATACCAATTCAATTAAGTTTGTGATCTTGTTGTGCAAAGGAAAAATAAATCAAGGTAAGGCGCTCGATTGAGCAATAGCTGGCTATTGGAATTGAGAGCAACGAATTCTAGGGGTATTTTAACCAGCACAAGTGGGCAATAATTTAATGGAATTGGTATAACATGGGAGCAGTCATTGCGTAGCAAACAAGCTGCAGTTAATGAATGAAGAAAAAACAGACTAGCATACTGACTCAGCTAATACTGACCGATTTCCTTATTCAACCAAGCTGTTATTAAATACGATGAAATAGAATCGCTACTACTCATCCTGAAAACCTGCTCTTCTTTATTTATCATAGATTTACCTGTGGCTGCGATATTTAGGGCGAACTGGCTTAGTTGCTCACGTGAAAACCACCGCGCATCTTCAAGGTCGTCTTGGCTAATATCTATTTTCTCTGACGTGGCAACTACTGTAAACCCTAACATGATTGACGCAGGGAATGGCCAAGGTTGAGAGGCAATATAGTGTGGCTTTTCCACTAAAATCGCGGTTTCTTCTACCACCTCTCTGATCACTGCTTGCTCAAGAGTTTCGCCTGGGTCAACAAATCCCGCTAAGGTCGAATACATGCCTTGGGCCCAATTAGCTTGTCGGCCCAGCAAGCAACGTGAGACACCATCAGAAAACTTTTTCTCAACCAACATGATCACTGCGGGATCAGTACGTGGAAAACTCATATTCCTACAATCAGAGCAACGCCGCGCATGTCCAGCTTCAACGGAACAGTTATGATTACCACACTGACCGCAAAATTGATGGCTGATATGCCAATGTACTAAGCCCTTTGCCATCGCTAAAATTGAGGCATTAATAGCTGATAAATTGGCGGTAACCTTCCTTAGCTCCTGCCATTGGCAGCTATTATTCAGCTCCTCCTGTGTAGAAAAGCGTAATTTATTATAATCGATGGCAAATATTGATACGACTTCAGGTGTATTATTGTGTAAGCCACCTTCATCTAGAATATTGTTATCAAAATTATTTTTAGCTAATTCACCTTTACTCAGACTAGCTTCACCTAAGCTTCCTTTACCTAAATATATGCAAGTATCAACTGTGAGAGTTGGCAGTTGTGATTTATTCAAATAAAGCGGAGAAAATATTTCGCCTTGTTCAAAAAGGCTCATTCCTGCATTAATAACACAAAACAATGTATCTTGATGATTAAACTCTGTCACCAACCAGCGCCTGTTCTTACGTTGGTTAGTACATCTATCGAGGGGCATATCGCCATAGGCTAGTGTCATATTTTGCTATCTTCCATAAGTGCTTTTGCCCATTGTGAAGACCAATTCCCTAATGGCGAAATTATTTCAAACAAGTCGATGCCCTGACTTGATAATTGATAGCCTGACTCTTGGATTTCAATAAGCTGTAATGTTTTGAGTTCTTTTAATCGAGTATTTAACAAGGTGGGCGAAATTTTTTCACAGCGAAGCTGCAACTCTCGAAACGTTGCCGGACCACTATGTAAATGCCAAATAATACCTAGTGCCCATGTCCGCCCTAATAAATCGAGCAATGCCATAATAGGCTTACCTGTTTTAGATCCGCGTACTTGTGCACCTGGTAATGGTATTGTCATAGCTATTATTAAAATTAAAACACATCGATAGCAACCATGCTACAGTATTTGTAGCACGGTTACTATCGTAACAACATAAGTAATGTATTTTTCTTCAATCGGTATTTAATTTATCAGCTACTTTGAGGTTTTGACTTTCAATGAGTTCCGTATGACGAATTGGTAAATAAATATCAAATTTACTGCCTTTGCCAAGTTTAGAGCTGACATCAATGCGGCCCTGATGGTCTTCAATTATAGACCTTACGATATGTAACCCTAAACCGGTCCCTTTACCTACAGGCTTTGTGGTAAAAAATGGGTCAAAAATACTCTTCAAATTTTCTTGGCTAATACCAGAGCCATCATCTTCAAAACGGATATTAACTTCTTTCTGTTCAACTCGCGATGTAATACAAATACTACCTTTAGTTTCTATCGCATGAGAAGCATTTACCAACATATTTATAAACACTTGTAAAAGTTTTTGCGGAAACCCTACCACAGCAACGTTAGCCGCAAGTTTTTTAGAAATTTCAACTTTATATTTCAGCTCGTTAGCAACTAAATTTAGACTTTTTTCAATTAATTCATCGATATATATTGCTTCTGGGAGCTTATCGTCGATATGTGCGTAATTACCTAAATCTTTAATAATTTTACTTACCCTTGACGCCCCCTCCAAAGTAGATGCGATTAAGGGCTCAATATCACCAAGAATGAAGTCTAAATCTTCTTGTTGATAAAACTCTTCTACCGCACTTTTATTAGTTTGTTCCTTTGTTAATTTTATATAAGTGAGTAACGGTGTAAAGTAGTCGTTAAGGACATCTAAGTTACTACGAATATAACCAACAGGGTTATTAATTTCATGGGCTATGCCAGCTGACAATTGCCCAATAGAAGCTAGTTTTTCTGCTTGTATTAACTGTTGGTTTAACGATGATAATGCTTTTTGACTATGCTTTCTTTCATTAATATCACTTAGTGTAATTAAATAATTAATAGCTCCCATGATAACTATTTTTCGGCCAGAAAATTCAATATGTGGATATTCAAAACTGGGGGAAAGTAAAGACTCCTCCATGTTTTTTAGCGCCATTTTACTATCAAAGTCACCATCTAGAGTCGCTAACGCTGGAACAAAGTCAAATACCGGCTTATCGACAATATTCGCTTTATTTCTTAACAATAAAGTTTCAGCTTCTATATTACATTCCTTTATATTTCCTTTTTCATCAACCAGAAGAATTGAACAAGGAATAGTATCCATAATGATATTTGCTTTGTCATTTGCCCGAATAACATTAAGGCGTTCTTGTTCAGCTCTATTTTTCTCAATAGTGATATGTTGTGTAAATAGCTGAATAGCACTCGATAATGCTATAACTTCTGTGGGAGCTTTGGTTTGTCTAAACTCAACATTACTCTCTTTAGATGCTCGCTGCTGAGCCAAAGCGGTAATATTTTCGATGGGTTTTACAATATATTTACTGAAACAATGTACAGTGAATAAAATAAAGAAAAGGTATATGGAACCAACTAAATAGGATAACTCAGTAAAGCTCTGTGAAGCAATATCTGCCTGTTTACTTAAGGCGCTATTCTTACCCGATACTTGCGTTGACAGCTTTTCTAAATCGCGAACATACTGTGTTGTGATTAAGTCCGACTCAGCAAGCTTCTCTTGCCACAGCTTAGTTTCTAACGTTGAAATTTGAGAGAATAAATTAATAACAACATCATTTTCTTCAGTTGCCGTTATAAGCTGCAAAACTAAAACATTACTCTTCTTAGTCGCTAACCGGCCTTGTACATCAAGCAAGGTTTGACGAAGTTGTGCTGATTGTTCACTAATGCCTTTCGCTAAATATGTTTGTCGACCAGAAAAAAGTAAATCTTGTGTGGTTAACCAAAGTTGCGACATAGTAAAGACATGGTCAAGAGTTTGTACCAGCAACTTAGACTCATAATACTCCCTAGAAACATTTTCAACTTTTTGATATTGATGCCAAAGACTTGCAAAAATAAGCACGCCAGAAAGTAGCGTTGATAATGCTAATAGTTGATTATAGTTAGAGATTTTCATCATTAAATTGCCACTTTTTAGTTATTCAGAAAATGCTACTTTAATCATAATTACAGCTTCACCAACTCTTCTCCCCATAACATTTCAGTTAATAACAAGGTCTTCAGTGCGCACCGTAAAACCACATTAGCCAACTCAGGAGCTTCTTGAGCATTTTCTAAGACACTTTGTTTTGCTGTAATACCATCATAGCTTAGCAGCTCCTTCAATTCCTGATAATTTTTACCTATAAACATATCTTTGAAAGAACTACTCTGGGCAATTTTCTTTTTTGGACTTCTACATCGTTGAAAAACAAAATTGGTAATCCTCAAGTCTTTATCTATCGCCCAAACAATTTCTACCAACCCCCAGTCACTTTGCTCTGATCTAACATGTACATAACCTAGGGGCTCCTTACCAAGCATAGCAATATATAGTGTGTGCCGGCCGAGTTCATTGAAGTGTAAGTCGTTACTAGGTAATGCTATTTTTACTAGCGCCCGAGTGTCTTCACCAACCGTTTTAACAATAGAAAGTTGATTAGTTTTTTGTGGAAAGAGCTGTTCAATTTGCGCTACAGGATCACGTAACGAGCAATAAGCAACAGCCTCAACATTATCAATGTAGAGGAGCAACATGAGTAAAGCCCGTATGAGTAAAAAGCAAATAATTTTCATATCAGTACCTATACCTTATTTGAACTCTAGCTAATTGCTGTTTTATTCCACTTGCTGGGCGATTAATTTGCTTAACGCCCGACATGCTAAGCTCAAACTGAGTAGTAAATTGATAGCTCAAACCTATATTTATAAGTTTATCCGTATTGGCTTGAGACTCTCGATTCCTTAGAATTAATTGGCTATATAACTTTAATTGTTCATTTATTGAGGTTTTATTTAGCTCAAGTAAGCTATATTTTTCTTTTTGCCAAATGTTATCTTGCTTGTTATCTTCACCTAATGCGAGCTCTCCTAAAATCCCCCATGTTCCCCAATAATAGCGCCAGTCAATTGCTAACCTTTTACGTGAAATACCATCAATTTTCCCATCATAAAGGGATAAACCAACGACAAAATCGAGATGATTTAACGAACCTATTCTCCCTGTAACAGCATAAGAGCCATCAATAGATTTAAGTTTATCTTTACCACCTAATGTGTAACTAACGTTATATTCTATTTTACTTATAACTTTGTTTAAACTAAGACCCCAATCCAACTTGCTGCCTAGATTTTTTCCTAAATAATAATCAAGTAAACGTCCGTTAGTATCAATACTCTCTTCTAACCCAAAAGGTAAAGTAAAATGACCAAGTCGAATATTAGGAAGCCAATTGGGGCCTGCAGTATAATTAAGGTGAGCTTCTCTAATAATAAAGTCACTATCATCTTTAGAAGTAAATAGGAAAGGTACTGGCATATGATTTGATAACTTTGTCCAATACAATTGTCCAACGCCGTAGCCAATATCGCCACTGGCGTTTGTAAATACTTTATGAGTGTCCAAACCAAAGGCATAAATTCGGCTTGTATTATCCATTGCGTCATTATGATTCAAACGGGCACTACCATCGAGACTCCACCTGAGATTTTTACTGAAATCCGCGTAACATGGTGCTGATATTACCGCCCCAAGTAACACGAAATACAGCAATAAAAAAATAAAAGATAAAGGTTTCATAACTTCCCCCCTTTACTGCCTAAATAAACCTTACCCAATTATTCGTAAAGTCATAAGCACAAAGAAACTCACGTAATTAATAGAAAATCACAAACATATAACAAGAAAAATTACTTTATCGCCAGCCTATTCAGGACAATTTCACCGGTACAGACAGAAGCCGCTAAGGAATACTCTGCATTGATAATCAAATCATCTGTGAGTGTGTCCTCTAAGTTGGCAATACCTAAACTAGGAGGTAAAAGGTTTGGGCTATTTTGTGTTAACCAAATAATTCGCTTCGCAAGTAACACAGCATCATCCGCACAGGTTTCTATGAGAAGGATGGCAAAGGTTTTTTCACCCCATTTTATTAAGGGATCAGATGCTCGACACTTTAATAGTTTTATTACCTCTAAATCTCTACTTTTAGTCATTTGCTTAGCATCTATTGAGTCTATTTTTACTAGCAATAAACTTAACGAGTGTTGATAACGTTTTGCTCTGGCAACTTCATAACTTAGCCAGCTTTCTACGAAATAGTTTTTAGATAAAACACCATCACTTTCAGCATAAGAGACGGTTCCCATTGCACCTTGTTTAAATAAACTTTTTTCAATACGAATAAGTAAAGTCTTTATATCAAAGGGCTTGATAATATAATCATCTGCACCAGAGAGTAATCCTGCACTTTCCTCTGTTATTTCGCAGGTCAGCATAATAATCATGGTTGACGCAAACTTACTGTCATTTCTTAAAATACTGCAAGCTTTTAAGCCATCCATAACTGGCATGCGAATATCCATCAAAATCAAATCAGGTGGAAAATTGTTCGCTAAGGTTATTGCTTCTTCCCCATTTGCTGCCTCACTAATTGATACTCGTTTACTGCCTTTATTAAACTGGCGGTGAATACCTCGTTTTAGGGTCTGTCTCACACCTTCTTCATCATCAACGATTAGGACACTTTTTTCTCTTAACATATACTTCCCTTCCTCTGAAAATATAAATGGAATTATTAAACAGTATTTTAAGCTGTGAATTTTCATCTAATAACTTGGAGTAATCATTGAATTGCAATTGGTATACCAAGAAATATAAATAAGGCATAACTTCACCTCTACGCCTTTGTTTATATGCTTAGTGAGCCATTTTTGTTTTTAAAATGAGTCAATTTAATTGAAGATTAAGTATTTTAGGATTGATAGCATTTTGCAAAACGCAATGCAGGCGGATAATACCGAGATGAAGGCAAGAGGATAAATTCAACCGTGGGATGGTTAACTGAGAGTTAGTTAACTGAAAATTAACTAAGTGACCTGAACTCTGGATAAGCAGCACTTACTCAATATTCCCCTTTATTCGATTCTCAGCGTTAAAACGTCGATAAATAACCCGTTATTCATAAACGTTTTGCCTTGATAATCGAATAAAATGAAACATTAATAGCGTATATAGCTACTTCAACGTGTAAATTTCATTGTTTTAACTTAAACATCAAGTACTCATTATCCAGAGCTCAGGTTAAGTAATAGTTATGTATACAGCTGCTAATACCAATTCCATTAAATTATTGCCCACTTGTGCTGGTTAAAATACCCCAAGAATTCGTTGCTCTCAATTCCAATAGCTAGCTATTGCTCAATCGAGCGCCTTACCTTGATTTATTTTTCCTTCGCACAACAAGATCACAAACTTAATGGAATTGGTATAAATAAAAAATATTAAAAAAGCCAGTGCATAACTGGCCTTCAACAATAGATATTCAAACCTTGTACATTAAATGCGTACACCTTCAATATGTAAGGCCATTTCTACATGAGTTGACGCGGGGCCTAAATTATAAGTAATACCATAATCAGCTAGTTTCAAGCTAGTAGTACCTGAAAAACCAGCACGATATCCACCCCAAGGGTCTTGCCCTTGGCCAACTTTAGCAACAGCAAAAGAAATCGTTTTGGTGACACCTTTTAAGGTAAATTTACCTGTTACCACTGCATTTTCATCATCACTAAATGTAATATTTTGACTCGTAAATGTTGCTGTAGGGAAACTGCTTACATTTAAAAAGTCCTTACCTTTAAGATGCTTATCACGCTCGGCGTGATTAGAGTCTAAACTTGCAGTATCAATTTCAATATTGATTTTTGCATTATTTGGAGATTTTTCATCGTAAGAAAATCCGCCATCAAAAGTATTAAAACGCCCTAATAACCAGCTGTAACCTAAGTGTTTTATTTTAAATTGTACAAAAGCATGGGCGCCTTCAACGTCAACTTTATAATCTGCGGATTGTACCGAGCTCACAGATAAACTGGCCAATACTGAACTGGCTAATAAACTGGTGGTAAGTACGGTTGTTAATAGTGTTTTTTTCATGTGATATTCCTTTCTTGTCTCTGGTAAAATAAGTGAAAACGCTCTAATTAGGCTATATTTAAAGTCTATTAGTTAAGCAGATTAGTTTTTACTGCCCGATACCTTTAGCATACGTACCAAGGTATTATTTTTATTAATAAAGTGATGTTTGAACGCGGCTAAGGCATGCCCAGCACTGAGTAAAATAAGTGTCCAAGCTAATATTTCATGAATACTGCCAGCAATATCTTCTTGATTCTCAAAACTTATTGGTAATGCAGGTATTGATATTACCCCAAATACCTCTATTGCTCGGCCATCAGCAGTAGAAATCAAATAACCGCTTATCATTAAAATACCCATCAATAAATAAAGTAAAAGATGGGCGTAATGCGCTATATTAACTTCGGCTTTACTCGCTGATTTATCCGCACTTTTTGGTGTGATATTAACCATTCGCCAAAGAATTCTTAATATTAAAATAACAAAGAGTGTCATGCCAATGTTTTTATGCAAATCCAAAGAACCTTTGTACCAAGCATCATAATAAGTAAGTTCTACCATATAGAGTCCTAGCCCAAATAAGAAGAAAATGGTGATAGCCATCAGCCAATGCATTGCTATGGCAATAAGACCATAACTATTTTCGTTATTCATTATTATATTGCTACTCATTTTACTATCTCTTTAGCTTGGTATTTTATTATCTACTTTGTTCTTTATTTAGTTATCTATTTAGCTTACTTAGTTATTTCATAACGGCATCTATGTTTTGTTGCCTATTAAAAAACGGTCAGAAGAGTAGTCTGTCTCTCGTAACACCATAGCAAGGTATGAAATTACTATAACGAACTCAGAACTATTAAAAAACATCAATAAATGAGAAACTATTGTGCAAATATGCACAACCAATGATAATTATTGCCCTGACAATAATAGTGAGAATGAGATAATTGATGAAAGAAATTTCTTGGGATGATTATAAAATTGCTCACCAAGTGGCAATTGACGGCAGCCTTAGCCAAGCAGGAATATCGCTAAGATTAAACCATACCACAGTATTAAGACGAATAAATCAATTGGAACAAGCTCTTGAGGTAAAGCTTTTCATTCGCCATCAGCGTGGCTACAAACTTACCGATGCAGGGGGTATGTTAATGGATGAAATGCCAGAGATATTGGCAAAATTTTCGAACTTAGAAAATAAATTGCAAAATGTTGAAGGTGTTATTAGTGGCGAACTAAGAATAACTACGGTAAGTTCATTTTCCCCGCTAATAACTCCAACACTTAAAGCTTTTATAGATGAATACCCTAAAATTCGTCTAAAACTTATTTCTACCGATGATATCGTGCCACTCGACTCAGGTGCGGCTCATGTATCCTTAAGAGCAGGTCCCAGCCCTGTAGGTGCTGATCTAATCGTTAAGAACCTAACCCGATTAACCACAGCGTATTATGCTGCACCAGCTTATGTTAACGAATATGGCATGCCTAACTCACCAGAAGAGTTCAATGACCACATTTGGGCATTACCGACACCGGATAAGTACCGCATTCCTTTTGTTAGCTATATAGTTGATAAAATTGATAAAGATAGAATTATCTTCCAAAGCAATCACTTCCCAGATATTCATGAAGCAGTTATTGCTGGTATGGGCATTGGTCCTTTAGGTGAACACCAAGCAGAGTTAAACCCATCGATGATAAAAATGGCTTTAGATATTCCAAATAAAGATGAGTCTATTTGGTTTGTTTACCATAAAGATTTAAAACACAGCGCCCGTATTCAGTGTTTTTACCAATTCTTACAAATGTCTTTATCTGAAAAATAATCAACTGTTAAGTGGCTTTACGTTAATTCTCAAATTCAAGTGAACTCTCTAGCTTAAATACTTGTATAAAATAGGTATTCGAAGTAACTCACTTAATAGATCACCTTAACTAACCTGAATTCTGGATAAGCAGCACTTACTCAATATTCCCCTTTATTCGATTCTCAGCGTTAAAACGTCGATAAATAACCCGTTATTCATAAACGTTTTGCCTTGATAATCGAAGAAATTGAAACATTGATAGCGTATATCGCTACTTAAACTTGTAAATTTCATTATTAATAACCGTAAGTCATTATTTTGATTTAAATATCCAGTACTCATTATCCAGGATTCAGGTTAACTAAGCGCTTATTGCTTAAGAAAATTAAGCAGCCAAGTCATGATTAACCTTTCATCTACCGATAGGCTTAACGACTTAATACCTTGGCAAAAGGTTTCTTTAGCGATAAGGCCTTTTCGGCTATGCATTAAAGCGTCACAGTAAGTACGAGTAAACTCAGGATGCCCCTGTAAACCCAAACAATGATCTCCTACCTGTATCATGGCATATGGACAAAAATCATTACCCATAACAACTTCTGCTTCAGGTGGCAGTCGAGAGATTTGTTCTTGATGACTTACCACTAAGTTTATCTGTTTTTGTTGGGGTAACATCCACTTTTTATTAACATGCACCAGAGATTTTGCGACACCAACCCCCCAACCTTTATTTGAGAGTGCTACTTCTCCGCCTAATACCTTAGCAATCATTTGATGACCAAAACATATACCGACAAAAGGCTTGTGGGCTAAGAACAATCGCCATATAAAGTGCTCTAATGTTTGAATCCATGGCACATCATCATTAACACTCGCTTTGCTACCGCTTGTAACATATGCATCACAAACATCTATATCTTCGGGGTACTCACCATCAACAACGGAATAAAAGGCGATAACGATAGTATTATCACTCTGAGAAATGATTTGACTAAACATGTCGCTATAGTCACTAAACTCATCTTGCAAGGCAGTTTGAACATGGTCGCAAAGTAAAATACCTAATTTCATATATCCTCTTAATTTTTTACGATCTAATTTGGCCTAATTTAACCAGAGTAACCTCAATTAGAGTTTACCTGTCACGGCAGATTGAAATATTTGACTATACTGTTCTGCAGTTAAGGAAATTGGATTACCTGCGGCACAAGGATCATTAAATGCCATCATTCCAATATCGTCTGCTCTGCAGGTATCTATTGCTATCTCTTGTAAAGAGTGTGGAATAGCTAGTTGCACTCGTAAAACTAAAATCCACTGTAAAAACCCATCAAAACTTGTATTCTCTAACCCCAAATAACGAGTCAAAGGAACTATCTTTTGTGAAATCACATCCTCATTAGCTTTGAGTATATAAGGCATTAAAATAGCATTAAGTAAGCCATGATGATGACCATAAACAGCACCAAGCGAATGCGCTAAAGCATGCATGCCGCCGAGTCCTCGCTGGAAAGCGGTAGCGCCCATAGTGGCAGCAACCATAACCTGTGCCCTCGCTTCTATATCATCACCATTGCTAACTGCTCTAGGTAAATATTCTTTAACCAAACGAATTGCTTCAATAGCAATACCTTCTGCCATAGGATGAAAAGATGGCGCACAGTATGCTTCTAGTGCATGCGATAATGCATCCATACCTGTTGCCGCCGTTAACTTCGTTGGTAAACTTTGGCTAAGCTGTGCATCTAGAATAACAACTTTAGGCAGCATATCGGCATGAAAGATAATTCGCTTAATATGCCGTTTTGCATCAGATTCATCGGTAATTACCGCCGCACGCCCTACTTCCGAACCTGTTCCTGCTGTAGTTGGAATAGCAATGACTTTGGCCATTTTAGCGGTATTTACTCTTTTGTGATTATCACCTACATCTTCGAAATCCCATATAGGCCTTAACTGACCGACCATTAAAGCAATAGCTTTACCAGCATCAAGAGCAGAACCACCACCAAAGGCAATAATACCGTCATGTTTTCCTTGCTGATAAGCCATCACACCATCTTTAATATTTTGCTCACAAGGATTCGCTTTAATAGCTGAAAACGTTGAGCAGTGTATTCCTTGCAATATAAGAGAACACTCGGCTTGCTTAAGCATATCAAGTTCAGCTAAAGCAGGATCCGTAACCAACAAAGGTGCTTTTATAACAAGCTCTTGGCAAATTAACGGTAACTCTTTAATACGGCCAACACCTGTTCTTATTGAGGTTGGGTAATGCCAATTAGCAGTAAATTGTTCCAAGTCCACGGCGCTCTCCTTAATTTTTCTTGGTGCTTTTGCTAAATTATTTACATCGACGATGCACCTTGCTTACCTCTCTTTAGGACTAATTTATAACCGTAAATAATTGTTTTTACTTAAACATCAAGTACTCATTATTCAGACTTCAGGTTAATTAGTCGTTTATGCACTCATTGAGTAATATCTACCTTAATATGATATGACTTAGGCCGAGTTAATGACTGATAACCAAGTGTCGACAAAGTACAGCCTCTGCCGGAACTCTTAACACCTACCCAAGCCAAAGCAGGATCTAAGTAATCACAGCGATTGATAAAGAACGTGCCTGTTTCTAGTTGATCTCCTATCGATATACCTTGATCAATATTGCCTGTAAAGACTGCTGCTGTTAAACCAAATTCAGAGCTATTCATTAAACTAATAGCTTGCTCGTCGCTTTCGACCTCCATTATGCCAACCACAGGGCCAAAGCTTTCATCAGTCATCACTGACATGCTATGGTCAACTGCTGTGAGCACTTGCGGCGCAAGATAAGCACTGCCTATTTTATCTAATAGAAAATCATCGCTATTGATATGCGCCCTAGCACCTGCTGTAATAGCTGCTGTTATTTGGCGTCGAACAAAATCAGCATTGTCGGCTTTCACTAACGGCCCAAGTGTTGTGCTCTTATCATCCGGACGCCCTAACTTATATTCATTGACCAAAGCCACCACTTGATTAACAAAGTCATCATAAATACTGGTATGCACATATACTCGCTCAATAGCACAGCATGATTGACCCGAGTTAAAAAAAGCGCCGTCAACACAGCTTGCTACCGCATGGGAGATATCAGCATCAGCCCTCACATAAGCGCTATCTTTACCACCAAGCTCTAAACCAACACCAATAAAACGACCACTTGCTGCGCTCTCTACCATTTCACCACCCGCCACTGAGCCCGTAAAGGCAACATAATCAACTAATGGCTCAGCAATTAATCTTTCGGTTTCGCTGTGATTTAAGTGTAAATACTGAAATATGCCATGAGGTACATTTAATAAAGGAGATATTTCCTCAAACGCTTTAGCAAATTGCTCTGCGCATAATGGTGTTTGCGCCGAGTGTTTTAGTATCACTGTATTGCCTGCCATAATTGCTGGGACTATAGTATTAATGGCAGTTAAATAAGGGTAATTCCATGGAGCTATAACAAAAACCACACCTAAAGGTTCTCGTTTGACATAACGCTTAAAGCCTTGTTTTTCCTCTAACACGATAGGCGCTAACGCTGCCTCAGCAGCGCTAACCATAAAGCGTGCTCGTTCTGCCATGCCGCTGATCTCTGCTTTGCAATAACGAATAGGCCGCCCCATCATCCAACATAACTGCTCAGCAATTTCCTCTTCATTACTCATTAAAGCTGCAACCATGGCGTAACAACAAGCGGCCCGTTCTGCTATAGAGCTTTTTCGCCATAGCCTTTGCGCTTTATTGGCATTTTTTAAAGCCTGTTTAATTTCTGCTTTGTTCGCCAGCTCGCGCTCTACATAGATAGAATCATCAATAGGTGACCGGGTGATTTGAACTTTATTCATAACGCCTCTTGTATGATTTTAAATATCTAAGTAATTAGTTAAGGTTAACTAAATTCAACGTCATTAATTTCAGCTTATATAATTTACGCTTACTTCATTTCATCCTAAATAATCTCGAAGTAACGACTCAACTCCCAATCAGAAACATGTTTTCGATATTCTCGCTCTTCCCACTGTCTAGTCGCACTAAAGTGCTGCACAAAATCCTCGCCAAACATTTCAATTGCAGCTTTTGATTGTTGCAACCGAGTCGCAGCTTCAAATAAAGTGTTAGGCAGTGCTAACTCGCTAGGGTGAGTTTGCTGATAAGCGTTACCTTTAATTTCAGGCAAAGGCTCAAGTTGCTCTTCAATACCAATTAAACCCGAGGCAATAACTGCCGCCAGCGCTAGATAAGGATTAGCATCCGCGGCACCAAGACGGTACTCAATGCGTTGAGATTTTTCTGAACCGGGAATAACCCGTAGCGCGGTGGTACGATTTTCAACTCCCCACGTGGCATCAAGGGGCGCCCATAGACCTGGAACCATTCGACTATAGCTATTCACTGTTGGCGCAATCATAGCAATAAATTCAGGCATAAAATGCTGCTGCCCGGCAAGAAAGTTTCGTTGCAAATCGCTCATTCCGTAGTCATTGTCGGGGTTATAAAATACAGATTTCCCTTGTGCATCTGTCATTGAAAGGTGAATGTGACCACTTTGCCCTGGTAAGTCCGATGACCACTTAGCCATAAACGTTGCCATTAAATTATTACGCTGAGCCCAGACCTTGATAAAGGTTTTAAAGAGTGCCGCCTTATCCGCAGATTTAAGCGCGGTGTCATGAGCTATTGCCGCCTCTAACACTCCAGGTCCCGTTTCTGTGTGTAAACCTTCTAAGGGAAAGTCCATTTGCTCTGCCAATGTTAAAATCTGATGATGTAAATCACTGTGCACCGAATTTCTAATCATGGAATAGCCAAAAAAGTCTGGTGAAAGAGGGGTTAGGTTCTGATAGTTTTTTTCTCTGATTGATTCAGGTGTTTCATTAAAGACAAAAAACTCATATTCAAGTGCGGAAATCACCTCAAAGCCTTGTGACTTTGCTCGTTCAAGTACTCGCTTTAAGGTATTACGTGGACATATAGGCTCTGCTTTATCAGTAAACTCAGCAATAAAAAGCAACATGTCATCTTCAAACGGTAAATCACGGCAGGTGTATGGAATAATTCGAACAGGGGCATCAGGGTAACCCGTATGCCAGCCGGTGTAGCTAACATTGTCATAAAGCTGATCTTTACAGTCCCAACCGAGAACCACATCACAAAAAGAAAAACCGCTATGCAGTGAAGAAAAAAACTTCTCCTTACTCATATATTTTCCGCGCATAATGCCATCAATATCAAACAGACCAACTTTTACATGGCTAATTCCTCGTTGTTCAACAATTAACTTAGCATCAGCAATGGTTTTCACTTCCCTAGGCAGCAACATGCGCTTTCCTCTTATTTATTAAAGAGATATTTTATAGCTCTTCCTATATAGTAAAGCTTAGCTATTCATATTTTTCAAAAAAACGTTATTAGAGGTTTTACATCTAATAATGGAATCTTAAACTGATGGAGACAAAACAATTGCTAATCGTTACACTGAGTGTGTATTTATGCTTGGTAGTTTATAAAGTGATAGTATCTTCTTTTCAGTACCAATTAATGAAAGGCTCATGGTGAGTTTTCTATGATTAAACTCAACATTAAAACTCGAATTTTAACTTTTGTAGTACTGTTTCAACTTATTGCCTACAGTACAATTCAGCTGTTTAATAACTACACTTACAAAAAAGAACTAATAAAATTAAAAAATAATGAAATACAGCAAACATTTATTGCCACTACTGAAAAAATAAATAGCCTGACACTATTATTAGAAAGAAACGTTACCGACTTGGCTATAACCTCTGAACACCTATTTTCCTTAAAGCAAAAAGAATTACTCACCCTTGAACAGTTAAAAAAATCAGTACAACAAATACTCACCGAAAACTTCAGCTTATTTACTGAAGCTATTGGTGGCGGTATATGGTTTGAACCTTATGTTATTGATAATACGATCACACATTTTGGCCCCTATGCTTTTCACGGAGAACAAGGTGTAGAATTTAGTTGGGAGTTAAATACCCCCACATACGATTATCATAGTCAAAGCTGGTACACCATGGCATCCGACAATAACTGGGGCCAAGGTGATTCAAATGTTAGAACACTTTTTTGGACTCCCCCCTATTTCGATGAAGCAGGTTCATTTGCCTTAATGATGACAGTTGATGCCTTAATGTTTGATGAACAAAAAGAAGTTATTGGTATAACCACAGTAGACTGGTCTTTAACTGAGCTAACTTCTTTTTTAGATACCGTTCGAATATCAGAAAACGCCTCCCCTTTTTTTATACATAAAGACTCAGAGCAATTCCTCAGTTACCCCAAAGCCCCCGAGTTAGTAATGCAACAAGCGACTCAATTTGAATGGGGTAAAAAAGTACTTAGTGATAATAAAACAAACAGCTTAAATATATTAACTGACGTACTTATTGATGATGTTATTTACAATGTCTATTTTTATGGTACAAACAGCGGATTTATTTTTGGTTCGTTGAGTCCTGTTTCTGATATGGAAAAAGAAGTAAATGGCATTACAAATATTACGTTATTAACAGGAACAAGCATTGGCACTATATTTATCGCGTTATTAATTATTTTAATGCGTGTGTTATTCTCCCCCTTTGATAAAGTCTTAGTCCTAATTAAAAGCTCCATTACCCACAGAGATGATGACAATGATACTGTTGAAATCAGGCATATTTCTTACCATGAAGATAATGAATTTACCCCAATAGTTAATGCCCTTGAAGAGGTATACCAACAAGTCAGTAGCTACATTGTTCAAATTACCAACAATAATGTTCAGCTATTACAATCTAAAAATGAAATTCACCTCTTAAATAATGAACTTGAAGAAAAAGTTAACTTAAGAACAGAGCAATTAGAAGCAAAAACTCAGCAAGCACTAGACTCTCTTACCCAGCTGAAAAACACCCAACAACAACTCATAGAGCAAGAAAAACATGCTTCATTAGGCCGTTTAGTGGCAGGTGTCGCTCATGAAATTAATACACCATTGGGCATTAGTATTACAGCCGCCTCATATATGGAGGATATAATCCATGAAGTATTTGAAAAAATAGCATTGGGAACACTAAAAAAATCTGAATTCTCTTCAAAACATAAACAACTTACCGAAAGCGCCAGAATACTAGAAAGTAATTTAATGCGAACATCTGATCTTATCTCAAGTTTCAAAGAAGTTGCCGTTGAACAATCATCAGAAGAGTTCAAAAAATTCAACTTATTTGATTACTTAACAAGAGTTATCCATGCATTACAACCAAGAATAGAACAAGAAAAACACCACTTAGAATTAAGCAGTACAGACACCAGTATAGAAATATATTCAATACCTGGAGCGATTGCTCAAATTGTTAACAGCTTAGTTGAAAACACTCTGATACATGGTTTTAATAATATCGACTCTGGCATAATAAAAATTAAACTCACTTCGCTTGAAAATCGCATTGCACTTATCATTTCTGATAATGGTAATGGTATGCCATCTGAAGTTGTTGACTCTGTTTTTGAACCCTTTTTTACTGGGTCAAGAGATACTCGTGGTAGTGGCTTAGGCATGCATATTGTCTATAACCTTGTCACACAACAACTTCACGGTGAAATTAATTGTAAAAGCAGTCTAGAGCAAGGTACAACAACAACGATTACCTTACCCGCTCTGCGTAGCTAAGGCGCTTATATCCTATCTAATGGCTCAATTCTTATAAACTGACTTGCCGTTAAGGAAAGTACGGCAAAGACTGCACCAGCATAAAACACTAACGAATGATCATAAAGCCAAATTAAACCAAAGGTTGCCGGTATAACCACTGCGGCAATATGATTGATGCTAAAACTTACACCAGCACTTGAAGCAATGTCTTTTGGATCCGCAATTTTTTGAAAATAGGTTTTTAAAGCAATAGCCATAGCAAAGAATAAATGGTCAATGACATATAGCACTGCGGCAAAATTAGCAGACTCAACCAAAGCATAACCAACAAAAACTGTAATTAATCCTAAATACTCTAAAGTTAACGCTTTGCGCTCACCTACTTGCGCAATCCAAGCACCTATCTTAGGTGCTAAGAAAAAGTTAATGACATGGTTAATCATATATAACAGTGTTATTTGTTGAACACTATAGCCAAACTTTTCGACCATAAGAAAGCCTGCAAAAACAACAAAAATTTGCCTGCGTGCGCCAGCTAGAAAAGTCAGTAAATAATATAAACTATACCGTTTCCTTAAGATGATTTTTTTGTGTTGTGCATGTTCCATTGGGAACTTAGGCATCACTATAGCGAGCCATATCGTTAGCAATAAACCACTTAAACCAAAAAACAAATACATTATTTGATAGCTACTAGAGAACACACTAAAACCTAGCCAGATCAATCCATAACATGTAAGTGATGCCGCTGATTTTATTGACATTAACTTACCAAGCTTTGCTGGAGCGTCCTCTTTTTTAAACCATTGTAGGCTTAGTGAAGTGTTTAACGTTTCATAATAATGGAAACCGATAGACATCAACACGGTAGTTGCATAAAGTCCATAAATACTCGGAAATAGACCAGTAATGGCAACTCCAATAGATAACAAACACAAAGCAATTAACGCAAACACTTGTTCGGTAAAGACTAATAAAACAAAAACTGCGGTAAACGCTAAAAAACCAGGGATTTCCCGCAACGATTGCAACATACCGATTTCAGCGCCCGTAAAGGCAGCTTGTTCAATAACAAAGTTATTAAGCATCGCCATCCAACCAGCAAAAGTAATAGACATAACAATGCTAGCAATGGCTAAAAAAACAAAAGGACTATGCCAGGTTTTACCTTGTTCTGGTGATAATGGTGTGGCTTGTACAGCTTTTTCTACTTTGCTTAACTCTTCCATATCGAACCCTGTTCTATGTAACTGACACATGACCACTAACTCATTAGAGTTCAGCTTGTGCCGATTGAGTGGACATTATATGATTATTTCAACATGACCAATAGCAACAATTATGACATTTAGCTTATCAATTCAGACAAAAAAAGTATGGCATCAGCAAAGTCCTAGTCGACTCTACCCAAGTTTACCCCGAGCAGTATTGCCTACATCGGCAGAGTTTAAACCAATGACTCAGATTGTTAGCCACTCTCACCCTTGGTCTCAACTTTCCTATTCTTGTGTTGGTATTATGCATATTGAAACCGATGCAGGTGTTTTTGTTATTCCTCCTGAGCAAGCATTATGGCTTCCTGCTGGTATAAAGCATCAGCATTTTTGTAAAAATAAGGTTAGTTACCGAAGCTTATATATCGACTCGGTATTAAGTGAAGCACTCGGTAATAGAGTAAAACCGTTAACTATTGACCCTTTATTAAAGTCGCTGATATTAGAGGTATCAAGTTGGCCAGAAGACTATGAAGAAACGGAGCAAACAAAGCGCTTTCTTTTTGTTTTATTAGACCAATTGGCCATAGCAAAAAGTAATGAACTTTTTATGCCTACGATTTCAGACAAAAGGCTATTACCTATAATAGAAGCCCTAAATCAACAACCTGCGAATAAATTAACTATCGAGCAATGGGCTCTTAAAGTGGGTGCATCAAGTCGTACTTTAAATAGATTATTTAATCAAAATTACGGGATGGGTTTTAGTCGCTGGAAACAAAAATTGAGAATATTAAAATCGTTAGAATTACTTAATAGTAATATGCTGCTAATAGATATTGCGTTTGAGCTAGGTTACGAGTCAACCTCAGCCTTTATTACGGCCTTTAAAAAACATTTAGGTTGCTCCCCTAAAAAATATCTTGCTAAGTAACTACTAGCTTCCCCCTGCTTTTACCTGAATATCCCTAACGATATTTAGCCTTATTCCACATAGTGTTACGCGCTATAAGGAACATTTATATCAGATAAAATTCTGCCTAAAAACCTGCTATTATTCCCCCTCGTTGGCTATACAATTGATTGCTAACAAATTTATCTAACCATAGCGCTACTTTCCCATCTAAAAATAAAAAAGCCCTGTCATTTCAACAAAGCTTTAAAGTGAGTAAACTCAAAAATAATATGTAACTACTTCTGCAATCTATGTGTTAATGCTTGCGCTAAGTCATGCTCAATAGTTGCTAACTCATCTTCAAAAAAGAACTTATCTGTATCAAATGGTTTGAGCAATTTAACATCGTTAGTGGTTTCATCGTATTTAGCTAAAAATACTTTATCCATCCACTTCATATTACGACCTTCGGTAAACATCAAAGCAAATGCTCTTTTTCCGCCTACTTCACATTCACCCATAATTGAAATTTTACCTGCCGATGTTGTCATCGAAAGATGACGCGACGGGCGATTAATTGAGGGTAACTCACGATAAATTTTATCAAATATTTGGCTGACTGCGCTCAGTGGTGCAGTAAAGTAATGATGCTCCCCCGTTGGGCGAGCACAATACATTGAGTGAAAACTAATCAGCATGGTTCCTAAAACATTTGATAAATCAATCCAGTTTTGAGCACTGCGATCAATATCAATAGAACCGTCTTTCCTTTCAAATAAGCTGATGTGGTTCATCATAGGGCTTTGACTACGAATAACCACACCGTGACGCTGTAAACGACGAATAGCCGCAACCGTTGTTGGGTTTAATAATTCACGTGGTGTTGAGAAATGTGCCATCCACGCAAGTTGAACACCATTTTCATGTAATTTATCAAATACAGCTAACATTTTGTCGTATTTGTGACTCAATATCATTTCTGGTTGGAAGGTTAAGATACGTGTGGCTAAACGAACGGTTTGAATATGCAATAAGTCGCGGTCTTCCATTAATGGCGTAACGTATTGTTCTAGTCGGCTTGCTGGCATATAACCACCATCCCCCCCTGTTATTAACATATCAGTGACTTCTTTATGCACTTTCAAATATCGGTGAATTTGATCAATTTCTTTTTGGATAAACATATCTTCATCACCACGAACTTGTGCGTGACGGAAACAGTATGTACAAAAGGAGAAGCAGTTCTGTGTAGTTTTATCAAAAATTAACTGACATTGCGGATATTTATGCTGACTACCATCAAGAAACTCTATTTCACCTTGTTCGTTTTCAAACCAGGGTTTATTTAGCTGCTGGTTACCATCATGTGGGCTAGTTTTTTCCTGGTAATCAGCAACAATTTTTTTCTTTTCTGTAATACTTGACCCCAAATACTCGCCAACGGTAGTTTGGTTGATCATATTCGGTTGTGGCATCACTAACTGAAAAACAGAATCTTCATAGGAGTTAGTCCAATCAATACTGTTTAAACTATGTTTTGTTGCTAGAAACCGGTAGACCTCCACAAATAACTCACGCTCTTCGATTGCGCCAATATCAATATTATTATCATTAAGAATGTTAACCACTTCACGAAAACCTGAAAGTCCAGTGTACTGCTCTTTATTAGTAAACATGTGTGCTTCTTTATCAACCAAACCAGAATGTTGCGGATAAGATGCCTGTAAGCGACTTAATAAACCTGTTGGTAGTAAATTTTCATCTTTAATAATCTTAATCGTTTCATCACTGTAGTGATAAACATCCATCATATCTGCTACATCTGCATCACTTACATTGCTAATGCTTTTAGTGCGCACATGTACTACACCACTTTCTTCACAGCTGTTTTCACTGAACTTTATTGGTTCAACAATAGTAACATTAACCTGCTGCTCTCTTGTTTTCTCATTGTTTGAAGTCGTACTTATCATAATGGCCTCTCGTGCATGAACTCTCTGCCAATTATCTTTGGGCTGGCAGAGGTCAGTTGGTAAATATTAGTCTTACTATTATTTTGGTGAGAGGATTTTCAAATAAAAGATTTTGCTTGGCAAACCACTTAAAATCACCAAGCAATGAGCTTTGGTAATACTTAGCACTAATATCGTTTGTTTTATGATCTAGGGTAATAAATAGTAAGTTACTTTTAGTTAGACTAGCAAAATAGACTTATTAGTTAATACAGTTAATGAATTATCCACACTCTAAAAAGCTGTTGCCAAGCACAAGTATGTTAGCTGCTTTTGATGCAGCAGCAAGAACCGGCAGCTTTACCGCGGCAGCAAAAGAATTAGCGTTAACACAAGGTGCGATTAGTCGGCAAATAAATGCCCTTGAACAGCAATTAAATATCAATTTATTTCATCGTAACAAACAAAATATTTCCTTGACTGAAACTGGAAAATCTTACGCTAAAGATATTAACACCGCTTTAAGTCATATTCGTTCAGCCACACTAAACCTCATGACCAACCCCAACGGTGGTATACTAAATCTTGCCATATTACCTATGTTTGGCTCCCGCTGGTTAATGCCAAGGTTGGCAGACTTTCTCGCAAAACACCCACAAATAACCATCAATACGATCAGTAAATTTTCTCAATTTGATTTTTCTAAAGAGGATGCACATTGTGCGATTCATTTTGGCCATGCTGACTGGTCACAGGCAAACTGTACCTTTTTAATGGCTGAAGAAAGTGTGCCCGTTTGTTCACCTAACCTATTTAAACAACGTAACTTTGCGCAAGCCAAAAATATTTTTATCAACTTGTTAAGCCTACCATTATTGCATATCGCCACTAGACCTGATGCATGGCAACAATGGTTTAATGAACATGGTCTGCCCACTAATATAAACTCACAAAACAAAGCACATCAAGGTATGCACTTTGAACAATTCTCTATTGCAACCAATGCTGCAATTGCCGGGCTAGGCGTAGCCTTATTACCCCGTTTTTTAATTGAAAATGAATTAATTCGCGGTGAGTTGCAGATTATCTGTAATAAACCACTGCAAACTAACAGAGGCTATTATTTAGTTACCCCTAAAGACAGACTAAATTATGCACCCGTATCGGCTTTTACCCTCTGGTTAAAACAAGTACTTGCCAGCGAAAAGGAGTCCACTTCCAAGCTGACTTACAGGTAGAAACTCATATAATGTCAATAAATGAGTAATTAATTACCAGACAAAGCCCTCCCTCATTCTTAGTCATTGTCAGGTTTTATTTATCCCCTCCTCTCGTAACCCAAGACAAATATCTACGTAAAAAGCTGTTTAATATATTCTTCACCTATAATTATTTGTTTAAATTATATAATTAATCAACAGGGTCAATTATGAAGAAAATAGCAATTATCCAAGAAGCACCTTATGTCCTTGATAAAGTACGAACCATAAAAAAAGCAGCTGACATAATTAATAAAGTCTCAAAAAAAGGCGCTAAACTTATCATTTTCCCAGAAGCATTCATTCCCGGATACCCAGCTTGGATATGGAGGCTTAAACCTGGTGGGGACTGGGGAACCTGTGAAGCACTACATACCCGCCTACTGAAAAACTCCGTTGACCTATCATCAAATGATCTCAAGCCCATGTTAGCAGCAGCCAAAGAAAATAAGGTTACCGTTGTTTGTGGCATTAATGAGCGAGATAACCAAAATAGCCGATCAACTATCTACAACGCAGTAATAACTATTGATGCTCAAGGTAACATTATCAATAATCATCGAAAACTCATGCCAACTAATCCTGAGCGTATGGTCTGGGGCTTTGGTGATGGCCACGGCTTGAATGTTATTGATACTCCCGTGGGGAGAATTGGTAGCCTTATCTGTTGGGAGAACTACATGCCTCTAGCACGATATTCTTTGTATTCTCAAGGTATAGAGATATATATCGCTCCCACTTATGACAGTGGCGACGCTTGGATTGGTACTATGCAGCATATCGCTAGAGAGGGTAAGTGCTGGGTTTTATCTTGTGGTGTTGCATTAGAAAAAAGCGACCTACCAAAAGACTTCCCAACTATTAATGAGCTTTATCCCACTGATGATGAATGGATAAATCCTGGTGATTCACTTATTGTCTCGCCCAATGGCGAAATCTTAGCAGGGCCCCTGTCTAAGGATAAAGGTTATATTATTTTAGATATTGATGTCGAGTTAGCCACGACTTCAAAACGTGCCTTAGATGTTGCAGGACACTATTCAAGGCCAGACATATTTAACCTTTCGGTAGATAAGGCTCGACAGTCATCAACACACTTTAAAAATGACCGTTAGCAACATATCTCAAGCAAGCGCTAGAATAACCTAAAAAGACAAAAGCCTTGCCAAACAGTATGTAGGTGTAAAGTACTTGACTAAGCTGCCTTATATATCTCATATTAAGCAATTAGTTTGAGCATTATATTACTTAACCTGAACTCTGGGTAATGCGTATTTGATGTTTAAGAAAAATAATGACTTAGTTTATTAAAAAATTAAGTTTACAAGATGAAGGTGCGATATACTTTATCACTGTTTCAATTTATTGGATTATCGACGTTTTAGTGCAGATATTCAGATAAAGGGGAATCTTGAACAGGTGCTGTTTATCCAGAGAGCAGGTTACTTAGGGTATTTATTATGAATTTAGATAAATCAACAAAACGTATAGCAAAGAGAGTTAAAAAGGGCTTTCAAGGCTACCCTCAAATTACACTTGCCTATTTTGGTGAATCAAGTGATTGTGCAACAGAGGTTGTGGTTGGTTATATCGCTGCTGAAAATTCGGCTGTGCAAGAGCAAAAATTTTCCAGTGAAGGGGATGCCAGAACAGATGAAACCATTCAAACGACATTATTGAAAGTTATCGAGCGGGCAGACGCAAAAACAGTATCACTTACTGAAGGTGTTTCAATTATCAAATAATGCCAAAAGCCATAGAGGTACTAGGAGTAACTACTACCTCAGTGCTGAACCATAAAGTTCACTGACAAAGTCTAAAAAAGCTTTCACTTTAGGGATTTTAGCGCGATGTTTAGGGTATAGTGCATAAACATCGACGTTGCTCATGCCCCATTCCGGCAGGATATTAACTAAACTTCCGTTAGCCAGCTCTTGACGACTCATATATTCAGGTAACACAGCAATTCCCAGACCATCAACAATCGCTTGTTTAAGCATCACAAAATCGTCAACCATTAATCTTGGTTGGCAATCTAACGTATATTCCTCATTATCTTTTGATAATAAATTCAATTTTAAATCATTCTTTCCGGAATTATTGAGCGGGTTCATTATTAACAGTTGATGCGTGGCTAAGTTTGAAACACTTGTCGGTAAACCATTTTTAGCGAGGTAAGTAGGGCTAACAAATAACTTCCGGCTAATACTGCCTAACTTTTTGGCAATAAGCATTGAGTCATTGAGCTGACCTATACGTATAACCACATCAAAACCCTCCTCAATAAAGTCAACCCGTCTGTTAACAAGGTTAAGTTGCACTCTCAATTCTGGGTATTGATGCATAAATTTACCAAGCGCTGGTCGTAAAACTTGCTGACCAGTAGCAACTGACGCACCTATTTTTAACTCTCCAGTATAGCTATGGAATAGCTCACAAACAGAGGCTGTCGCTAAATCAAGTTCTTCATGAATACGTTTACAATGTTGCAGGTATCGACGCCCTGCTTCAGTTAAATGCTGCGAGCGTGTAGAGCGTTCTAACAAAGTAACAGCCAAGTTTTTCTCTAAGCGCGACACTTTCCTGCTGACATTAGCTTTTGGGATACCTAACCTTTCTGCAGCTAAAGTAAAGCCACCCGTTTCAACTACAGCCAAAAAAACCATCATGTCATTTAAATCATGTTCCATCGCAACTTAACCTTGTCTTGCAATTACTGTTGTTGAAATTGAGATTATCTTATCAACAAATGCGTATTTATCAAACAATAACTAACACCTATGATTATAACCACTGAAACAACTTAACAAAATTAACAAACTTCGAGGGAGTATCACATGCAAGTACTTAGCAGAAAATCATTACCTTTAGGCGGTTTTGCCGGCTTAACTGAACATCGTTTAATCACTGACCGTCGTATTTTTGGTGCCCGTAAATCTGCCAATACTTTTGATGGCATTGGCAACTTTGTTTACCTTGCTGATGCAAAGTTCAACCCATATGGTGAAACACACATGCACCCACACAAAGAAATTGACGTTATTACTGTCATGATGTCTGGACGAGTAAGCCATGAAGGTTCTTTAGAACACGGCCAAAGTTTAAAAGCTGGTGAAGTACAAGTGCAGCGTGCTGGTGGTGAGGGTTTCTCCCACAATGAAATTAATCCCGACAGTAGTAAAAACCGCTTATTACAGTTATGGGTCTTGCCTGAAGTAGCTGGAGAAAAAGCTGGTTATAAACTTTATCCTTTAGAAGAAAAGGGCATTACCCGTATTTATGGTGGTGCAAAGAACCAACAACAGACTTTTGCAAGTAAAACAACCATTGATATTGTTCGATTAGTATCCGGTGAGTCTATTAACTTTAACAATGAAATTTTAGCCTATGTTAGTAACGGTACAGCTGAGATCTCTGATGAAAACAATACCTTTAATGCAGAAGATGGCGATTTAATTAGAAGTTATAAAACAGACATTGTCGCAACCAGTGACGTAGAAATAGTTGTTATTAGCTACCAAGAGTAAACCTGTAACAATTTAATTTAAAAGTATAAACAAAAATATTTAACCTCAAAATATAATAGGAAACAACATGAACAAATTTGCTGAAACATTAACAACAGACAACGCCGTATTAGCCATGATAGATCACCAAACAGGCCTTTTAGTTAGCTGTAGAGATCAAGACCCACACTTAATGACCGAAAACATTAAAGGCTTATGCGCCATGGCAAAAGCCGTTGATATGCCAACAGTGACTACAGCAAGTATGCCTGATGGCCCCAATGGTCCAATTATGCCTGAGATCATCGAAATATTAGGACATGACGTTATTGAGCGTGCTGGCGAAATTAATGCATGGAAGAGCCCTGAATTTAAACAAGCCATTAAAGCAACAGGTCGTAAAAAAATCATTATGGCAGGTATTGTTACTGATGTTTGTTTAATGTTTCCCGCTATTTCAGCAGTAGCTGAAGGGTATGATGTTTATGCCGTTGTCGATGCATCAGGTACATGGAATGACGCGGTTGCTCAAGCATCAATTCACCGTATGACACAAGCAGGCGTAAAAGTCGCAACTTGGGCATCGGTTCTTGCTGAAGTAATGGATGATTGGCGTAGTGAAAAAGGCATGGAGCTAGGTGGAATTTTAGGTCAACACACAAGTTACCGCTGGGTTTACAACAGCTTTTTACAAGCTAGCCAAACGAAGTAATTATTGATGTTCTTGCAGCGTTTAGCGCCGTAAAGATAGAATACCTAAGGAGTAATTAATGACACCACCAAACAAACACCTACTGGCACTAATCAACTATATTGCCTTAGTGCCATTAGTCTATTTTATTCCTCAATGGATTGGTCCTTATTTACCTGAAAAGCAACTAGTACAGGTCTGTATTATTGTCGCAATTATTGTGCCTATTATTTCTTATATAGTCATGCCCATAACAATGAAATGCCTCACCAGAAAAGCAGAGCAGTAAAGAATCAAATGTAAGTATAAAAAAGGCGCCATTGGCGCCTTTGATCATGAGTTAACTCAACTAAGTAATAGTATCAAATTAAGCTTTTTCTTCTGCTTCTTGAATTTTAACCTTCCAAATTTCAGGTCCAGTTACATGCGCAGACTCACCTGTGCTATCAACTGCAACCGTTACAGGCATATCTTCAACTTCAAACTCATAGATAGCTTCCATACCCATGTCTTCAAAGGCAACCACTTTAGCTTTTTTAATTGCTTTAGAAACAAGATATGCAGCTCCACCAACAGCCATTAAGTATACTGATTTGTGGTTTTTAATACTTTCACAAGTTCCTGCGCCACGTTCTGCTTTACCGATAGTACCTAACAGGCCTGTATCCGCTAACATCATCTCAGTAAATTTATCCATACGTGTTGCTGTTGTAGGGCCTGCGGGTCCTACAGCTTCATCACCAATAGCATCTACCGGACCTACGTAATAAATAAACTTATTGGTAAAGTCTACAGGCAACTCTTCGCCTTTAGCTAACATGTCTTGAATGCGTTTATGTGCTGCATCACGACCGGTTAAAATAGTACCGCTAAGTAAAACCGTTTCACCCGTTTTCCATTCGCTAATATCAGCCTTGCCTAAATCATCAACGTTTACACGACGAACATTCTCACCCACTTCCCAAGTGATTTCTGGCCACTCTTCAAGTTTTGGTGGCGTTAAATCAGCAGGGCCTGAGCCATCAAGGTGGAAATGAACATGGCGTGTTGCTGCACAGTTTGGGATCATAACAACAGGCTTAGACGCCGCATGAGTTGGCACTGAGTTAATTTTCACATCAACAACTGTCGTTAAGCCACCTAATCCTTGTGCGCCAATACCAAGCTTGTTAACACGTTCAAAGATCTCTAAACGTAGCTCTTCTTCAGCATTTTCTGGACCGCGCTCAATCAGGTCGTGAATGTTTACCGGATCCATTAAACTTTCTTTAGCTAATACACCCGCTTTTTCAGCGGTACCACCAACACCTATACCTAGCATTCCTGGTGGGCACCAACCCGCGCCCATTGTAGGTAGTGTTTTAACAACCCAATCAGCAATTGAGTCAGACGGATTCAACATTGCCATTTTAGTTTTATTTTCGCTACCGCCGCCTTTCGCAGCAATCATTATTTCAATACCTGCGCCCGCCACCATATCGATATGAACAACCGATGGGGTATTATCTTTAGTATTTTTACGAGCGCCTGCGGGGTCAGCAACGATAGAAGCACGTAATGGATTATCAGGATTTAAATATGCACGACGTGTACCTTCGTCAATCATTTGTTGAACGGTCATGTTTGTTTTGTCCCACTGGACTTCCATACCTATCTTGACAAAACAGGTAACAATACCAGTATCTTGACAAATAGGGCGTTTACCCTGGGCTGACATACGTGAGTTAATTAAAATTTGTGCAATTGCGTCTTTCGCTGCCGTTGATTCTTCTTTGTTGTAGGCTTTTTCTAATGCCTGAATAAAATCAATCGGGTGATAATAAGAAATATATTGCAGTGCATCTTCAATACTATCGATTAAGTCTTGCTGTTTAATGATGGCCATAGTGCTCTCTTAAGGACTGTTGTTCTTTCAGGTTAAACCTCAACTGCCTTTGAAAAGGTGACAATCGAGGCATTTAATATAATTTTTTTGTTATTCCAAGTGCATATTAAAAAATTATGAGTGACGCTTTTTCAAGCAAAACCCAAAGGACATGGCTAACGTTCAAGTTATCATCGTTGTAAAGAGCTAAAGTAACGCTACACGGGGTAGTTTAATAGGCAATGCAGGAGAATTTTGTCCTGAGTGACTACATATACACTCTTTTCGCCTTGTTAACTCAAAAGTTAGTCTATAGCTGAGATTTAATTGAAAAGTTCAACAATCCCTAGCTTTAATATTACGTGGTTGAAAGTTATAATAAATGTATCTCATATAATAACCCGCTATTGAAAGTGCTACCAGTCCCTTACAACTGATATGTACTATTTAATTAGCGAATACTTAAAGTAATAAATATCTTGTTCAAAATGATTTCCACAACATCTAAGCCATTAACTATTTCAGCTAAAATATTACCTTTGAGCTGTGATACCACAGCCAGCGTGTTATTTAGCCATTTTTCACACCAACCTTGGTCCATGTGGTTAGATTCATCTAACAGTGAACATGTTGATAGTCGCTTTGATATTTTAGTATGGCAGCCGTTAGCAATACTAACAACTGAAGGGGAGAGTAGCACCATGACCTTTCCTAAAGATAACGTACAACAAACAAGTACTGATGATCCGTTACTGTTAGTCCAACAGATACAAAAGCAGTTATTTACTCAGTTAACTAAACCACACGAATTCCTGCCATTTTTAGGTGGTGCTGTAGGTTACTTCGCTTATGATTTAGGGCGTCGTTTTGAACAACTACCCAATAACGCTGAATCTGATATCAACTTACCTGACCTAGCCATTGGCTTTTATAGCCAAGCAATTATTTTCGATAATATATCAGAAAAATTTTACCTTGTTTGCCCAGAAGCAGATCGCAGTGCTATTGAAGGTTTAATTCAATGTTTACTCAGCCCAGTAAAAGAGGCAAAGACAGTAGCATCACCATTCCAACTGACCAAAAGCTGGCAAGCGAATATGAATAAGGCCAGTTATATTGAAAAGTTTAATCAGGTGCAAGACTACTTGCTAAGTGGTGATTGTTACCAAATTAACCTAGCCCAGCGATTTACCGCCCAATATCAAGGCAATGAATTTGACGCCTACTTAGCCTTAAGAGAAGCAAATAAAGCGCCCTTTTCCGCCTTTATTCGCTTAGATACAGCAGCCATTTTAAGTGTTTCTCCTGAGCGATTTTTACAGTTATCTCAAAGAAAAGTACAAAGTAAACCCATTAAAGGCACTATGCCGCGCAGTAACGATAAAGTTCAAGATGCTAAAAATGCTGAAATTTTAAGACATTCAATTAAAGACAATGCTGAAAACCTAATGATTGTTGACCTTCTACGTAACGATATGAGTAGGAGTTGCCTAGCTGGCTCAGTAAAAGTGCCTAAGTTATTTGATATTGAAAGCTTTCCTGCAGTGCACCATTTGGTGAGTACCGTTGAAGGAACTCTTTCTAGTGATAAACACGCTACTGATTTACTGCGTGGCGCCTTTCCTGGTGGCTCAATTACAGGAGCGCCCAAAATACGTGCGATGGAAATTATCGAAGAACTCGAACCACATCGTCGTAGCGTCTATTGCGGTTCGATTGGCTATATTTCCAATTGTGGCGCGATGGATACTAGCATCACAATACGCACTTTAATTTGTCAGAAAAATAACAAAACGGTTAACGCTCCTGACAGTGATGACAACACTATTTATTGTTGGGCAGGTGGTGGCTTAGTTGCTGATTCAAGCGCACTAAGTGAATACCAAGAAACCTTTGATAAAGTTAATTGTATTTTACCAGTATTATCAAAACTAAATCAGGTGTAGGCTTAACTGATGCCACTAGGTATTAACCCTTTACAATAAAATAATAAGTAGTACGCCCATGACCAAAAGTGAATTTTTATTACGTTTTAATTTATTGCAATTGGCCGAGTCTGAACATAATTATCAACACCCTACTCCACTCAGATCGGCAGCGGTACTTATTGCTTTAGTTGACTCAGGTAATGGTAAGGGCTTGCAGGTACTATTAACCAAACGAGCCAGTCATTTAAAGCATCACCCGTCACAAGTAAGTTTCCCTGGTGGTAAAGTAGAGCCACAAGATAACTCAATCATAGATACAGCCCTTAGAGAAGCTTATGAGGAAATTGGCTTAGCTGGGAAATCCATAAAGGTTGTAGGGCAATTACCGCCTTATCAAACTATTAGTGGATTTCAAGTTACCCCTGTAGTTGCCATTGTCGACAACACACCAACTTACCAAATGGATAAAAATGAAGTATCTGAAATATTTCATGTGCCACTACAACACTTTATAACCACCAACGACCACCACGTTTTTGTTGCCAGTAAAGGTGGTAAACAACACAATGTGCACTTTCTTCCTTATAAACACTACAATATATGGGGCGCTACTGCAGTGATGCTGAAAGATTTAGTAGCCCACATTAATTAAAAACTCGCTTATAATAAACAAGTCTTTTCTTTAGTTAGTGCAATTAGTTATCTGTTAGTCGAATATTTTGTTTCTTTATCTGACAACTTTCAGCTAAAATTACCACTAGTGAAAAGTAACCGACAATAATTTCATTATTTAATAAAAAGCTAACAATAATTCGGCAAAAACAAGTAAAGTCCATATTTGATATTGCCAAATCCCTTTTGTATCGAGTCTTAGCTTATACAAACTTGAGCTATATTTAGATAAATAATGCTAATTACACAAGCAGAGCAAAGGTAAAAAAGTATGATCAGTGTATTTGATATGTTTTCTATTGGTATAGGTCCATCAAGCTCACATACTGTGGGTCCAATGAAAGCAGCTAAACTATTTGTTGATGCACTAGTTAAGCAAGAATTATTAACTAAAGTTGACAGAGTTAAATGTGAACTGTTTGGTTCATTAGGCCAAACAGGTATTGGTCATGGTACCGGAAAAGCTGTGATTTTAGGTTTTACGGGGCAAACCCCTGAAGGCATTCCTGTTGAGTCAATCGAGTCCACATTAGCGGAAGTCGTAAGCAGCCAAAAAATACAACTAAATGGCAGCCATGAAGTTAGCTTTCCTAAAGACGATGCAATTATTTATCACCGTAAAAAAACATTACCTGCACATGCTAATGCGATGACTTTATATGCATATCAAAATGACATATTACTGTTAGAACAAACTTATTACTCTATTGGTGGCGGTTTTATTGTTGAAGCATGTGATTTTGAACAAGAAAAAGATAAAGCGCTATCTTTACACGCCAATATTGAACGTCCACATATTTTTAGCTCTGGTGATGAATTATTAGCCCTAGCAAGTACTAAAGGGTTAAGCTTTAGCACTATCATGATGGATAATGAAAAGTGCTTAAATAATGAAACAAAGATTCGAGCTAACCTAGTCACTATATGGCAAGCAATGAAAGCGAGTGTAGAGCGTGGTATGAGCACTGAAGGTATTCTACCTGGAGGCCTAAAAGTAGCACGTCGTGCCCCTGCACTGCACCGCACTTTATTGGTAGAAAAATCTAGCGATCCACTTACGGCTATGGATTGGGTTAATTTATTTGCTATGGCTGTTAACGAAGAAAATGCCGCTGGTAGTCGTGTAGTAACCGCACCAACCAACGGCGCTGCGGGTATTATTCCTGCCGTATTGTGTTATTACGATAAGTTTATAAAACCTGTTAGTGATGATGACTGTGTTCGCTATTTATTAACCGCCGCGGCAATCGGTATTTTATATAAAACTAACGCTTCTATTTCTGGCGCGGAAGTAGGCTGCCAGGGTGAAGTTGGTGTTGCTTGCTCAATGGCTGCAGGTGCATTAACTGAAATTATGGGTGGCAGTCCATTACAAGTAGAGAATGCCGCTGAAATTGGTATGGAGCATAACCTAGGTCTAACTTGTGATCCTGTTGGTGGCTTAGTACAAGTGCCGTGTATTGAGCGTAATGCAATGGGCTCCGTTAAAGCAATAAACGCATCACGCCTTGCTCTTCGCGGCACTGGCACACAAAAAGTTTCCTTAGATAAAGTTATCAAAACCATGTGGGAAACAGGTAATGATATGAAAACTAAATATAAAGAAACTTCTCGTGGAGGCTTAGCGGTAAATATTATCGAATGTTAACTGAGTAGCTAAATGATAGCTGATTGTTAAAACTGTCCTACGCAATGTTGCGTTAATTAAAATTATAAAAAAGCCCGAGCAAATAATACTTGCTCGGGCTTTTTTATTGTAAACCGTAATTATACCAATTCCATTAAATTATTGCCCACTTGTGCTGGTTAAAATACCCCCAAGAATTCGTTGCTCTCAATTCCAATAGCCAGCTATTGCTCAATCGAGCGCCTTACCTTGATTTATTTTTCCTTCGCACAACAAGATCACAAACTTAATGGAATTGGTATTAACATAAAACTATTGCGAGCATTATTACGAAATTAAGCTGCAAATATGTATCATTCTTATGGTAAGAAAACCGCAATATAATCTTCCCTAGATTAAGCCATTCTTCACTAAGGAGTTGAATAAATTCATCCAATAAATGAATAATACCAATAAACATAATGTACATAGATATAGTTACAGGCTAGTATTATGTGTCTTTCAGTATTTTTAACTATGCTGATACATAGGCTAGCAGGGAGAATTTTCAAAGGGAGGTAGGCCAAATTTTAATGCTATTGAATGAACGAGGCAGCTAAATATATGATCAAATATCACACACTCCCAATAACCTACGCCCTGCAAATTATCTTACTGTTTAGCCTTTCGGCTTGTCATGACCACACACAAATAGAGCCACTGCCCATCATTAATAATATTGCTCCTGTAGCCACTCAAGTAGCAATAATTCCACCAAGTCAGCCTAATGAAAGTATTACTGCCAGTTACATTTATACTGATCAACATGATCTTGAGGGAAGTAGCTCATTTAGCTGGTTAATTGATGATATTGTTATAGCTAATACGCTAAGCTTTATTTTACCAAGTGATAGTGAAGGAAAATACTTAACTTTCTGCGTGACCCCAGTCGCGAAAACAGGTGATGTGACGCAAGGCGAAGAAGTGTGTGTTGAACATCTTGTAGAAGGTAACTATACAAAACCGACAATTAACACCTTAGTGCTTACTAGCCCAATGACCACAGGTATAGAAATATCAGCCGATTACCTCTTTATTGATGAGAATGAAAGATCTGAAGGTGATAGTGTTTACAGTTGGAAAATCAACAACAGTGAGCTGAGTTCAGAAAAAGTGATTACCTTAGCCATTGAGCAACAAGGAAACTTATTAACCTTATGCATAACCCCAATAGCAACCTCAGGTGAGAATGCTACTGGCGAAGCTGTTTGTAGTGACGAAATACTCATAACGGCCAAAGTAGGCAGCGCCCCATCAATAGAGAACTTGCAATTAGTTAATTTTGCTAAAGCGGGGAATGATATTTCTATATTATATGAGTATGCTGATGTTGATGGTGATTTAGCCGCTGAGAATGTAGTTACCTGGTCTATTGCTGGCACTGAGATAAGCCAAGAAGAAACTATCACACTACCTAATGATAGCGCTGGAAAATTATTATCAGTATGTGTAACGCCTAATGCAAATACGGGTTTACCTACAGTTGGCACCAAGGTCTGTATTGAAAAACATATTGCTGAGATAATCATCACGGGAGAATTAGAGTTGTATAAAACTATTAATTTATCCATTGCTGGCTATACCCATAATGGCGTAACTTGGCGGATACTACACCCTAGTTACTCTCCCGTGAGATCAACGGACAGTAGCGCGTTCACTATTACAGGTAATACTCCAATTGAAGAGGCTAATTGGTTAATTGGACATGACCTTGAAGTTTGCATTGATACTGTCGAAGATGGCGAGATTTGTTTATTGGCTTCAGAGCAAGCAACAACTCAGATAACGGGTGGGTTACCGACAGAATTCGATACTGATAATAATATAACTAAGCGTGTTATTGCACCCGTTAGTTTTATTGACTTAACCATATCTGGAGTAACAAAAAGATTACATAGGCCTTTAACTGTTACCGAGTCTACATTATTGAATTTGAGTTCCGCTGGTGCAGTTCCGCTGCACAATGGGCAATATACAGATGCAAATACTTCTATTGTTTGGGCTATTTACAATTGGCAAACGGCAACCGATAGCTGCATAAACCAAGGTATGAGCTTACCTGTTCAAGGCGTCAGCGATATTTCCGATGCTTTTGGTTTACACCAGTTTTATAATCAAACTGCGATTAGCTATTCAAATTATCCAAGTTCTTACATTGTTAGAGGTATGGGCTGGCCTGGTATTTATTATCGCTCCTCTTCTTTTCATTCCGCCGGTAAGCATTATGATTATTACTTAGTTACAGGCAGTGATGACTTTATCAGCGATAACACCTCTGAAGGGGCGGCTTGTTTATCTCTAGTACCTTAACTAAATATTAACCAAACCTTAACTAAATATAAACTAAGCCTTAAGCAATAACTAATAGTTAAGCTATTGCTTATTCTTTAGGCTTTTAGTAGTTATCGAGCATTAATAAATTCACTAGATAAAACAGGAGGCCTTCTTTAACCACCTTTAATCATCAATATTTTTCTTGTTCAACTGAACTTGTCGGATAACTAAATAGTACACGCGCCTTAGCTTTAAGCCCTTTAGCATTAAAAGCAGTTTTAAACATGTAAAGCCACTGATGAAAACTAATATACAAGGGATTATTAGATTGTATTTGGCCTATAATACCGTACTTACATGGGCCATTTTTTTCAGGGTTCTCTTCAACAAACGTACCAAATAACTTATCCCAGATAATTAACACCCCAGCAAAATTTTTATCTAGATACGCTTTATTAACCGAATGATGAACCCGATGGTGAGAAGGCGTATTAAATATTTTTTCAAACCAACCTAGTTTATAAATTATTTCAGTATGAACAAAAAATTGATAGGCCAAGTTAAGAGCAACAACAGTAAAAACTGTATTTGGGTCAAAACCAATAATGATCATTGGCAGCCAAAAAACCCACATACCTGCAATTGGGTACATCAACGATTGTCTAAAAGCGGTTGAAAAATTCATTTTGGTAGAGCTGTGGTGAACTACATGTGCCGCCCATAACCAGTGGATATGGTGTGAGGCTTTATGAAACCAATAATACAGAAAGTCCTGTAATAAAAAAGCGATAAAAACAGCGCTAACACTGAGAGAAATATCAAATACTGCAAACTGGTGTAACCAATAAAAGAATGGCATTAACAGCAATAAAGCAATAGCGTCAGAGCCTTGATGCATGAGCGCTAAAGCAGTATTCACCATACTATCTTTAATATCATAAAGTTTACGGTGTTTAACAAATTCATAAATAATAAAGCCGATAAAAATCGGGCTCAATGCCAGTAAAATTACTTCAATATTCATACTGAATTTCCTTTTACTGAAGGATTATCAGCAAGATGTTCTTCGATAAAATGCTGCGCTAGTTTTGTTATAGCGTTGTTGATATCGCGAGCAACAATAAACTTCAAAATAAAGTTTGGTAACCAGAAAGGGCCATTAAACTTAATAACATAATCAAGATGTGTAGCAGTGTCCCCCTTATCTAGCGAGGTTAATTTAATATCGCCTTGATGGTCAGATACTGGCCCTTTACCAATAATGCGATAACAAATATGCTCAATGCTGGCGCTAATAATTTCTTCTTTAAAGACAATTTTACCAATGGCAACTTGGCGAACTGCTCCCTTACCACCTAATAATTCACCAGCTAGTTGTGGCTTTATTAAAGTGAATTGAGCATTAAAAAATCGTTCAAGCTGGGTGTGATTCAATAAAATTCGACTTACCTGCTCTACTGGCGCTAATATTTTTTGTGTCACTGTGATAGTAATCATAAATCTCACTACGTAATTCATACAAGTGTTTAATTAAATTGATTCAATCAGAGTTACACTAAAACAACAAGTGTTTATTTTTCAAACTAGGCTGACAGCAAAATTGCTCAACACGGAATCACCATTCGCCATTATCAATCTAACTCGGCGAAGTTCATTTGCTTTTGGCTTTTATCCCTGGTGAAACACTTCTGCAATGGCAATAAAAAAACCTCCACAAGTTACCTTGTTGAGGTTTTTTATTAAGTATGATTTCAGTAGTACTTTGTTAAAGAAAACGATGCCAATTAGTCTGAGCTAGCAAAATTTTAGAGCAACATTAACTATCAGGATTTATGCCGCTTTATCTAATACAGGCTTAGTATCATCGGCATTTGTTTTAACCCAAACAGCTTTCTTCGTCGGTCTAGCAAAATGGCTCATCAGGCCAATAAAGAAAATAGTAAATAGCCAATATAGCGTACTGTAATCTGTTTCCACTGGTTCAGATTTGGCTTGCTCTTCAAGCTTTTGGCCTGATACTTGCTCAGATTGCTGACTTGCTGCCTCTGCTGGTGGTTGGACTTGTGGCTTAGTTTTAGCTAAAGCCTCAGCCAACGCCTTAGATAAGGGCTGCATGCCAAAACCTACCGCCGCAGTATCCATATATTCATTGAATTTTACATTATCTGTAGCAACATCAAACGTTGTCGCAAGTTCAGAGTAAGTTTCTACCATTTTCTTAATAGTTTCTTCATCTGCGTCCCAATAGCCTTTACGAACAGCTTCAAGCATACGCTCAATAATTTGCGCTAAACTTTCAGCATTGTGCTCTTCAAAGAATTCACGCATGTCCATTTGGTATTTATCTTCAACATACACTTCGAAGAACTCTTGCCATTGATCATCACGAATCGCCTCAGGTGTCATGACTTCCCAACCCCACATGTTATTCATGCGATCTAAGATAACGGTAGCACCAGCATAACCTGAATCTTGCATCGCTTTAATCCAACGAGGGTGAAAGTAACGACTTCGCATTTCTTGGTTAATAAAGTCATCAAGTGTTTGGCTTTTCAACTGATCTTTTTTACGTAGGTTCGATACGTACATTTCAGGGGTTTTACCATCAAGATGACGTACTGCTAGGCCGATGCCACCAAAATATTGGAACGGGTCATCGTTAGTCATCAAAGCATAGAGGTTAGTTGAACGTGAGAATATTACTCCATCAGTCCCTGAAAGAACTTTAGAATATAAGCCCTGCCCTTCACCTAATACATTAGCAACATTTTCACTCCAACGCTTTTCATCTGCACCATAAGCAAAGCCCATACGATCCAGGTAAAGGTTCGCTAATTTATCATCGGTTTCCCAAGTATCTGAAGCTAATGAACTCCCTGCTAACCCTGTACCGTAGTTACCTGTTTCATTAGAGAAAATACGGATAGAAGATAAGTAATCGGCATCTTTTTCAGACTTTCCTTTTTCAAGGAGCTCAGTTTTTAAAGCACTAGCATGGCGATAAACAAAGTTATTGTCTTCTTTCATTTTAGCCACTTTATCAATGGCTTTTGCTATCCATAACATCACGTTAGGAAAAGCATCACGATATAAACCTGTTGCAGAAATAACGACATCGATACGTGGACGTTTTAAGTCCTTATAAGGGATAACCTCTGTACCAACAACATGGCCCTGATGGTTCCATTTAGGTTTTAAACCTAATGCGTGAAGTATTTGCGCCTCTAAGGCACCTTGGTGACGCATAGTCTCTAAAGACCATAATGAGAAGGCTAATTTTTCAGGAAATTCCCCGTGTTTTTCAACATAAGCATCTATGGTTTGATTCATCAAAATAACACCTGCATCATAGGCTTCTTTCGATGGTACTTTAGCTGGATTAAAGCCAATTAAGTTACGACCCGTTGGCGCAGATTCCGGATTGCGAATAGGGTCACCACCATAACTCGTTGCAATGTAATTAGCATCTAGCGCTAACATTAAATTTTGCGTCTCGCTTATTGCTTGGAAGTTATCCCAATAAGTTTTCGCTAACGTTAAATCCGCACCTAGTTGCTCATCTAAATCAGCAATTTTAGCCGGACTTTCTATATAGTTTTTTAATAACTGAAAACCATCGAGGGCATGAAGTTTCTTAACATTACGTTCATCGAATTGTTCACTAGCTGCTACAGACAGGTTATGTACTTGTTCATATTTTTTAGCGCGCTTGGTAAAATCATCACCTAACATTTGCAACATAGTACTGAATAGATGTGAGTCCTTCGGTAAATCACCAAAAACATGCACACCTAAAGGCTGGCTCATTTGTGCTAACGCATTTAAGTGATCTTGTAATTTAGCAATATGGTTATCAAAGTCAGCTGATAAATCACCTTTTTCAAGTGACAAATCCTTAAGTATGTTCAACTTTTCTGCCATTTTGGTAATTTCAGCTTGAGTATTCGCTTTTGTTTGTCCCGTCGATAACATTAAGTAGTTATTAATTTTTTCACTTAAATTTGCGACCTCTGTATATAAACCCGCTTTAGCAAAGCCTGGTGTTAAATGACTTATCATAGTCGCACGACCACGACGTTTTGCTTGCATCGCTTCACCAACATTATCAATAATATAAGGATAAAATACTGGTAAGTTTCCTAAAGCTAAACTGGGTGCATCATAAACCGATAGGCCACGTTCTTTACCCGTTAGCCATTCTTGTGATCCATGTGTGCCAAGATGAATATAAGCATCGGCATCAAAAATTTCTCGGGCAAATAAATAGATAGCAAGGTAGCTGTGGTTAATAGGAGTTTTAGTACTGTGGTATAAGTTGGCATGCTCTTTAGCACTTTCACCGCGTACTCCTTGCGGCATCACAATCATATTACCAAGGTTCATTCTTGGAATAACAAATGAAGGTACAGTTTTTCCATCAATTTGGGCCTGTCGTAACATACCGCTCTCTTCTGGCTTGCCCCAACGCTCAATAATAGGCTTAGTGACCGTATCTGGCAGAGCATTAAACCAATTAAGGTAAGTGGTTAATGGCATGTATTCTGCTAAATCTTGAGCTATTAGTTGTTCTGCATCTTCCCCACGATAGTAAGGGCGTAATAACTTACCCGCAGATTCAATGATAGATTTATGATCTTTAATATCAACGTGATAACCTTTTTCTTTCATTGCCTTCGAAATGTTTTCAATCGAAGTAGGTACATCTAAAAAAGCGGCGCCGATGTTTTTCTCACCAGGAGGATAATTCCAAATGAAGGTCGCTACTTTTTTCTCACTATTTTTAATGTGAGCAAGGTTGGCATGATTATAAGCACGTTCAACTAAGGCATGTAATTGATAATCGATGGCCGTTTTAACGCCTTTATTATTTGCAGCAATAATTGTAGGATCAGCACTACCCGTATCTTCTGGCATTACTAAGAAAAATGGCGTTAATGATGGTGAAATTCCGGCATTATCCGCTTCAAAACTTAGCTGGTCGCCTTCAGTATAATTAAGGGCATGTAAAACTGGCACGCCAAGTTTTTCAAACTCACCGCGGCGTTTAGCAACAAAGTGTAAAGAACGGTAGTTAATTAATAAATCAATACGACTATCAAAGCCCTTAGGGTTGTCAGCGTTTTCTACACTTAAAAGTTCGGTGAAGTTCATTGTTTGATCTTCACCTTCAAAGAAGTAAGCTAACGCTTTAGCTCCCTTTTCTTCAAGGCCTTTAATCAAAGCATCAACAATTTGTTGTTGCTCATAATCTACAACACTGCGATGAATACCAATAGCTATTACCGGTTGATTGTCGCTAATATTGAGTTGTTCAAAAAAGGCTTCTTCATCTGCGGTCACTAAACCTGGAAAATCATAATGATATAAACCAACACTTGGCACGATAATAGGCGACTGTACAACAACTGAAGATAACTTTAGAAAATCACTAGCAAGATAAAGCATCATATTACGATAATTATCACGACCTGCATTATTATAATAACTGGCAATGTTTTTAGCTTGTTGCTTGGCTAAACCAACATTCATGTTAGCGTTTTGTAAATCACCTAACGAGATAACGGGCACTTGAGGAAATTGCTTTGGGTAGTCTTTATACTTGCCAAACATATATTTAGATAAGGCTGGGTTGATGCCGTCGAGCATTATCAAATCGGCTTTTGACCAAGCTGCTTTGATATCTTCTTCTGACTTGTCTTTAGTAGAAAAATTAACTAACTCAAATGGTTGGTCTTTGGCTAACAATTGCAATAAATCGCCTTTAGGTTTAGAGGCATGTGAGGACATCATCAGTAATACTTTCGGTTTACTGTTTTGATTAATCAACTGTTTACCTGATGGCGCGCTTTGCGCAGCAAAACTGCCATTGGCTATACACATAAAGACAAAAGCGACGAGTATTGAACGTTGTTTTAAAATTTTTGTTATCATTATTTTTATAAGCTATTTAGGCTTAGCTCCTGTTTTATCTTTGCCACCTTCGGGTACATAAACAAAGCTGCCATCTGCCATAGTATAAGCAATGCCAGCACGCATGCCTTCACCAGAGCCAACTTCACCTGTTGATTTATATTCTTTAATTTCTTTTCCTTTTTTAACGATAATTTCCATATTGGGTTTACCGGCATTCTTGATCACAGTGACATCATCATTAGAAAAAGTACTTAATGGGTTCTGTGCTAAGGCAATTAATAAAGCGGCGATGATTACCAGAAATACATCAACTAAGTTGACCGCACTTACAATCGGGTTGAGCTCTTCATCTTCATCAAGAAATCGCATTATGCTTGACCTTTAATTTTACGGATATTGATAAGCTCTACTGCACACCAGCGTTTTTTAACTGACGCAGGCCAAAACGTAATTGATGAAATAACTAAGCCCCAGATAACTGCAGCAAAAGCGATGATAAGGTTTTCACTAATGCCTTGAATATTACCGTCGGCTAGTGCTTGCAATGCTGGCCCCATTGGGATCATGGTGGCAATCAAACCAAGCATTGGTGCAATACGCGTCACAATACGTAAGTTTTCTAACTGCTTTAATGCAGCTACTTCTAATTCATCTTCACTAGCTCTTGGATTTTCAATGAAATAGTTATGGATAGGGTAACCATTATGAGTTGTAACTTGCTCACCACCTTGTGATGTTATCTGGCGAACGTAAGCCAATTTATTTTGCTTTCGGACCAGATATTGTGAGCAAAAACACCCCAGAGCATAAATGGCATAAACCACCAACACACAAATTAAAACAATAATTGGCGCCATCAATAACTCTGATGCTTGTGCCATGGTCATTTCTAAAAATTGGATATTCACTATGCTAATTACCTCTTTAAAATTAAGCGAACTAATTGTACATACCCCCTAAACATATTACAAATGATAATTATTCCTATTTGTGTTTACAATCGTGTTTTTGATCTGTATGGTATGCAGGAAATTAGTAAGCACCTGCCACTTATTTTGTACAAAATAACAATATATATGTGCAGTCGTATTGCTTTTTTAAGCAATATTTTTACTTAATCGCTTACTTTAAACTTGATTTATCACTTTTTCTTATAGGAATAAAAAATGTTTATGCCCAAGCGCGCTTTACTCGCTAGCGCCATTTCAGCAGCCCTTTTCGTTGCACCGTCAAGTTACGGTGAAGATAATATTGATGACACGGTAAGTACGGATTTTGAAGTTATCGTCGTTAGTGGTACTAAAACTGAAAAGCCTTTAAAAGATGTTGCAGGAAGCATATCGGTAATCACCGAACAAGATATTGAAAAGCAATTGGTCACGGATATGAGCCAGTTATTTAAATATGATCCTAGTGTACAAGTGACAGGTAATACTGGTGGCGCACAAAATATTATCGTGCGTGGCATGGGCGGCGATCGCGTATTGATGATCAAAGACGGTATGCGAATGAATGAAGGTTATGGTGCAAATGGCTTAAATGACATTGTTGGCCGTGGTTTTATTGAAACTGACACACTAAAACAAGTAGAGGTCGCTAAAGGAGCTTCTTCTTCACTATATGGCTCTGATGCTTTAGGCGGTATCGTAGTATTCACCACTAAAGACGCCTCAGATTATCTAACCGACGATGAAACTTTTGCCGGTAATGTAAAGCTAGGTTACACCGACGATGGTGAGCAAAGCAACATTGGCACTACCTTGGCGTTAGCAACGGGTGATTTTGAGCAGGTATTTAACCTAAGTTACCGAAATGGCGCCGAATCACAAAACTATGCAGGTACTAAACCTTCATTAGATATAGAATCGAATAGTATTTTCTACAAAGCTAAATACAATTTCAATAAAGATAGCTACCTTAGCTTTACTGCCGATATTTGGAGTCAAGATGTAACTGGCGACGTTGCATACGGCTTATTAGGCTACTTTAGAGATCTTAAAGGTTATACCGTTGTTGATGAAAATAGCCAAGGTCAAAAAGATAACCAGTCCTTTCAATTGCGCTTTCATAGTGAATCACCTACTGCCATTTATGACATGCTCAATGTCTCAGTGTATGCAAATAACACAGAACAAGAAAATGTTGAATATGGTCAGTTAGACATTAACGCTAATTATGGTTATCCACTTATTGAAATTCGCGACATGTGGAAGACCTCAGTATATAAACAAGATACCCAAGGCTTTTTATCTAACGCTAGCTTAGTGCTTAACAAAAACCATACGATTGGTTATGGCCTAGACATTGAAAAATCGACCTCTAGCCGCACAGAGGTAAAACTATATTCGGTAGAAGGCACACCAAAAAATGGTTACCCACAAGAAACGGATAAGTTCCCTGAGACTGATGTTTTTCGTGCGGGTTTTTTCCTAAATGACGAAATTTCTTTGTTAGATGGCAAGCTTATAATTACCCCTGGTGCTCGTTTTGATACTTATGAAATGGATGCTAACGAGGCGTTAAAAGAAGACGGTACACCTTACGCCGATTTCGATGAAAATCATGTTTCATTAAGTATTGGCGGATTATATAAGTTTACCAACACTATTGCTGGCTTTGCTCAGTATGGTCAAGGCTTTAAAGTACCAGCCTATGATTTAGCCTACATTGAACATGATAATTCATTATACGGCTATAAAATTGTGCCAAGTGATGATTTAGCACCTGAAGAAAGTGATAATTTTGAAATTGGTTTACGTGGCCATACCGGCGACTTATTCTTTTCAACAGCAATTTATTACAGCCAGTTTGATAATTTCTTAGCAACAGAAATCATAGCTCATGAAACCATTACTGACCCATATACAGGTCAAGATAAAGTTGTTCAAATCAATCAATATCAAAATATTGATTCAGTAACGCTTAAGGGTATTGAAGCAGCAGTCCGTTATCACCTAAATGACAATGTTTCCATATTTGCTAATGCCTCATATCAAGATGGTAAAGATGATGTCACAGGTGACTATTTAACAAGTATTTCACCACTTTCTGGTATCACTGGTGTTAGTTATGAAGTTGATGCGTTATCTGCTGAACTAATTGTTAACTGGGCTACTCGCATGGATAAAGTGAATGAAGGCAATACGGAAGTTGCGGGTTATGGTAGTGTCGACTTTTTAGCAAGTTACCAAGTAACAGATGAATTTAAAGTTAACCTAGCCTTAACAAATTTAGCAGATAAGGAGTATGTTAAATACTTAAACGGCGCTGGCCATAAAGATAATTCAACACTAATGGATGTTACTGAAGCAGGCCGAGGTTTTGCTGTTTCAATGCGTTATGACTTCTAAATGTTGTCACTAACCACCACTCATTAACTGTTGGCAGGTTGAGCTAATCGACTAATAATAATCTTCTAATAGATAAGAAACATAATGGCTGTATCACTGATACGGCCATTTTATTTACTTTTAAAATAACTAAACCTAAATAAATCGTCCTTGTTATTGAGTAGTGGGTGTTGCGTATTTAGTGTTAATACCAATACCATTAAGTTTGTGATCTTGTTGTGCGAAGGAAAAATAAATCAAGGTAAGGCGCTCGATTGAGCAATAGCTGGCTATTGGAATTGAGAGCAACGAATTCTTGGGGTATTTTAACCAGCACAAGTGG